>Ga0302186_10000857_pt1 | contig 26374 bp, 33 predicted proteins | sample II_Bog_E1_2_FD_198782 | JGI IMG/M metagenome (GOLD analysis project Ga0302186, IMG submission 198782) | Peat permafrost microbial communities from Stordalen Mire near Abisko, Sweden - II_Bog_E1_1 | ecosystem: Environmental > Terrestrial > Soil > Wetlands > Peat | place: Sweden: Abisko...
TATTAAATTTTTAGGAAATTGTAAAAAAAAATAATTACATGAAAAACAATTTTGAAAAAATTAAAAATCAAATAAATGAAAAAAAAAAGAGTGAAAATTTTAGTTTCTAAAAAATCAAAAATTTATCTCATTTTTTAGTGTATTTAGGGATTTTGCGCTTAAAAGGAACGCCAAAATGTTTCTAATTTCCAACTTAACTCAGAAGTATAAGAAGAAACTCAAACAATTAGTTGAACAAATGAATTCACAACCACTACCACTACCAGAACCTTCAACATACCCAAATAAAGGTGATAGTGAACAACTCATTCGATGACCCTATTGACTCCCTTCCCATAAGTGGATATGTCACAAAAGATACTATAGAAACATATATCCAAACACATTACCCACATTTGATAAATATCCCAACAGAAGAGGGAACTAACCAAATTATGTTCATGCTTTTTCCTGGAACTGAAGTTGCGTATCAGGAGATATTAAATGAAGTTGTATCGGAAAAAGAAAAGCAACTAGAAAGAGAAATTGAGGAAATTGAGGAAAAACAGAAAGAAATTGAGGAAAAACAGAAAGAATTAAGAGAGAAGAAGAAAACTTTGAGGGATTTCAAGAAAAGGCAAAGAACTTTCAAAATTGTCCAACAACAACATCAGTATGTGTTTCTTCGTTTTTTATTTACACTTAAAAGCTTGAAAGCGAAGAAAAAAAGCTTCAAAGACAGGCCAATAAAAGTGACGAAGAAAGCTATGACAAGAAGTGCGGACAAATTGATACAGATAGAGAGAGAGATGAAAAATCCAAAACCCCAAAGAAAAAACACCCTGCTGAGGGAAATACATTAAGGTTTCGTGCTTCAGAATTTTACACCGGGGTTTGATTTTTTTGTAAATTTTTTTAAAAACTTATGCACAAGATAAGTAACTATATTCAACCTTGTTGTTGTGTGAATCATCCCTTTTTAATCTGTGCGTTCGTCTTTTTGTTTTGTATTGAACCATTTATTCATATATTAGAAAAAAATTAATTTTATTAGTTTGTGCCCTCGGAATTGGGGTCACTGTTGGAGGAACCGCCATCGTTGGCTTTCTTGCCTATTGTTGCAGATCAAGAAATTAATAAAAAAAATAATTAAATTGTTTCTAAATTTACTAGTGAACTTATGATCCCAATTAAAAATTTTACAATCTCATCAAATTACTGGGAATCATTCATTATGCTTTGATTTTGGATTTGGCCGATTTTATGAGAATAATGATAGAAATTAAGCTTAATTAGGAGAGGATTTAATGACCCAAAATCATTAAAGAGTTTATTAATAATTTGACATTTAAAATAAAAAATGAAAAGAATATTTTTTTTCTGTTTCTGCAATTTTATAGATTATTTATTTAACCAATTTTCTAAGAACGTATTGCAAAATACCTCCGTTTTTGAAATATTCGACCTCCACTTCGGTATCCAAACGACAAATCGTCTCAAATGTCTTTCCATTGGAAGTTCTGACCAACACCTTTTCACCAATCTTCAAGTTTCCTCCCTTCAAATCAATGCTAAATTGTTCGTTTCCGGTCAAACCCAGTTTTTCTGCGCCTTCTTCTGGCTTGAATTGTAGAGGAATTATGCCCATCCCCACCAAATTGCTTCTATGAATACGTTCGAAGCTTTGAGCAATCACTCCCTTCACTCCCAATAAATAAGGACCTGCATAAAACAAATATTTTAAGAGTCTTAAGAGCCATCACCTTTTGCGGCCCAATCTCTTGATGATCCTGTGCCATATTCTTGACCGGCCAAAACTATCATTTGATGGCCTTCGTGAGTATATTTCTGAGCAACATCGAAGACATCTTCAACTTTTCCTGTTGGAACATGAATGGTTTGAGGACCCACTTTGGACACCATTTTATTGATGATTCTAGTATTGGCGAAAGTGCCTCTCGCCATAATTTCATCATTTCCTTGAAAAAATAAATTCATATTTGTATTATTTTTCAGCACAAAATTTTACCTCGTCGACTTCCATATGAATTAAAATCTTTAGGAAGCACCCCTCTTTCCATGAGATATTTTCCAGCTGGAGAATTTTTGGCAATGTTGCCTGCCGGAGAAATATGATCTGTGGTAATGGAATCTCCAAAATTCAAAAGACAATAGGCATTGTTAATGTTTTGGATTGGTTGTAGTTCCAGGGTGAAGTCTTTAAAGAAAGGCGCTTCATGGATATATGTTGAATTGTTGTTCCAACGATAGATTTTATCCTTTGAAATCTGCATATCGTTCCATCTCTTAGTTCCTTTCGCAATTTTTGAATAAACATTAGTAAATTTCTTAGGTTCCACAAATTTATCCACCACTTCATGTAACTTAGAAAAATTTTGATAAATAATGGGATTTTTTATTTACTTTTTTTCTATCAGGCCAAATATCTTTCAAATATACAGATTCTCCTTTGTCATTTTGCCCAATTGGTTCCTTTTCGAAATCTATATCCACTCTTCCAGCCAAGGCGAATGCAACAACCAATGGAGGACTCGCTAAATAATTTGCTTTTGATAGTGGATGGATTCTGGCCTCGAAATTTCGATTTCCAGACAAAACAGCAGCCACAGCCAAATCATTTTTTTGGATGGCATCTGAAACTTCTTGATCCAATTCTCCACTTTTTTAATTTCAAATTTCAATAAAAAACATTTTTTTTTCATTTACGTGTTTCCAATGCATGCCATACATCCATACCCCACAGTATCGAATCCCAACTTCTTTAAGTCAACATCTAAGCCACTTTCCTCGAAATATTTAGTCACGACTCCAGAACCAGGAGATAGAGTGGTTTTAATATATGGATTCACTTTGAGTCCTTTTTTCACTGCGTTTTGGGCCAACAAACCTGCTGCCAGCATCGATTCAGGGTTTGAAGTGTTAGTGCAAGAAGTAATAGCTGCTATGATCACTGACCCATTTTTCAAAGTGTAATTCTTTCCTTGGTAAGTGAAATCTGAGGTAACCTTAGTCTTTTCTTCCGAGATTCCAAATCCTTTAAAACCTAAAGGGCTTTTCAAACACTTGTTCCAATCTTCCTTCAACCCCTTTAAAGTAACTCGATCATGAGGTCTTTTTGGACCTGATACACAAGGTTCCACTGTGCTCAAATTCAAACTTAAAATTTCTCCAGTATATTTAGGTTGTTGTTTAAAATCATAGGTTTGGAACATATTCTATGATGTATCAAAATATAATTTAAAAATGAAATGAAAGAAGTACTTGAGCTTTGAAATACGCCTCTGTCGAAAGCACCTTTTGTTCATCTCTTCCAGTTAATCTCATATATTTCAATGTGTTTTCATCCACTGGGAAATATCCCATGGTTGCTCCATATTCTGGAGCCATATTCGCAATCGTTGCCCGATCAGCCAAAGATAAATTTTTGACTCCAGGTCCGAAAAACTCGACAAATTTGCCAACAACACCTTTTTTCCTGAGTATTTGTGTGACAGTTAGTACTAAATCAGTGGCAGTCACCCCAGTTTTTAACTCTTCATCGAGATAGAACCCGACAACCTGTGGCAAAACCATGGAAATCGGTTCTCCAAGCATCACTGATTCAGCTTCTATTCCACCAACTCCCCATCCTACTACTCCCAAACCGTTGATCATTGTGGTATGAGAATCAGCTCCAACCAAAGAATCCGGATAGAGCATGTTTTGTTCTTTATTATGAAAGACAACTCTTGCTAAATATTCTAAATTCACCTGATGAACGATTCCTGATCCAGGAGGAACCACCAACAAATTACTGAATGTTTGTTGTCCCCATTTCAGGAACTCGAACCTTTCATAATTTCTTTGGAATTCCAAAGTCTCGTTCTTCTCGACAGCATCTGAAATTCGGCTGAAATCCGCCATCACAGAATGATCAACAACTAGGTCCACTGGAATGATTGGGTTCACTATTTCAGGGTTTTTGCCAAGACGAGAAATGCATGCACGCATGGAAGCCAGATTAACAATTGATGGAACTCCAGTGAAATCTTGCAAAACCACACGGGCTGGCTTAAAGGGGATTTCAAGATCCTGGGTAGAGGTCCTACGCCAATCTAAAATCCTAGCCACATCTGATGATCTTATAGCGAATTCGTCACAATTTCTAACTGCTGATTCCAGGAGGACACGGATACTATAAGGTAATTCATCTAGAAAAATGGAAAATAAACCATGGGAAATACAAATCACAAATCAATAAGAAATACTATAGGAAGCATCATTGAGATGAGGGAGAGAGTAATAATTATATGATGTCCCTTTGACGGCAAGAGTTTTGCGAAGACGGTTGAAAGGGTTGGATATGCCAGAGAAGCGGGATTTTAAAATGGAGTTGAGATTGCGGTGGTACATTTTTTTTTGGGATGAAATATTTTTATAGAGTGCAGTGCAGAAAGGAAGACGTATTTATAAAAAAGATATCAATAGCTGGATTTTCAAATTTTTTTATGAATCAAGTATTTTGTCAATGAATTTACCTAATTTTAGCGTTTTTATTAAGACTTTTTTTAAATTCTTTTATTTTTCATTTTTTTTTCAAATTTCAAATTTTATTAATTTTACGAATTTTTTTATGGATTAATTTCCTCTTCAATTTGTGACCCCTTTCCAAGCTCGACTTTTTCGAGTTTCACAGCCAATTCTCTAAAGAAGGCTAAACAATAATTAATATATTAGCTTCTCAATTCAAAATATTAATTTGTTACGAGTGTTTCCTGGTGGGAATTTATAATGTTGTGGCTTTTGGAACACTTTCTTATTTTCGGTCTTGATATTTCTCAAATAATCGGTTTTTCCTTTGGTAAGAACGCAAAGATCCACATTGCTTCCTGACCTAATAACAAATAAAATATTCCAAAATGACCAAATTATTACCCTAAATCATGACATATACCAGCTTCCACAGCCTCAATAACAACTGCCTTTGCTTCTTCCACACTTAAATCATCCCTATATTTAGTTTCTAAAATAGCCATAGCTGCTAACGATCCTGAGCCCATCGTACAATAAGGAAGATAAGAACAGCTGAAAATTAATTTTTCGCAAAATTTAAAAAATAATTAAAATTTTTCAAACTTCCCATAAGGTGAAACCATAACTAATTGTGCTCCCTTTACATCATATCCTCCAATGATCAAGGCCGCTCCCATATGACCTTGATATTTATGCAACATTGAGGTGAGTCTGGCCACAACTGTGCTGACCCTCGATTCTCTCCCAGTGTTTAATCTCATAAGTTCAAGGTTTGATGCCATCAAATCTATAAAGATGTTTAAATGGATTTTTTTAATGAAAATTACGTTTGATGTAAAATGTGTCTGCTGCTGTACCAGCACCACAACAATAAATATTCGGAGCCATATAATCAATTTTCTCACAATTCTTATCCTCCACGATAGGACCAGAAGTTGCTCGTGTATCTGCTCCTAAAACCACTCCGTCTTTGCACATCACTCCCACTATTGTCGTTCCAGTTTTTGTGAAATGTGGGGCAGCTTTTTGGAATTTTTCACATATTAATTGGTTTCTTGTGAGGAAAAAAATGAAAATATAAGAGAATATGGAATTTTTTGGAGAGTACCTTTTGGTGAAATCAAAGTTGAAACCTCCTTGTTGATCTTTTAAGGTTTTGATGTATTCCATTTGGGTTTTTTTGGGAGAGATATTTTTTTTTTATATTTAAAATTTTGTTTTGTTGGAATTGTTCTTATATTTTGAATTTTTTTCGAAAATGATTTGAGAGAACTTTTTTCTGATTAGAAAGGTGAGATTTTATTTTAAAATAAATTTATATGAAAAATATGTTATTTAAATTTGTTTTAATTTATTTAAAGGAAGAATTTGGTGTCTGCGCTGGAATTTTTCCTTCCATAATCACAAAAGTGAACAGAAGTGGCAAATATTTTTGAATATTTTCATCTGATAAAAAAGGAAACAATGTCTTATAATTGTCTTCTCCATATTTTTTATCTATTTCATCTAAGTCACAATTTTGTAGCTAAAAAACTATTTAAACAAAATCAAAGAAATACTGACCTCATCTATTATAATCGTATATGCCTTATTAAAATCTTCTTCTCCCAAGACTTCCCTTAGCAAATTCCTTAGGCTCTAACATAAAATTTAATATTTTTTAATAACAAATAATAACATCAATTTTATGTTTTTCAGGCAAAAAACCAAAACTGTTTTCATCTTGAACGGGAACCTTAGAAATCCTCGTTTTTTCATCAGCAAATTCCTCAAAATCTTCAGGATCATCATCCCTATCTTCTTGAGTCTCCACTTTCTTTTTAATTTCCTCCATATTTATTTCAACCTTTTTATCCTGATTTGTCACATCTTCTGGATTTATCTTTAAAAAAAATTCTTTATTATAAAACATCATCTATGAAATAATCACCAATTGAGTTAATTCTTCAATCATATTTTCTAAGTCATTTTCTTCAATTGGTGATCGTTCTCCTAATGAAGTTTCTGTTTTCTTTGCTTCTTTCTCTGCATCTCTTTTTATTACATCCAATTTATCAATCTCCAGAAGATCCTTTTCCAATTCTTCCAAATAATCAATGTTTCCTGTTTTCTCTTCTTGACTTGCCTTCTTTTCAATATCAAGGAGCTCGTTTTGGGAATCATTTGACTCTTCATTTAGAGGATTTTCTTCTATTTTATCAGATTTTTCCTCAGACTCCTTTGAATCTTCTTCATTAACTTTGTTTTTTTCTTTCAAATGAGTCTCTAAATCAATTTGAACCAAAGGAACGTCCTATTAACAAGAAAATAAAAAAAAGCTTCGATCAAATTTTAAAACTTCTTTATCCTGATTTTCAATGTTAGTCTTATTTGTTTTTGGTAGGAAAATTTCTATAGGAATTTCCTTGTTTTTTTTGACATTTTTCTAAAGAAGATTAAGACAATTTTAATTAATGAATATATAGAAAACCTTCATTTGCTTCAATTGATCTCTGGTGAGTCTTGTTTTCTTATCTAACTCTTGAGATTTATTGACCTCTCCTTTTTTATGAGTTTCAGTCTTGCTTTTGGGCTTATTCACCGGAACAACATTTGAATCGTCCTTGCCTTTTTCAACAATAACATCTTCATTTTTGAGCCCTCCCAGCCATTCGATTTTAAAATCTTCATTTTGATTTTTGGTCATCTTTTTCTTTTCGATATCTTTTTTCATATTTTTTCGTTCTTCCTCCCTTTCTTTCTCTTTGTTTTCCTTGCGTTTATGTTCCTCTTCATCTTTTTTTTCCTGAGCAACAATGATCGCCTTCAATTTGGCTTCTTTATTATGTTCTGCTTTTTGATTTTTGATTGGTTCATGCTCATGTTTGGTTGGTTTTTTGATAGAATTAAGGTTATTTACGGTTTTTTTTTGAGTTGTTGGGGCAGAAACATTTGGTTTCATCTTATTGACTGTGGCAATGGTTTTTTTAGAAGAATAGTTCGAAGGATTGGAATTCAACTAAGTTATAAAAAATAATTTTTAATGAATTTATAAAAAAAATGGACTTGGTTATGAATTATGGTGTGCGAAAATTCAATTTTCCTCATACTTTCACTCAAAAAGTTTTTAATTCTATTTGTAATGACAGGCATTTCTAAATAAATTAAAAATATGACTATATTGATAAAAATTTAATTACTCAGGATATCATTTATATTTGGTCTTTTGTTTGTTTCTGTATTCAAAAGCGCACCCACCAAATTTTTTATGTCTTTTGAAACATATGGACCCAATTGAGCATATGATCCTCTAACAATTTTCAAGGCCAAATAATTTAAATTATTTCCATTGAAAGGCGGAGTTAATGCACAGAGCTCATATAAAATAACTCCCAATGACCAAATATCTGTCTTCATATTGTAAGGTTTGTTATCAACAATTTCAGGAGATAAATAATAAGGACTTCCAATTATTGTCTTGGCATTTGCGAAAGTGTTATTTAAAACTGTCGCTATACCAAAATCCCCCAATTTTATGGTATTTTCTTTTGTTAAAAATATGTTGGTCGTTTTTAAATCTCTATGGATAATTTTGCGGTCATGCACATGTTTCAAAGCCAAACAAATTTGTGTAAACCAATCTAAAATTTGATTTTCATTAAAATGCACATTTGTAACTCGTGCTTCCTCAATTTTTTTCCCCAAATCTCCTCCTTTTTTTATATATGCGTTAATTTAGAAAAAACAATCAATTTTATATAAAACTCACCATCAGCATAATCCATAACGATGCATAGTCTGCCTTTTTTCGTTTTGTAAACCTCTCGAAAGTTTATGATGTTCGGATGTTTTAGAGATTCTAGGATTTTGGCCTCGCTGAATGTTTTCTTCATCTCATCATTACTTTGATCATTCATGTCGATTTGTTTGATTGCACAAAGCGCGTTGGTTCTCAAACAACGCACAAGATATACTTTACCGAATGAACCTTCTCCTAATTTTTTGAGACGTTTATAGACATCAGCTTCTGGTTTCATGAGAAGTTTTTTTTCCTGTTGCATTATCCGAATTAATTGAAAAACCTATCTGAATTTCTTAATACAAATAATTTAAATTTTTCTTTTTTTTTCAAATTTACAAATTCCATAAAAGGTAAAAAAACAAAAAACCATAATAAAAAAAAAAAAAAAATCAAATTTTTTTTAAAAAAAAATTGTTCATTTAATTTTTAATTTATTACTAATCAACTTTTTTACTATTTTCCTTTATGATAGAAATCCTCATAGAAGCTCTTATTTTTTTTGAAATCGTCAATCGATTCCAATCGTTTCAAAACAACACCTGCCTTTTGTCTTTCTTCTCTACTCTTTTCATTTTCTTCCTTATGCTTTTGGCATACCACCAGAATCTCCAACGTCTTGGTTTCATTATAAAGTGTTTCTTTCACAAATTCCACAAATTCCTCAAGTTTAATCCCTTTCAAAACATTGGCATCGGTATCTCTTCTCCTAAAATCATGTGCCGCATGTTTTAATATTTCAGCCCAACATTTCCCTCCTTCTTCGAAAATACTCAACTCTTTTTGCAAAATCTTCACTAAAATCGAACTTTGGAACTTTTCGAATTCCTTGCCATCCAATTTCATTATTTTTTCTTTAAAATTATTCAAAAAACTATAGATTCTGCTCGCTAAATAATGTGGATCCTTCCTTTCTGATTGCACCATGAATTGAATAGAGCTGATTCCACGATTCTCTGCTGGATTCACACTAACCATATATCCTAATTGTTCATCCGTTCGAAGCTGGGTAAAAAATGGTTCTTTCAAAATATCCGACAAAAGCCAAAAATAAATAAAATTGGCTGGTTTTGGCACTTTTTTATCTTGGAAAATGACAACAGCAGCTGAATTTTTTTGCTTTTGTTCGGAAAGATGGAATTCATAAAACGGAACAACATTTCCTTGGTCGAATTCAACCTTTTGTAATTTTGGAATTTTATCATTTGACAAAACTTCTCTTCTAAAGTTTTTCTCAAAAGTCATCGCCATATTTCTAACATCGTATGAGGCCAAATTTCCAATTGCAAACCATTCGAATTTCACTGATCTGAACAATTCAGAAGAATTTTTCAAAAATTCCTCAAAAGTCAAAATTTTTGCATTTTCATATAAATCATTGATATAATGAACAGGCCCTGTTTCAGTAATAACCTTTGATAAATAGTTGGCAATGCCCAAAGGTTGGCCTTTCTCGAAATCTGAGTACCCTTGGAGCAAATCGTTAAGGATAATGTTAAACTTGTCTTTTTCAAAGTTTTGTTGGGTATCTGAAATTTTGGTTGAGATTTCCTCGATAAATCTGAACAATCCATCATTGAAACCAGTGAAATGCAAGTCCAAACCCCATCCATTGATCGCCAGAGAAGCATTTAAGTTGGCCATCTTCGCTATATAAATGGATTCCCGCAATTCATTATAAATCATTTCATTCCAAATCTGCGCAGAAATAAAAGCTTTGACATCAAAAGGGAATTTCTCGTTTCTGCTATAAATTCTTAAGTAAATATTGGCTTTCGGAGTTAGAAATTTGCTGTCCTGTTTGAAGTAAACCAGGCTTTGTGTTGATTCAAAAATTTGCTTGGGTATTTCTTCTGATTCTCCTTGTAATTGTTCAAGGTTTTTGGGTAGGAAATTATTTGGTATTGGTAAATCTAAGGCTTTTTTTGTTAATTTGGGGGAATGTATTGGGTTTTGAAATCTTTTGATCATATCAGAATCCAACTTTTTTTCTGTATAAGCTGTGTTGTAAATCGGTTCGATTGATTCGAGATTTTCAAAGGATTCTGACATAACCGAAATTCTCATATTTTCTGTTGTCATTTGATCCAAGATTTTTTGAACGAAATCAGGCTGGAATTCTTTAAGTAAATAACCATGATCAAGGACATGTTCTATTGGGTAAATTTGCATGTTAGAGGCTATCTGGATAACACAACCCTCAGGTTTTTCCTTTTCTTTAAAATCAAATTTCAATTGATTGATATATTGTTTTTCTTCGAAAATGTATTTCTGAACCCCTTTTTCCTTCAGCATCTTCAGAAATTTAAACACGATCTCACAAACTTCTTTGTAATTTTCCAAGCCTTTCTTTGTTAATTTGATCGTGACTTCAATGGTGCTGAATAAATCAAGTTCATTCCCTGTTCCTGAACTCAATTCCATTGCTAACCCCTCATCTATCAAATAGCTTAATAGAGAGTTCTTTCCTTCATGTCCCAGGATAAAACTGAGATATGAGCCAGGGTTTGAAGCGAAATGCGGTTGCAAATTTTCCAAATACCATACTATTTCAAGCTTATCAACATTTGTTATAGTTTTTATGAAGTAGATCTTCGACAGATTCTCGGAAGTGAAAGGCATATCTTTATACTTCAAAGGTTCCTTCTTGAAATCGCTTATCGGACAGAAATATTCATATGCTAGCTTCTCAATTTCATCAATGTTTTGGTTGCCATATAACACCAATTTCATGAGATTCGAACTGTAATATTTCTGATAGAATTGAATCAACTCCTCACGAATGCCCTCTTTCTTTAAAGTGTTAAGGTCTCCTGTTGAGAAACGGTTGTAGGAGGTATTTTTCAATGCGCTGCTCCTCACCAATTGCATGATCCGCCAAGAATCGCTCATTAGATTCTTTTGATGTTCAGAATGGACTGCTTGCATTTCTCTTTCAGTGCATTCCTCATTAAACAAAGGCTTGATGAAAAATTGCGAAAAACGGTCCAAAGCACCACTGAACGCTTGATTAGAGCATGAGAAATAATAAACGGTTTCATTTGATGCGGTATATGCATTCAAAGACCCGGAATTTTTCATGAGATAGGCTTTATATTCTGATTGGTTGGGATATTTTTCAGTTCCAAGAAAAAGCATGTGCTCTAAAAAATGGGCTAAACCTTGAGTTGAACGGGGGTCTTCCAAACTACCCACACCAACGGAAATGCTTGCTGCTGATCTATCGGTTTCTTTGTCGGAAATCAGGAGACATGAAAGCTGGTTTGGGAGAGAAATGTGACGGTAAATGCGGGGATCGTTTTTTGATTGGATGATTTTGGTGAGGGATTTCATTTTTGTTTGTTTGAAAGATGGATTCTTTATTAGTTTCAAATTATTATTATATATTAAATTCAAATTCAAACTTCCTGATACGGATAAAATTTTTTGTTTGTTATTTTTTTAAAATTAATATTAAATTTTCCAAAAAATACTTTTTCTTATATTAATAAAAAAAAATTTTTTTCAGGAGATTCAAAAATTACAAAAAAATTGCAAAGGATTATAAAAGGAAGAAAAATTCACTTTGAAACAATAAAATCCAATATTACAATATTAGAAACAAAACAAAATAAAAAAATTAAAAATAAAGACAATAAAATATTTAAAAACTCTCATTAAACCTGAAAAATGACGAGATAATCTGATAAAATAACAAAATTCGCCTTAAAATTTATTTCGCCCGGATCTTAAAATCAGGACAAATCGAAATAATTAAATAAGACAGAAGAAATCTTTAGAACTTTTTATTTTAAAAATAAATAAAATATAAGACCCCAACAGTCACTTTTCAAGACTTTCTGTTGAAATGAGGGATTTCCACTTCTGGCTTGGCCTACCATACATCTTACAAGGCAGTCTTCCTGAGCTGCGATCGAACACGTTTTCTCTCAAACAGGAGCTTGAGGTTTTTATTAAAAAAAGCTTTTCTTTTCAAGGAAAAAGCGTCAACTTCTTTAAAATTTTTAAAAAAGGCATTGGAAAAACGCATCCAAGACACGAAAAATCAAATAATAGGCATGATTACAAACTCGAAATTCAAGACCTTGCAAGAAGAAGATAAGGAAAAGCTGAAAGGAGACTTTTCTGGGATTTTAAAGGAGATGGAGCAGAAAAAGAACAAAATTATCTCTTTTTCCATCAACACGACATTGCTAAATCTGAAGCAAATCATCGAGAAGTTCGAAAAAAATGAGAAGATCTCAGCAGAAGCTTTGAAATTAGGCCTCAAAATCTCCAGATTGATCGTTGAAAAGTCAATTGAGGAATACAAGAACTGCTTTAATGAAAAAGAGAAGCCTCTTTATTTAATGTAAGAAATTTGAAAAATTTGAATTTAAATTAATTTTTAGGCTAAAAGTTTATGGAGAAAAATGCTTGGAAAAGTTTGTCACAAAAATCAATGAAATTCTCATTGATTTCGAACAAGAAAGTGAAGGAAGCATGGAAGAAGAGGACGAATATATGGATGAAAACTTCGAAACTTCTACTGCCTATACTTCCAAAAGCAAATTGTCAATTATGGAGAAAAATGAGATGAAAGATCTGAAGTGGAAGCAGGGGTTTTCCATGGACCTCCTGATCTAAAGGCACATTTTTGCTGGAATGACACTTTTTTCTTACTTTTTATTAATTTTACCTAGATAATCAACCTATTTCACAAGTTTTATCTAATAATTAGTTAGTTTTGAATAAAAACTAACTCATTTGAACTATTTTAAAATGAATTTATCACCTTATATAATAAACTTCCAAAAAAACCTCTAATTATTGTAAAAATAAAATTTTTGAGTTTTTCAATTTTTTTTTAAATTTTAAAACAAATATATATTTTTCAAAAGGAACAAGGTATTTAATTTTGAAAATTCCAAAGTTTTAAATTCAAAATCATTCTATATTTAGTCGATAACATCAAAACAAACAACAAAATTTTAACACGTTGATTTGCAATCTTGAAAAATAATGAAAAAGGCCTTTTTTTTCTCTCTCATTCTCATATTTCTCGATTGTTTCCTTTGCGTTCAGGACGAATGTTTCGAGAGTTTCAGCTTATCGACTTCCGATAGTGACCTGCTCCATACTCTCACTGAAAAAATCAAATCAAAGCAGCGCTTCTCAACAAGGTTTTCCCTGCAATCCTTTTTCTAATTTTTCATTTTTTCCTTTAAAGTTGTTTGGATCTCTTGATTCGCAGAGGCTATTTCAAAGCAGCATCCTATCTCTATGAAAATTACTTTCTTCTGAACCAAATTTGTAAGATTTGTGAATTTTTCATTCATATTCATTAATATTTCCTTTCAGCTGTGAGAAATGATCTTGAATCGACTCTCACAAATAGCAAAAGAGATTTGGAGCTAGTGTATAATTCAATAATGACCTCCGATGTCAAAATTCATTAGTATCATCCCAATTTTTTCCTTTAAAACTCTTCATTTTTAAAAAGCATTGAACCAGTCTTCCAATGGGCACAATCATACAAATACATTTATGTTCAAGTGAAATTTGCTCATAGGCTCGATAGTCCCGGTTGTTTAAGCGTGACAGATGAAGTGGTGAACTTTACAAACAACACTTTATTCCTATCTGCATACGGAGTCCAGGCACATCAACCAATAGCTTTCACATTAAATTTGACTTTGTTCGATGACATAGTGGCTGAAAACAGCACATGGAAATTAGAGGCAGTGGGCACGATGTTTTTCAATTTGACAAAAAGCAATGATACGCTTTGGAGGAGACTAATTGTGCAGAAGGAGAAGAAAATCCCAGTATGGTGGCATATGAACTCCGAACAAACAGTGGAAATGAGGGAATTTGCTAGGATGTTGGATGATGAAGATGAAGAAAGGGAAAAAGTAAGAAAATTCAATAAATAGCTTTCTAAAATTAATGATTAATGGGGGCATTATTAAATGAAGGAGGAAGACAAACAAAGAAAGAAAAAGAAGAAAAATGACAAACATGAGAAGAAAACAGAAGAAAAACCAGCAGCTCCTGAGGCAAGTAAAGATGAGGAAAAGATTGAAGAGAAAGAGGAAGAAGTGCTGAAAATCGATTTATAAGGAAATATTAAAATAAAGGGGCTCATTTTAATTTTGCCCGGAATATCTTTAAAATTTCCAAAAACAAAAAATTTAAAAAAAAAACGTCCAAAGCTTTAATTTCGAGTTCAAACTTCTGAAAAAACCCCCAAAAACCTAAATCAAATTAAAAAATCGCTTTAATTCTTCAAATTTTATGTCATCCGAACAAAAGCATCTTCTGAACCAAGAGGATTATCTGGCCAATGAAAAACATAAGATCCTTACTTTGAACATCCTTTTTTCTTTTCTTTCAATGCTTTTCCTTGTAGCTGAAATAATCTGTTCTTTTCTAATGAACAACCTTTATCCTGTTTCCATCCCTTTATTTCTCGGTTTATTGAGCATATTTGGTTTTCTTTCCTCTTTTTTCATTTTAATCTGGTCAATATGGCAAAGAAGGAAACTTTCTGGGTCTCAGGAAAAATGGGGAGAAAACACCGATTCTGGTTTTGCAAGGTTTCTCTTGGTTTCTTCAGTTTTTGTGTTCTTTGGGATTTTGGCCTTGACGTTCGTTTTACATCTATGGAGTGCCAGAGGATTGGACTTATTTGTGGCAGCCTATCCTTATGAGGATCAGCAAGAATATATCACTCAATGGTCGATTTTGTCATATTTGACAACTGGATTATCTTTTATTAATATGATGGTTTTGATTTATATTATATATACTTGTTTCATTTGTTGCGGGAGTCCAAATACAATCCGGATAGTTCTTTATTTTTCAGGCTTGTTCCAGATTATATTCGGGTTTATGGTGTTGGATTATGTCAAATTGATCTTCCAATATGGTGATGATTCAAATATATCACAATTTCTTGATCTAAGTCTTTATGGGATCTTGGCATTTTTTGTCGCACTTTCAATTTTAGCTATTATTGCACTCTATTACTTCAATTATCATAGAGAAAGATCTGAATATTTGACGTTAGGAACCCTGCTAGTGATAGTTTTATTGGTTTTATTGGGTATTGGAGGGACGATTTATCGTGAATCCTTAACTATACATGATGCCTTTACCCAAGATTGTAAGGTTTATTTATCTGATCTAAGTTATGATGATATAAGTGATTATGGATGTACACCAAAATATTTGGAATATGGTTCAGAGTACCTCAATTGTTCAGATGCAGAGCAAGTTCTGGTGTGGGAAAGCGAGATTGATGGTGCAAAAAATAGCATGAAAAATAGTGTTGGATGTTTAAACATGAATTGTTGCAACATCATTGGAGATATCTATGAAATTAATCTCCTGAAGCTTGAATCATGCAACATTCTTTTGATATGTGCGATTTTTCTTTCGATCAGCTCTTCTTTCTTCCTTACTAATAAATATTCTGGTGAAAGAACCTTGAAACGAGCTCTTGAATATGTATTTATAATCTCTTTAGTGCTTTTATTCGTTTTGGGTTTCGCTTCCCTTTTCCTATTTCAAGCCCAACTGCCTGAAGAAAGAGCCATAATTTCTGTGGATTCTTCGAAATTCACAAAATCCTCACCCAAAGTCAATTATACCATGAACATTCAATTCATATCATCGAGCAGTTGTTCATTGATTAAAAATTACGAGCCTTCATATAATCTTTCTGACATCTATGGTGCTTTGAATTTGACAGAAACCGGAGTGCGAACCATCATCATAGTCAGTAATGCAGATTTATGGTATGACAATAATTATTCTTTCGTGGATATCCAAATGTTTGACAAAGAAATGGCCTCTTTATTGTTTCCCGATGTGGATTTCACTCAGATGGATCTTCTGGTATTTCAAGGAAATGCCTCTAAAATGCAGAAATTTGTCAATGAACAGATCTACTTATGTCCCGTTAGTGTCGTCAGTCCTCTTTATATTGAATATTTCACTACGACTGTTAATTTGACTAATAACACTGCTGATAATTCAACATTGAATTGGACCTATGGAACAAATTTCGAAAGTTTATTACAGATTGACTCAACTGAACAAGTTCATAAAAGTTCTAATCTAAATAATGAAACTGAATATCTCAATAATATAACAAATTTAACTGACCTGCAAAACAACTTAAATAGCTTGAATTTCGGTGATTTAACTATTATGACTTATTCAATTAGTTCGGAAACATTTTTATCGAATGTGTCATTGCAAATTTATTCAGGTTCTTTAACTTCTTGCTCTGAAACGACAAATGTGCCTCTTTTGCAATTTTCATCTAATGAATCTGGATCGTTTATAGCATATAATTTGCCTTATGGGAAATATACTATCTTTGGTTCGACAAATTCCTCCAAAAGCAATTGCTTACAAGTAAATATGAACCAAAGAAGTCTTGTTCAATCTTTGTTCATTGTTGAATCATTGGATGTTAATGAAATCGCTGTGCTCATGGAATGGACCAATTCATTGGATCTCAATCTTTTCGGATCCTTTCAATTGTCAACTTCAGAAAATTGCATTGTGAGCTATTTCAATGAAGAATGCACTGGATTATCCTTTAAATTACTCAATCTTTCTGAAACCAAAGCACAATTAGTGACGATTACTTCCCTTGGAGAATATTCATATCTTTTCTTCGTGAAACGTGAGCTCTCTTGGAGTGAATATCAACAGAAATTAGCCAACCAATCTGAATTAAATGATGATTTTCTAAATTCCCAATTCACATTGAAAGCTTATGTTAATGAATTGCAATTCCCAGCAGCCATGATCAGCTATACGGGAAGCATTAATGCCACTCTTTCCAATGCCACACTTGAAAATGCAACACATTTAGCTTATTTAGGATATTGTGTTGAAGGGGAAAAGAGCGACCTTTTGAATTATAAGAATGAATTTTGGGTTGGGAATGAAACATTTCCCAAATCTACTTCAGTCTGTTAGTGGGAAGAAGATAAAGAATTAATGGGAATTTTTGAAATTAAAAGTTAAAAAAAAAATAAAATTTAGAAATAAAAAAATATTAAGTTTGGAATATTTCTGTTTCTGAAAATTATTTTAAAAAAAGATATTTTTTGTAAAATGCAAAGCAAAGTGCCCATGAAAATCCATGCCTTGAATGATATTTTTGATAAATATGTTTCCTTTTTCTTCGACATGGATGGAGTTTTGGTTATTCATCTAGTCCTCCGATTTTTCTAAATTTAAACATAGTGGCGAGGTGATGAAACAGTGCCTCATGCTTTAGATTTCCTCAAATTTCTCGAAAGCAAAAACAAAAAAGTCTATTTCTTCACAAACAACAGCAGTATTTCTCGCAAAGGCTACATAGACAAGCTTTCTAAATACGGTTATGTTCCCAACTATGACAACGTTTTCCTAAATTTGTTTTTCTTTTTTGATTTTTTCCCTAGATTTTCTGTGCTTCATACATCTTGACATCTTACATGAAGAAGCATTATCCTCATATAAAGAAGGTTTACGTGGTGGGAATGGAGGGGTTAGTTGAGGAATTTGAATCTGCAGGTTATCAAGTCGTAGATTCTAAACAACATGATGGGATAAGTTTAAGATCTGCTATTCCTTATGGAACAATGCCTATTGATAAGGAAGTTCAAGCAGTGGTAATGATAATAAAATTTATAAGAAATTTTAGAAATTTCTTTAGGTTTCAGGAGTGGATTATGCCTTTAATTATTATAAGCTTTGGTATGCAACATCTTGCATATATGTCAACAATGCTGTTTATTTCGCTACCAATGAAGATCCCAATATAAAGTTAGGATATTATAAGGTGCCTGGAGCCGGAACTATGTCAGCTTCAATTGCCAAATCTTCAGAAACGACGCCTATAAACACTGGGAAACCTAATCCAATATCGATAAATTTAGTCTGTGAAAGGGATAATTTAGATAAAAGTCAATGTTTGATGATTGGAGATAGTCTTTATACAGACATGCAGTTCGCAAATAACGCGGGAATTGATGGATTATTGGTTTTGACAGGGGTTACCAATCAGGAAGAATATGAAAAATATAGCAAAGATCCTGGAATGGGGGTTCCCACATATTATGCTGATGATCTTCGAGTTTTTATATAAAATATACAATTAATTTAGAAAATAGAGTTAAAAGTATAAAAATTCTTAATAATTATTGAAATTTTTGTATTTTCTCTTCCTTCTCTTCTTTGATTCCTTTGCTGAGATTTAATTAATATCGATTCGATTTTGAAAAACATGGAGAGAAAAAAATTAAGAAAAATATTTAGTCTTTTGGAATTTTTTAATCCAACGATTTTCTTTTGAGCAAAAATTAAAGCCTTAAGCTTTAAAGCTTTGCCAATGTTATATAAACCCTCCAGCTCATTTAAAATTATTCAGAAAAGTAAAATGACAAAATATAAAAACAAAGGCCAACAAAAGACAAAATAACAGTTGAGCAAGCAATCTTTATAAATTCCAAGAGTGATAATGAAGATCTGAAGAAATTTTTCTCAGACAAATTAGATTTTGTCACAACCAAACTCGAAAAAAAAAATCGGAGCAGTTGAAAAGAAAATCGGAGAAGTTGAAACCAAACTCGAAAAGAAAATCGGAGAAGTTGAAACCAAACTCGAAAAGAAAATCGAGAAGATGAAACCAAACTCGAAAAGAAAATCGGATAAGCTCAAACCAAACTCGAAAAGAAAATAGGAGAAGTTGAAACCAAGCTCAATACCAAAATGGAGATCTCGAAACTAAAGAAACAAGTCAATGTATGGAATTCTGCATATCATTTAGCCAAACGTGCCAAAATAGAATTAATCCTGGATCACAATCCGACTGTCCAAAAAAATAATTGAAATTATTACATAATGAGCAAACTAGATCTCTGCTACATTCCTTTAAGCTTGGATTTGAAAACTTGAAAAAAATACAAGAATAAAATAGTCAATTTTAATCAACTCAAAGAAGCACATATTGGTAAAACTTTTTCTTTATATCTTAATCAGTTTTTGTTTTAAGGTGAAAAATTTGGTGCTTTTGGGTATCTGAATGACGTTGAATTCGGGCAAGGAATAGTTGTTGGAATAACCAAAGACTTTATATTATTAGATATGCCAATCTTGCCAGGTTTCAGCGCTGGAATCGTTCGAATGAATCTGGTTTTATTGGCATGACAATTGAGATTAAGCATATTTTCATTGACCCCAAAAATCCTATTTTATATCAAAATTATTGTCACGCCGTCAATTCCCAAGCTATAATAAGATTTCTTTATAAAGTGCTCCAAGGGAAAGTAAAGCCAAGAAAGTTGCAGAGAGTTAATTATTAATTTACGTCAAAAATAAAAATTCCGAGACAATTAAAAGGAAATTTTGATAAAAAACAACTTTATTCCTCTCGGAATTTTTGTTTTCGACGTAAGAATAAATGAGAAAGAAATATACTATGACAACTGTTTTTTTTCTACCATTCACTGCATTTTCATTTTCTCTTCTATTTTTTTCCAAACTTCACATTCAAGAAAATAATCTCTGATTTTCGCGGCTTCTGGATAGGGTCTAATTCCAAATTTTTTGTTCTTCGTTCTCTGCAACAAGCACTTCTGCTTCCTAAATCCATTACAATGTGCGAAATGCTGCCAAAAAAAGTTAATGTGTTCCATTCTGAAATGAGGAGTCAACTGAGGACTTGATAAATTGCAACTTTCTTCAGAGTATTTCTTATATGAGATCCGTTTATTTTTCCTTTTTACTTGAGGGCTAATTTTTGAGGAAAGAACTGAGCAACTTTTTGGAAACAAATCTATCATTCTGATCCTTTTTATTAAAAATATGAAATATTCTTTAAAAAATAGGAGTACTTGAACCACTTCGTTTTACTTTGATCAGTAGCTCAATGGAGATGTTAAACTATCGCGTACAAAAAATGTTGGTTGCATTGTCCTGGGCTTGCCACATTTCCCAAGCATTCATAGTCTTTGAGAAAGTTTCCTTTAAGTTCATTTCTAAATAATTGTAACTTTCTTAAAATATAACAATTTTGGTTTCTATTGATTTTTGTAGTTCTTTTTTTGATATTGTCTGTCTTGATGACATTGTATATCATTATTTTTTTCCAAACATTTGTATTAACCCCCGTATCACCCCCAAAAACAACTAAACTACACAACCGGATTCACGGTTCAATATTTTTTTTTCCAAACATTTTTATTAACCCCCGTCTCACACCCAAAAACAAATAAACTACACAGCCGGATTCACGGTTCAATATTTCTTCTTCATGACCAGTCCTGCCATGAATCCCGTAGCAGCCCATACTACACATAAAAGCAACCCCAAAAAACACCATCCTGATCAACACATTAATCCATTGACTCAAAGTTGCTATCAAGTATGAAGTAACTTGGACAATGAATACCCTCTGGAAAAATTTCACATTGTCGCCCAAAAGCCGTGCATTCAAGGTGACGACAAATGCTCCGATCCAAATCAAGACGATAATCAAGCAGAAATCACATCAGTTTCAGTACTACAAATAAATAAAAAAAAAAAAACTATTTTATTTTTTAAAAGAAAAACAGTTTAAAAAAAAAATCTACTTGATAATCAATGGATTTCGAATCCTAAACTTTATATTATCGAATTAAAAAAAAAATAGATTAAAAAAATGCAAATTCTCTGATATTTGATGATAGAAAAATTTAACTAACAAATAAAGGTTCTAATTTTATTCTTTCATTTCATCAGATTTCCGATCGTTCGCAATTTTCATAACTTCGTTCGGATCCACGTAATGTATGTCCTATAAAAACATAAATAATTGAATTTTGTTCAAAATGACCTTATCAGCATAATGCGAAATTTGGACTCCACTTGAGTCAACATGTTTCAGGTTCTCCAAAATTTTGACTCTAAATCAAAATAATTAGTTTTAAAGTTTTTAAACTTTAAAAAACATGATTGATTCCAAATATTCCTTTGAGTTCAAATTCTCCATATTACTCACAGGAAGGTGCAATTTATATTCCGGAGCGAAGTATTCAATATATTCGTTTTGTGGCATTTCTTTCAAAAAATAAAAATAAATATAAAGAAAATAATTACCATTCGGCAAATCTTCATTCAAAACCAAACCGGTCTCATAGACCCAGGCTCTTGGAACATTTCTTAAAGTGTATCCACCACCTCCCACTAAAACTAAAGGAATATTGAAATTTTTGACAAATTTGACACATTCTCCATGTCCTATTTAGTTATAACGATATTTATTTTAGGAAAAACTTAATTGAACAACCTTTAATCGATAGGTTAAAGCAGCCCAATCTATCTCCAGACAGACTATCTCCCCCACATTGCATAACAATCGCATTTGGGCGAAACTTGTTTATGATTTCTTTAACCACCTTTTTTGAAAATTACCCTTTAAAACATTTATTGAAAAAAAAAAATACTGTTTTAAAGATCGTGGTAAAGGATTCATCATCAACTCCTTGATTAAGTGGGAAGTTCACTGCATGATAGGACCCCTTATCAGTTCCAATATCATCAATGTGTCCAGTTCCAGGGAAATAATCTCTGAATTTGTGAAAAGAACACGTCAAGACTCTGTTGCTTGTATAAAACGCCTCTTCAACACCATCACCATGATGAATGTCTATATCAACATAGAGTATTTTTTGATAATATTTCAACATTTCAAGAATGGAAATGACTATATCATTGATATAACAGAACCCTGAAGCTTCGCTTTGTTTGGCATGATGTAAACCCCCGGCATAATTTATGGCGACATCCAAATTGTTGTGATATAAGAGACTGCTGGACACCAAAGTTGCTGTCGCATAGGTGCATACATATTCATAAAGACGATCGATAACAGGACAGTCCTCACCGAAATTAACTAAAAAGAAAGTTAAATTGTAAAATTTAGAAAATGTGTACATCTGTATAATTGATCTTCGTAAAGAAATTTGTTTTCAGGGGTCACGTTTTTTATTAAGTCGATATAATCTTCGCTGTGAAACTTAGTCAAAATCTGATCATAGTCATATTTAACTTGGTATTTAATGTATTCGTCGTTGAAATTCGAATCCTTGTGCAGAAATTGGTTTTTTTATATTAAAATTTGTGCTTACTATATAATCCATTTTATGATCTAAATTATAAGCCTTCACAAGCTCCTGAGTCATAGGAAGACGAAAAGGCTTCATTGGATGACCTGGAGTGTATTGATAAGTCCCGATTATATCATCGTAATAAAAAAGCACTTTTTTGTTAAAAGAATATTTCATTTTTTTTATTCAAATCAAATTAAAATGTTCCTCTATATGATTTTTAAGAAAATTTCAAGAGGAAAAATATTTTGCTTAATTTTTCGTAAAAAAATAGATCGCCCGAAAAAAATTAACAAAATAAATAATTAAATAGAGGATTAAACTTCGAAGACTCATTTTCTCTTTTTTTAAATTTTGAATTGTTAAATTTATAATTTAAATAACAAACAATGGAAAATCCTGAAAATCAAATTATCGGTGCAATAAAAATCAAGGACGGTCTTTTTATTGGTGATGAATTCGCCTCCCAAGTACCCCTAAACATCATTTCCAAAGAAATATAAAATATTTTACAGGATTTAGAATTTATTGTGACAAATAAAGTGACTCATATAATCAATTGTGCTGCGAAAGAAATCAACAACTCCTGGGAGTCCATAGGGGTTTCTTATTTATCATTTCCTTGGAGTGAGACTGATGATCAAGTATGAACCGAAATAAACGGAATTATATGATAAAATATGTTTCCAAAGATAATTTTTGATGAGAAAAATGAAATCATTCATGAGATTTTTAAATTCATCGAAGAAACCACCACCACAGGCGAAAGTTGTCTTGTGCATTCAGTGCGAGGACAAAGCAGATCTTGTTGTGTATTGGCAGCATATTTTATGAGAAAGTAAGACCATAATTTCATAATAAATCATTTTCTAATTCTTTAGTTTATTTCTAGATATAGATGGAGTTTATATAAAACCTTGGAATACTTAAATTCAAGAAGACCGGATTTGGAAATCAGAGCGAGCTTTTTTCATCAGTTGAATGATTTGGAAACCAGGTTGAGTAGATCAGGACTTGGCGCAAAAAGCTCCAATTGGAATGAGACAAATGAAAATAGTTTGATTGAAGGAGAAGTTGTGATTCGGAACACCTTTCTCAATTCCAAGAATATGCCTTTGGCGGAAATTTATTTGAACCAGAATTTCTATTTGAATAAGGAAGTGAAACCGAAAATCAATTGGGTCGATGAAAATGCTCGAAACTCAAGAAATTTGACTTCATTTTTCCCTGAAAAACTGGAAAATGTCAATAAATTCAGAGGCCAGAATTACGTTAGATCTATTTTGAAGGTAAAATATATAATAAACACTCTTTACAATACAATATTTTTTAAATAAATAGGGTTCAAATAAAACATTTTCAAAGGAAGCTAAACCACAATCCAATGAAAATGAAAGAAAGGGTCCTATAGTTTTCGGTCCTTATTTAAAAATCAATAAGAGTTCCAAATCTCTTATTGAAGAAAATGGGCTCAAAAACTCGACCATCGAAGAGAAAAAACCTTTGACACCTTTAACACCTCACAATAACAATAACGCTCCTCTTGCCTGGAGTAAACCCCCAACTGCAGGAAAGGACTACATAAATAAATTAATACCAGAACCAACAAAGGTCGAAAGCCTAAATTCGAGTAAAGATATAAATTCTAAGCCTTCATTTGCCACAATGTCGAGAAGCAGCTCTCTCAAAGTGATAAACAAGGAAGAAAACGCCATAGAAAACACTGAGAAAACTGAAACTCAAAGCAAATATAATGAAATTCTGAGAACCAATAGACAAAATGAGCTGTTCATACCTAATGGAAACAATGTCATTCATGTGACGGTCAATAATTTCGTGAATTCTCCAACGATCACTAATACAATAAACAAATTTAATGCCAATAATATCAAGCCCAATAACAATAATATAAATGCTGAAAATATGGTAAAAGAAGAAAAGATTTCAGCGAAAGATGCCTTTAATTATGCAAAATTTAAAGAGAAAAAACAAGTGGGGAGAAGCTCCTCAAAAAACACTGAAGAGGAAAACAATAAGAAAAATAATTCTTATGAAAATTATTTTTCTTATTGCAAACCTATCATGAAGTTGGAAACCAACAAGGAAAAATCGATTGAAAGTGTCAATGGAAGTGGGTTGATAGATTTCAAGGAAAACAAGAAAAAAGTTCAAAAATAATTAAATATTGATGATTTATTCATTTATAAAAGATCGTCAGCAGAAGGGAACATGATTCTGTGTCTCCGATTCCAATTAGAGGAAAAAAGTATGTTTTGTTAAAAATTTCTTAGATTTATCTATTTTTTTTATCTCAATTCATTCTTTAGTGGAAACAACAACCTTTCACCGCCCAAAGATCAAAGTTTATTTTTATTAAATTTTAAAACAATTTTCTTAATGATATTTTTTAACAAAAGAGGAGAAAAAAACGAAAATTATGAACGAATCCGTATATTCAAAAACTTTGTTAAAACGATTTCAAAACTCATTACAGGAGAAATCCTATGAGAATAGTTACATGAAGGTTTTGAAGGATCAAAGAGGGCTCTTCAATAAGAACAGTTCGAATGATATGGACAATGATGTGAGTCCCATGAGAAAGGTTTATGATAAAACCCTTAATTCAAGATCGAAACCATCTGATAATTCTTTAATCGAACAACAGGTGAATTGTAAATTTATATAAAAATTAAAAGACATTTATGATAGACCAACAATAATTCAAGCAACTTTAATCAAAGAAGTCAAATAAATAGCAATCCACAAAATTATAGCCTCAAAACCTCGCATAATCAAAATAGGATTCCCGCAAATATCAATGCCAGAAAAACAATTTCTCCTTTACAAAGCAACATGAATGTGAATAATCTCATCCAATCTGTAACAAGTTACCAAATCTCCACCAAAAACAATGCAAATATTTCTGTCATCTCTAATAATAACAATAATAATACTTCCACCTCAATGAATCCCAATTTGAAGAATGGACCGATCAGGTTTAATTAATTAAATTGTTTCTGTATTAAGGTTTTAATAAAGAGCTACTTATGAGAGAAAAGATCTTAATTCCATTGTCCCAAACAAGTAAAAAAATTATATTTTTGTTTAATCGGCAATATTTTATTTAATGATAAAGACAAATTTCCATTGTCAACAGCAATAACAACCCCAATGATAGTCTTGTGCAATTCAATGACTACAAAGTCAGGAGCAATAATGCCGAATATAACATTCTCAATCATCCAGGTTCTGCTCCTTTTCGTTATTATTCCCCCAATTCAAAACGTATTCCAATATTTTTCTGGAAAAAAAAATAAAATTTTATAGTTGTTGTGAAAAGTGTCCAAAGAAGCATCACTCCTCTGTCAATGACCAATGAACAACTACAACAACAGAGCCAATTGAAACCAAGATTAAGAAGCTCTTCTCCAAGCACAAATAACACCAATGTGAGCCAAAATAACAACAACACCTCCATTAATGCCAGTTTCCAAAACAATTTATTCGTTTATGGCTATAACTCCACAGCTTTCCAAAGCAAACCCAAATGGAAATTTTAATTAAATTTTATTGTATATTACATTAGCTTATTTTTAAGAATTCTCCATGTAGCTTTAAAAAAAATGTTTGATTTTAATGAAAAAATTTAAAACAAATTATTTTAAATTGTCTGAACAATTTAAACAACAATATGAAAAATTTAAACATCATCATGAAAAATTTAAATATCAGCATGGACAATTTAAACATCAGCATGAACACTTTACACACCACAACCACTTTATTAACCAAACTGGTGTTTCTATGGCTAGGTGCAAATTAGATCATTTAAAATTGTTCCTGTTCCAAATGGCATTAAGACTTGTTCTGAACAAAATTTTTTTGGTATATTTCTAATAATAATTTATAAGAAAAAAAGTGTTGTTTTTTTCAGTGGCAACAACTAATT
>Ga0302186_10000858_pt1 | contig 26367 bp, 14 predicted proteins | sample II_Bog_E1_2_FD_198782 | JGI IMG/M metagenome (GOLD analysis project Ga0302186, IMG submission 198782) | Peat permafrost microbial communities from Stordalen Mire near Abisko, Sweden - II_Bog_E1_1 | ecosystem: Environmental > Terrestrial > Soil > Wetlands > Peat | place: Sweden: Abisko...
GTTGTCAAAATATGTCAAGAATAAGAGAAAATCTCTGGGAAATCCATATAAATATGAACAAATGTCTAGTGATGATTTTGTAAAATTAATTCATAGCCTAATACATTTTAAAATGTATAAGAAATAACTACCCCCGTCCCTTTTGAAATAAAAATACGACCGGCTTAAGTCTCAATTACTAGATCCCAAGGCTTTCCCCATCATAAACAAATTCCTCAACCTCAGCAGCTTTGTCAAAGAAGTATTTAATCTCCAACATAGAATGAAAATTTATTCATTAAGCTGATCTCGGAATTGAAGGAGTTGAAAAATGCACCCTTAAAAAAAAACGATAAGAATCAGATGAAGATAAAGACGAGTCCCTTTTATATGAATAACTCAGTGCAATCCATGCAGAACAGTAAATAAGATCAACGACTCAAGGAAATCAAGAATAAAAATTAAAATCTAAGACGGAGCATAGCTGTTATAAAAGAAGAAAACACCAAAAGAATTGCAGTGTAAACACCCCTGATAAAAGACAAGCAGAAGCTATTGAAATAAAAGACATAGTAGCTCTAAAAATTAAATGATTTGGGACAGCAGCTGCATCGCGCTCTCTAAAACCAGTAGGTGCTCGAGCTCTACGAGCTAAAATGTCGATAGTGCGAATCTTTGCGAAAGATCAATAACTAAACAAGCGAATAGATAAAAGAACTAATCCTGGAGTTGAATAAAATAACGGGAAGTGAATAGAATCCAAACATGTTTCTCATGAACTTGAAGGTGTGATTTATATTGCTATCTGGAAAAAGGATAAGTATTCAAAGTACAAATATATTTTAAATATGGTGGCGAGTTTAATATCAGTTTTACCATTGATAAATTGATTAGTTATGAGTCTCTGGAATATACTCAGTCCTGCCTGCAACGGCATGATTCGCATTGCAGGTTCAGGCAATGAGCTTTTCGGAACTGTGATTCGGCATGGTCTCATAAACAAGACTATCGCAGTGCGGGTGAGTGCAAGGAATTGGAACAATAAATATCAAATGTGGCTGTATTCCCATAAAAACAAGTTAGTTCACGACGAGACGAACTACTGTGTGACTGGCGACAAGGTTATCATCAAATCCTGCAAAAAATTATCGAAACAAAAAGCTTATTATGTCAAGAATATTGTGAAGCCATTCTCTCGAGATGAATTTAATAGAGCCAAATCTCCATCTACTGAGACTGCGCACATCCACTAGTAAGTAATTATCGAGCAACCAGTGGAATAAGGTGAAAATACAGGCGAAAAAGTGGTTTGATCCTATGATAAATTATAAATAAATCACATAAGAAAGTGGTATTGTATCGAGGATTTGTTGTTTTGATTATTGTGTTTGATATTTTTTATAATCAATAATGCTTAAAAATACGTTAAGACAACAATTCAGTTGGCACAATCGTCAGCAGGCTCAGTCCTTCAAAAAAATATAGCGAGAAAATTGTAAATAGCCGCTATCTAACACATGCGAGAAGGAGGAAAAAAATCAAAATTAACTACAGTGGCTCGAAAAGATGGTTAATGAACTTCAAAGTTATAATGGCGGCCTCTTTAAAGACAAAGACGATTATATAACTATACACCAAGATAATAAACAAAATAAAGAACCTTAGGTGTTAGGAGAATCCAAAGTTAAAATCAAAAATAATGAAGCAGTATTGACCGGAAAAGATGTTAAAATCAAAACCAATTAAACCAAGGTCGCTAATCAAAAAAAAGTTAAATTCCAAGTGATAACCAAAGAAAATTCATGTCCTTTATCAGCGAAAAAGAAGACAACCTCAAATCGCAAAGGGCTGATAAATGAAACCATTTCTTAAATATCAATTAAAAAGCCGTCAGTCCCCACGCCCAAATCTTGTACTAAAAAACCATTAGGATAAACGATTAACAAAAAGAAAATAAGTTCAGTTCCTTCAAGCGTAATAGCAGACGTTCAATAAATTAAAACTGACCCGTATAGTCTCCTTTAAACTTCTTCATTTGCTATTAATAAAGATAATCTTACAAAATAGAAGTAGCCTTCAAAGAAATTAAGAGACATGTTACTATATGGAGGCAGAAAAGGGAGTATGAATCGTAAAAAAAGCGTTGGAAAGATAGTGAGAAATATAGACAGGCTTAATTAAACTTATTTTTCGGTTAAATAATCATAAAAACCGGCTTCATCGATCATGACTGGCTAAAAGTCACAATAAAAATGCCAGCCTGAAAAGATATTCATTAAATTATAGACTGAAAAACTATAACAATATTTAGTTTAAAGCGTAGTTAAACCTTAATCGTCTCAAATTCTTAAGACAGAGGAATGCTAAAAATACTGCCAAAGTAATCAGACTTAGCCATTCAAAATGGAGATTGGAGGAAATCATTTGCAAAGATAACTTTTAGATTAAAGCTCTGCCTCTCTCAATCAAAATGAAACAACATCAGTACCTCGCTCAAAGAGTTAACAAAGGAGATTCAATAAATGTGTTGAGATGATCAAACCCAAAAGACTATTTGAGCCCTATATTAAAGGTAATCAGATAGCAACATAAATTGGTAAGGAGGCTTTAACAGCTTTTTCAAGTAAAATATCGAATACTACCACAATTCCAGAGGTCAAATCCTAGATGAAACCCATCTAACCCAAATTAAAAAGAGTTTACGAGTATAAAGAATAAATTTAAATACCTTTTAAAAATCCAATATTAGACTGTGACACTTCAATGAACTAAAAAAAAGTATTAAAGGCCTAAAAGCTGTTTACTCTTCAATCGATGGGAAACGAAGCCTAATAAATAAAATTAGAGTAGTAAAGGAAATCAAAACCTATTGAACATAAAATGTAAATTTACCAAAATACAAATATCAGTCATGATAGTTCTTTGCAAAAAAATCATTATAATGCACCATACTCCAAAAGAGTAGAATTGTCAAATGGAGCCAAATAATAAAGACTTAAACAAATTTCACCAGAAATTATCAACATTATCCCTCCTCGCGAACAAATGTATAAACCTTTGTCTCAATTTTACAGCTAAAGTTTCTCAGAATTGCCTGGGAAGGAAGGTCATTCATAGTAGCTAGTCCTCCTTTTTAACTTTTTAGATGAATCTAAAAGAGGATTTTTGGCTGACTCCAACTGTTCCATCGATAAATTAACTGAATAATTGAAGATGCTGTTCAGCTTCATCTTAAATCAGATAAAAACTAAAAAGAAATTCTACACTCTACAATCATTTGTAGGATAGAGTGAATAAGTACTACAAATTAAAACATAAGTCTACACAAATCATAACGGTCGCTCTCAAAGGCAAATTTATGATATCCTCAAGTCGAATATCGACATCCTCAAGAGAAGATATCCTCTTCAATTTTTAAAACACACCCAAACCTAATCCATTTACTAGCCGAACATTGAATCGAAGCGAAACAGCATCAACTCTAATGTTTCTATCGTCATTTAGCAGTTGCGGATGAATAGCTACTAAAAAGGACGATCGCCTCTGCATAAGATATAGAATACGGGATGCGATAAATTTTAAAGTTATAAGGATAGGGGCATCATTGACGAATAGGAGCCCGAAGTGTTTCTGTAAAAAAAATATGGTCTTCGTAAATGTTAAGGGTAATAGTATAGATTAAACACTAATTAAACTTTCGCATCCCGAAAAACGCGGACGTACTTATAAAACTTAGACCAAAACCGAAATAAATGATATCTTTGATTTTTGTTTCTAATTATTGTTAAATATTATTCTATGGTTAATAAACTGCAGAATTCTGCAGCAGTATGCAAAACAGTGTGATTCTCAAATCATAACTGATCTGGGAGAGGAAAGATATTATCAGATGACATATTTGTTAAAGAGGGGGTGTAAACCGTTGAGTTCAACATCGCATTTCCAAAAAGACTGTAGTATGCACCCATGGATTAGTACGATTGAGTGTTGAAAAAGAAAGGAATTAGATAGATTTGAGGTCGTTGATTGAGGGTTCGTTGTTGGATCGAAATCATCCGTTTTGGGCGAGGAGGAGGTGGAGTGATTTTAAATGTCCTCTTTTGAGATTTGACCACCAGGAAAGGCTCGCGGCAGAGGGGACAGGTGTTATTATTCTGAATAATAGAAGAAATACTTTGGCCCATTTTCTTATGCAGCGCAGACAAAAATGATGTTAACATCCGTCGATTGAACTCTACATGATTATGGACGTACATTGACTGATGCTTATATGCAAATCCTGCATTATTAGAGTTCTTTTTCTTTTTGAGGGGGAGATTACATTAATATTATTATAATATCACTATCATAAGCACCCTGATATTTAAATAATTAAACTTTGAAAGGTCTATTCACGCAGGGTTATTTCATTTTTAAGTAGTAGCTTCGTAACTAAGCCTAAATCAAAGTGCGTGGTCCATTTGATGATTTTGGCACTAAAACTTGAGAAGTAAGGTCATGGAATTGTCAAAAAATGATGGAAATAGCGTCCGTCTTGCAACAGGTAGCTGAATTGTGGCCAAATACGTGAAGCATGAGTTTGTTTACCAATCCATATTTAAAAATGTTATTTAAATTTCTCCGAATAATGATTAAATTTAAGATAACATTAAATTGATTAGGAAAATATTCCTATTTATTTTCAAAAATATCAAACACCTTATTTGCTGGGCTGACTATTTCCGAAGTTTTTAGTTGCTTTACTTCATCCAAACTGCCTTAGTGCTACTATTGCCATCGAGTAACTCAATCATCTTAACAATTATTATCCATGTAATAGCTGCGGAAATAAAATGCAAGGCTCAAATCGGTAAGGACTTCCTACGAGGAAGAACTCGATAAGTTGAGAGAAGTCGGACGCACCCACGAGAATGAAATCGACACGCTCCTCAAATTCAACTAGAGGCTACTAGGCATTATTGAAAACGAGTTCAGCGCTAGCGCACAGAGTAAAATCAACTCCGATCTTCAAATCATATCGTAAACCAACGAATGTGCCGATAACTTTACGCCTGAAAATAAACTGAAGAACAAACTATACTCTCCCAACGATAAACGATTTGAAAATCAAGAAATGGTCGGATTCGAGTAGGAGGAAGATGACGAGGAGGAGGAAATCTATAACCAAGATAAACAAGCAACAGCAACTACTCCTTTGCAACAACCTCCTGATATTCCCATGGAATTGGATAAACGGGCTAAAATGGAAAGAGTGCTATAACTGCAGCATAAAGATTAGTCTGATCTTATTAGCTTCTTGATGGCTGCCAAGGCGCAAACCAATGACAACGACGGAAAGACTCAAACAAAGGAGGCAGCTGCCCCCGTAACCTCAGCCTCAATAGAACTATAGCAGTTGAAGGAGATGATCAAAGAGTATAAAGAATAATTTGTTGACAACGCTGCCGAATATGAGCAGATATGCACCATCATCCACAGTGATCTAATGACCGATTTATCCGAATTCACAAAAATTGAAGATCAAAGCCGAGACTTCTACAATTCAAAGATGTAGGAGGTTAAAAATTTGCGCGAGGAAATGTCCGAGTTCAATCCTGTTGATGAATTAGCGAAGGTGATGAAAAGGTTGAAAGTTCCTCAAAAAACTGAACGGCTTCTGCAGCAAAGGATCATTAGCAAACAAATCTGATATTCATTTGCTATGTTATATCACGATCAAGTCCTACCAATATTGACATCAACAATATTATTCTGTAAATGATCAAGTCTGAAGAAGCCTATAATAAAATTATTACAAAGTCAAAGAAATAATAGTCATATTAATGATGAGCTAATCTATTACGCCTGTTCGTCCGTCTCATCGAAAAACGATAAGTTAGTTAATCCCTGTTTGTCGACCTGAAACATTGCGAGAAAAGAAATTAAACATCCGGCGGAAATTAAATCAAATAGCGGACCAATTTTACAAACTGAAAAATGATCACGAATAGGAGAGCAGGGAGTTGAAAATGCTCATGCAACGCGGAGAATAACTCTCTGAGAAAGTGTAAACAGTGAGAACGAAAGCCATCACTGATAATGGGAAGATGAAATAATCTATCAAGAAGGAGGAGGAATAAATAAATTAGGGTCTCTCTCCAGTGAAGGAAGAGAGTGAGACAAGACATAACACAGAAGTTAGTCCCTGCACCTCTGGCACTGAGGTTATCATTGATATTCTCGATTTTGAAGCAGAAATACCGTTGCAATAAAGTCCAATCCAAAAATTAGGGGATTTTTAGATCAGATAAAAATAATAACAGCTCATAAAGTCAGTCAAATTGGAATTATTAGAGTAAGATCAAAAAACCTTTTAAATGAGCAGATCGAAACCCAAATTGATTTAGATGGGGAAAAAATCATCCTAGTTACAAAAAATGAATGGCTCAATAAATAAATTGATGAGCTCGAGAAGGCGTCTCGCGCAATCAAATCGGTTTCAAATATCCTGTGCAATTGCCATACTCTTTTTAGGCATAATCCTGCTGTCTTTTAGATTGATATTTCATTGAAGATCTTTCCTATTCTATTTATCAAATCCTCTTAATTTCGCATAATATTTATTGAATCTGATTCCTTAGCAGTTCCCCTCTATAGTAAGGATATTTGAACTTTAAATTGTTTAATTCTAATAGTTTAAAATGGAGGAAGGAGCAATCAAGACTATCGGCAAATACAGCTACTTCACTCAAAAATGTTTGGGAGAAGGATCGTTTGGCAAAGTTTTCGAGGGGTACGAGAACACAACCAAGTAAAAAATAGCCGTCAAGAAGGTTGACTTCAAAACTATTTAAAAAGATCCTTACCTCGAAAAAGCCATTCATTAATAGATACGCATCCTCAGCAAATTTAAACATCCCAATATTGTACAGCTTCTAGAAGTGCTGAATTCCAAGCGCAGCCTCTATATTATCATGGAGTACTGCAAAGATGGCGATCTCAAAAAATATTTAAAAAAACGAGAGAAAGAGGGACTATTAGAGCAGGAAGTCATTCTGACCATGCGCCAAATTGTGAAAGGATATCAATAATTGGCCAAGAACAACACCATCCACCGAGATCTAAAGCCAGCCAATATTCTGATTAACAATGGGTTGTTTAAAATATGCGATTTTGGCTTCTCAAAAGTTATCAAGGATCCAAGTATGGCCAACAAGACGTGTGTTGGTAGTCCCATTTATATGGCTCCTCAAATTTTAGATAAAAAAGATTATTCTGCCAAATGTGACATTTGGTCATTGGGAATTATATTCTATTAGCTCTTGCATGGAACTGTACCTTGGACTGCCAAATCATAGAGATAACTACTGACCAAGATTAAGACGGATTCCTTTCCTTGTCCCAAGGCTAGCCCAGCTACTTAAAAACTCATTCGGCAAATGCTTTAAGTGAGCGAATAAAAACGGGCCTCTCTTCGAGACCTCTAAACTTTCTTTTCTCTTGATATTGAGCGTCCAAGTACGGCTACTCTTTCTCCTTTGACTTCTTTATCAAATCAAGCATCCATCCAGGCATCTAATTCTAATCAAGTATCAGGGTGGTAGTAGAAGACAGGGGGTCTTTAGCCAACAATTCAAGCCAAAGTGTTAAATCGTAACTACTTCTAATAGTTGTCTTGGCGTTATTTTGTGTGTGTCGAAATGCGAACAAATTTAATATTTCTCAACCACTTTAACCTGAAGCAAAACTTCTTCTAGAGATACATTGTGCTACTAATTGCTTCAATTTTGTCATCAATGAAAAAGAAGAAAGTGGAAATTGATAGAATCCATTAAAAATAGGCTGTTGCCCGCATTAAGAAGGATTATTAAACCTATGTATAGTTTCAGAAAGACTTTCATTAATTCTTAAATTAGAGCTATGTCACCTGCCAAATCTTGAAAGAGTTCGATCTCACTGATATCGCCAGCGGAAATTACACAGACGAGGCTTGTCGGCGAGCCGAGGGTACTTTTGTTTGAATATAGCTGATCTCATCAAAAATTCGCATATCATTTTAAGACAATTGCAGGAGGAAGTCAAACTGAACCAGTCAGAGGAAGATGAAAGGCTTATCCTTATGAATATTGCAGAGCTGATACTAGATATGATTTTATTGAATGAGAGACAGACCAAAACGGGAGCAGGAGAAATTGATACTTTTCTGATTGACAGAGCGAGGAAACCCATTCAAAAAAGAGTGGCTGATAAATTGACCAACCTGAAAGACCCAAAAAGGACTGAGTTTTTTTGATAGCTCCATCTATGCATATTACTTATGTTCACCTAAATAAAAATCTATTTGTATGAACAATAAATATTATGAATTATCATTTGCAGCTTTCAGTCTACTTTGTTTACTCTGATCTTAATCCATTTGTTACTAATTTAAATGCAAGGGAACAGTTATTTATTGGCAATATGTTCGGGAATTTAGACTTAAGATATTAGTTCATTGTTTATATACCATTGAATCGTTTTGCTTGGAATATCAACAATTGTTCGGATTATATCTCCAACTGAAATTTCATCCTAAAGTTCGGTTTGAACACCTTCGATGTAAGTCGAATGCGTGTAGGCATCAAAGCAAAGACAATTGGTCTTATCCCGAGAATATTGGCAGTCAAAATTATCAGAAGTGATAACGCCGACAGTAACTGATCGAAAAGTTAACCGAACAATTTTGAATTAGAAATATTGTTTGCTGTCTGAAGGTACTGAGCTTTTATTGTATATTTGGCAGTATAATTTTCCCTTTTTTTCAATTTAATCCTTTTTAATCTTATACTGATCGTAATGCTTGCAGTTTGGATCAAATTAGAGTTGCATTTTCGTTCCAAATTTAAGTTGGATTTGCCTCTGCTGCTTTACTAACAGTTCTGCCTCTTCTCGTGCATCTCTTTAGTCTCTAAGTTTCAAAATCTGTTATACTTTTTTTTCATCTTCCGCTCTATACTTTTCTCTCTTTTTTTTTACTATATTTTTTTTTATTGATGCCTTGTCTGCCTAAGATTACTGCAAATTTTCGTCTTTATTTGGACGAGAATCAGTCTATTCTTAGATCTTATTGATAATTTCATCCTCTGACAGCTTGACTCCTTTTTAAAGATCATTAATGATTTATCTTTCAAATTCCTCATTCTTTCTATTTTTAGTTTTACCTTTGCTACTGCGTTTGCGTTTTATATTTTAAATTGGTTACGTCTTTAGCGACTCTTACAATTTGAGTTAGTTGTTAGGGGCTCTCTTTTTTTTCTTTGAAGATTGCTCAGCTTAATGTTTTACTAATTGCTATTATTGCTTTACTCTGGAATTATTTTTGTTTGTTTATTTCGATTTATGTTTAGTCTTTTTCCTATCTTTAGATTTTGACATTTTATCTTTGTTTTAATGATGAGTTTTGTCTTTTTCTCTTTTTCTTGGATCTCTACTCAAATTTCTTTTCTTCAGATTATGATTCTCATCTTCTTCTAGTTTAATAGATTCTTATTAATTTTTTTATTTCTTGCTTTTCTGCTTCAATGCCTTATCGTAAAGCTGTTGTATAAATTTTTATGCCTCAATTTGAGCTTGGGTTTTTCCTGATTGAAGGATGCACTGAGATGTTTCAGAAAATGGTACAAAAGGAATTACTATCTTTTAATTATTAACAACTAAAACTACCTCATTTGATGCTTCATCTATTTGCTAAATCTTGCCATTTTGATAGAAATTGATCATTTGAGATTCATCAGCAAATTTGACCTTCTCTTCATTAGTTATTAAAAGCCTAAGCTTTAAATAGCATGAATTTTATATATTATGCTTTGAAATTTACAAAATAATATCGGTATTGATTTGCTTGCATTTATAGTTATACTCTTTGTCTACCGATGTCGATTATCCAATAGCTTTGTTTTAATGTTTGCTATCTTAGGTAATACTTTAAAAATGATTTTCCATTTTCTTAATTGGTAGTATGCCTTGTGCCAATGATGAAGTTAAAAGTAGATTGTTTTGTTAGATTCTATAAATAGGATATTTGCTACCCCTCAATATAGTTCAAAATATTCAATTTTGAAACTATAGCCAATGAAACATTCATTATCACATCTCACTCAAATGTGAGAACTAATGTTCACTCTTTTTGCTTACTTTTATAATGAAATTGAGGGCATCATTCTCACCTTTTTTATAAGAGCATAGCTATATTTATGATATCTACTATAAATTTTAACTACCTACTCGACCCTTTATTTCTTCTATGGTTTGACATGAAAATTCATATGGATTAAATTGTATTGTGAATTAATAAAAATCTGTTTACTACTCTCATAAGGTCTTTTTTTTGTTAAAATAGTTTGCAAAATAAATATAAAAATGGGATTAAATAAATTTAAAAAAGGAAAATGCAATGTTTTTTATATATAGCCATTGAATATTTCCTTGATTAGCTGGTCTGCTCATTTGCGGCTCGAAAGAGACTCAGCCATCACTATCTTTTGATAACAGTATAACAAATTGATATTTTCAGTTAAATCATTTATTAATTAGCAATGCAAATAAATCACTGCTTCCCTAAAAGGGGAATAAAAGTCATCAATCGCTGTTCGCAGTCAATTCCAGCCAAGAATAAGGAAGAAAAACATCCGTAAGAAAGCATAGCCATTCCTCAATCATCCATTATCCAAAATAAATATGGACAGTCAATCATCTCCGCGAGTGAAAATACAACTGCTCGATCTGTCACCAGCAACCCATATCAGTTTATAAGTTTGGCTTCAAAAAAACAGGAAAAACATAATGAAATACAAAATGCATATATACCAGCAACAAGTCTGAGAGTGATTGATTTTGCAACATCTCCATCGCATTTGACAAGTCAATCGCCCTATAATCTAAAGCCAGCCGACCAAAGCAACAGTGAAGCATTTATCCCTCAATCATGTCCATAAATAATCCGTTTAGGATCAACTAAAATGCCAGTGTTTCAATCTTACCTGGACAAAAAGCCAGCCACCTAACGTTCCAACAAAACAGAACTTTCCGAATTTTCGTATTTCATGAATAAGTACAAAACAAACATGAATTAGCAGTAAAATTAAGAAAAAGTAACAGAAGCCACTTTTCCCAAAGATGACAGCATTATTTTCAAAAGATTACCCGAATAAAAAATAAACGAAAGTATTCCGGACATCTAAACGAGTAAAGAAAAGGCATACAAATAGACTATCAGTATACTTTAGAATGAAAAGAGTGCTCTTCTCAAATAAAGACAATTGCGACAAAAATAGGCTGACACTACAACCTCCCTAAAGGAAGAAAAGAATCAGTTATAGCGGGAATTGAATTGGAAAAACAAAAAGATCGAGGATCTAACGGCTGAACTTACCTATCTATAAAACCAATATAAATCTAAAATATCTTCCCTCGAAAACTAAATTACACAATCACAGGGCAGGCATAGACTTGAAACAGATTACTCCGACCGCCAAAGGTTAGTCATGAGCGCGGACGTTAAAAATGAGAAGGTGAGACAGGAGATGCTGAAGCGAAAGTTTTTTGAAACAGATTTGATCCAAGCCAAAGATTATTTTTAGTTGAGGCAGGAACTATAAAATGTATTGTCAATCAATGATAAGATGATTTAGGAACATTAGCTCTTTATAGTGGAGGTTAGGGATCATCGCAAATAGCTCAACAATAGAATTTAGGTGGTACGGGAGGCGCATTAGCAGCTTAAAAGGGATAATCAAATTCTAAGAGCACGAATCTAAGAGTTATCCAGCAAAGGAGATGAGAAGATGCTGATCATTAAGTTGCAGAATGAGATTAATTATTTGAAAACAAAAATGGAGGATCAACTCCAATTTATTTTAGAGAAAGAGAGATAGCTTGAAAATGCTGCTCTCCAAATCAAAAGAATCACTGAATAAAACAACAACAATCAATCTAATCACTATTCAAGAGATCATATCAATCTTCAGGAGATTCATAAATCACTGGCTGACTATGAAGACAGAATTTTGAAATTGAATTTAGCCATCGCTGAGAAATAAGCTATTATTGAGTCGCAAAAGATGGGGATTGCTTAATTGGAAGGTGAACTACATACCTATAGAGAAGATATGCAAATCAGTGTCAAAAAGGAAAGAAGCTATGAAAATAACCTGAAGAATGAAGTTGAAACTCTACAGAGAAGTCTAAAGGACGAAAGGTAGATCAACAGTAAGAAAATGTCAACCTTAGAAGAGGCTATGGCGCGAAAGAGTAAATAAATATTTGATAAAGACACATTCATCAAATAGTTTTTAATCGGAAGAGTCAAACAACTAGATAATACCTCAGTAGAGCAGTTAATAAACAATCTAAAGGAGTTTTTCTAATCCAAAGCCACCAACAACAAATGATCCTTTCTCCTGTTTATTTATAATATGTCTCATCTGAGTTAAGAGCTAATCAAGTGTGGAATATATTATCCGCCTTTATTTCACTGCAGCAAATCGATCTTTAAAATGGTGTCATTTATTAATTTATAATATTAGCCACGAATTCCTTGAACTCATTTAGTGACGGAGGCAATTACTCCTCCTTCAGCGAATACGAGATCACATTTCACCCCAAGACATACGATCTTTACGGCAAGCCACGAGCCGATTTTGTCAAAAAAGTCTACATCGTTCTCGTGAGTACTTGTTTCTAGATGCAGTTCAGATTATCCTTGCGATCTTGATGAGCACTCTGTCAGTAAATAGTCAAGCATTTTATCTTTTCCAACTGAATAACAAATGGTTGTTTTACATATCGGTTGCCGTTCTAATGGCTACTTAAATGTACATGTTCTGCTTTAAAAAAAGCAAAAAATTTCACAAAAATGTAATTTGTCTAACAATATTTACAATAGCTGAGGCTTATCTGATCAGCTTTATCTCTTCTATAACTGGTAAATAATCAGGCAATTATGTAGTCCTGTTGGCGGGCATTTATACTTTGGGTAACCTTTATAATAAATAGTCATAGTGATTGCCTGCACAATTTACGCTGCTTTCACCTAAACTGACTTCACAACCCCTTCCGGCATACTTATCGTATTCAGTGCTGCATTTTCTATTCTTTTTCTAATGGTGATATTTTCAGATTCATTGCTGATTCATAACTTGTATTGCTTCGTGGGAGTAGTTCTCTTCGGAATATACTTGATAATCGACACCCAGATGATTTTGGGAGGCAAGTCTATCCATCTTAATGTGGATGAGTATATCGCTGCGGCGATGTTTCTCTACATTGATGAAGTACAAGTAGTTATTTACATCATAAAATTACTGAGATGTCATAAAAATGACAATTGACGAGGGTGCAATTCTCTTTTGCAAGTTCCGTACTCGGTCTTCTCTATTGAGAATTCTCAAAAATGATTTAGACTAGTATTTATGTAAGATATTGTGCCTTATAATGTTACCGATAAGGGTAAGTTATTATTATTATCATTTTATATACAAATCACTAACAGGATTAAGTAACTCTCTGGAAGAGGATCAGTCTGATGATTGCATAGATATTGGCAGCTTACTTTATGTGATTGTTTACGTACACAGCTGGATCAAGCGATTTTATCAGTAAAAGGAGCTCATTTATGGGAGTTATCTTGTCTGTAGCCTATAATAATGTGATGAGTTCTTTGAAGACTGTCTTTGTCATTCTTTTGCAAGCTGAGCCCATTCCTGGTGTGATATCTACAAATAATTTTAGTATCTTTTATAGACACTCATTCGGATCAAAGTTGTCACTTTTGGAGCTTCCGAATGGAGGTAGTCTTCTAATTTGTTTCACTTATTTTTTATTTTTTGCCAATAATTTTTCAATTTAGTCTTCCTCCTCCTCATCATCATCTTTAATTAAATTCTATAACTTCTTTAGTTTCTATAGCAATTATTCAGAAGATAGCCCAATTCTTTTAGGCAACTACTGATGCTCTTATTTATGCTTTATTGAAATATTGTGTCGGACTGTTGTGTTAACTTTGCCATGGGTTTCAGTCGCAGAAGTTGATGTTACTTGGGGTGAGACTGGCTCTTGATACATAATTACCTTGTTTTTATAGGTTAAATACTGGATCAGGGAAGCCCACACATTCTGCCCTTGCTCATATTAAATACCACTGGAAAGAGTCAGCATGTTCCCTATAATGGCTAACCCTCTCTTGGCTCGAGTCAAAGTGACATTAGTTCTATTTCTCTCGCCACAAAATCCAATTCTGCCTTATATGTTAGATCTCACACAAGAGACAATGATATAATCCTTCTCGCCGCCTTGATATCCATCACAAGTTTTCACAGTCAGCCCATACTCTGCAATATCTTTCATACAAGTTTATGCAATAGTTTTGAGTTGCAAACTGTATGGTGTAATAATGCCCACATTTTTTAGTTCTTCCTTGGGAAAGAAAGAGAGCAGATGATGGATAATTTTAATTTAGCCGTTGTTGTAATAATTCTTCTTTCCCTTGGAAAGATTGTCAGTTTCTACGTATTCATTCTCTAGAAAGGCATGAGCCACGAATGAGATCGGATAATCACAAAAATGAGTAATTTAACTTTTCCTTTCCTATGCAGTTACTCCATTCTTAAGTTCATTATTGTAAAAATAGTAATTTGGAAATTATGATATTTCAGGATGCATTCGATATTGCGTATCCAGCATCACAAAGTACTCCTTTCGTTTTTTACTAAGCTTGCCAAACACTGTCTCCTTTAAGAGTTTATCTTGACTAATAACTGTGGGATCTAATTGATTCTCATCTCCTACAAGAACCAACCGGCTAACATCAAACTTTAGATAGCAAAAGGTATCCGCCCACGAAGCTTGCGCCGCTTAATCCAAGATGGCGACATCTGGATCGAAGAAATCCTCTGGTTCTCGTTTTTAATTGATAGATGCAGAGATGACTGTGGTTGATACAATAATATGAGCCTCTCGGATAGTCTTAGCAAAGGCCTGCATGTAGATGGAATAGAATTTGTTGCTGATGGTCTGTTTCTTTACGATGCAGTTGATATTCCATTCAATTTATCTCACGGAAAGATCATTGTGAGTATTCACCTGCAGGATATTTCTAATCAAATATTGGTTCAACGAATAGTATCGAATGAGAGGCTACAACTGTTGATTTTACTCTCGACTCTGCAGAGGAGTGAAGTATAGCAGTTTTACAGGGGTCAAATGATCATTGCAAATTAGAATTTCCTCGATTCCTTGAGCATAGTTTTGGATTTGATGCATCAAATGCGTTAAAGCCTTATGATTATTGTACATTTAAAGCTCATTCAAAATCTGTCTCATTATACTGATATTACCAGTGTTAGAGACAGTTCCCACAATTACCTTCCTCTCTTTTTATAAAAGCAGCCGGCACAAACGGCCAATTGTTCTAGTTTTACCACAACCAGGAGGTCCCTTGATAAACGTAAGTGCATTTTGTCCCACTTTGGTGATGGCCACATTTTGCATTTAATTCATATCATTTTGATACTCAAATGTAATGACTTCTTCGACATTGATCTAAGATATGGTTTCCTCGATGTAATCCTTAATAGACTCGCTGAAGCTATGCTGATTCTTTTAATATACCTCCCCATTGAGCGAGTAAATCGATTTATAAACTGAATTTGTGGGATTACGCTTGACTAAATAGTAAATACCGCCATCTTCCAGATCTCTAAATATTTTCTTTTCGGAAATTAACATTTTGCCGTGCTACTGCTGGTCGAAATAGAGTTGCTCAGATTGAAACTTAATTACGATTTGGCCGCTCTCAGTACACAGCTCAAGCATGAATTTACTCTGACTAATGAGATCTGATGCTTTCTTAAAGTCAGTGAAAGAAAATTAAAAGAAGCTGCGTTGCCCCATAGGTCCGTAGAAATAATTGACGAGCACACCTTCTCGTTTGATTTCTAGAAGTCTTTCTGTTTTAAGTTTGTTGAAACGAATTCGATTTAGTTCCTAATTGTCCATTTATATTATCAACTATTATTTTAAGATTAATCTCTTATCACCAGAATGACTCTATTTTTATGAGCAAATACAAATTAGTGAGTGAGTAAGATGTAGTGTGTGGATTGCTAAATAATTGAATAAAACAGAGATTAATCATGAAAAATGCCAAAAATGGTGGGTGCTTAGCACATGTCTTAATTGATTAGGACTAATAAGCCAAGCTACATAACCAGTAAGTTATCTATTTATTATATTTATAGGATAAAAGAGTTGAATGGGTAACACTGAATTTCCAAGCCAGTTCTCTGAAAAATAAATACAAAAGCTATATGCGCGCTTTAAACAAATCGATGAAGACAACTCTGGAGACTTAGATCCGGAATAAATCTTCAATGTGCCAGAACTGAATCAGAACCCTCTCGTTAAGCGAGTCATCTCGATTTTCGATATAAACAAAGACGGTAAAATATCCTTCAATGAATTTCTCACAGGTATTAACCTTTGATATTAAGGTTTGGCCTCCCTCTACGGAACAGATTAAGAACACAAGCTTAGATTCGCCTTTAAGATTTACGACATCGATGGCGATGGTTTCATCTCAAACGGAGAACTATTCACAGTTCTGAAGATGATGGTGGGAAACAACTTAACCGATTTGCAACTCCAACAACTGGTCGACCGCACAATCATCAAAGCAGACCTGGTATCAATTATGGGATTTAGGATTATGACGGCAAAATATCATATGAGGAGTTCAAAATTATGGTGAAGGACCTCGACGTGGGAGGCAAGCTGAAAATAAGCAAGATTTGATCGTATGGCATACCATTAAAATAACTGTATTATTACCCAGTTTTATCATAATAGAGTTCATTTGTAACTGCAATCAGTTGCTCTGGGCCGACAGATGAATCCACTCCCAGAAATATTGCTCCTTTATGTAACTCTTGATGAGCTTGTTGGTGAGTGCTTGCTCTTCGAGCAGGATCGCTCGCGATTTGTATGATTTTGGATCCACTTTCTCGTAAGATGCAATGATGCGCTTGAGTTCAGTGTTTTAAAGAATGGAGCGCCATTCACTCAGTATTAAGTTGCTGTCTTATTACTTGAGGTTAAAATTGGTTGTTATTTCTGCAGATTGTATGGTCTATTCTACATTTTTATAATGACTGATGTAAATGTTTGTCAGAAGGGATAGTTTGCTCTCACTGCTGAATTCACCATCTTGCTATTCTTCCTGCTGCGGTTTAATTTATATGGAGTCTATAGCCTGTTTAAATTATTGGCTAAGTTATTTCTTACTCTTGATCTCTGTTTGTAGGTGTTAATTCTGCTATTTCAGTGTGCTAATATTTTCTGTGGCGCTGCTCTTTTCGTGTCCATAGCTGTTTTTCTTTTCTTTTAATTTTGACTCTAAATTTGATATTTCTTCATTGTTTGAAGAGTTTGTGGCTTTCAATTTTTCAATCTTGTCGACTAAGGCTTGATTGTCAGGTGCCACCACTTGGGTCACTGGTGTTGGCTTTTGGATGGCCTTAACTGCTTTCTTCTCAGTATTCTACTAGACTGATTGCTGAATTTTATATGAATGTAGAATCAGCTTACTGAAAGGTCCATATAGTTTGTTTACATGCACTTTCACTACAATATTTGCTAACTGATTTAAAGTATGTTTCTTGTCCAATTATCTCAATCTTATTTTCTGAAAACCTACGAACAATTACTGGAATTGTTTTTTCTTGCTGAATTTTTATAAAACCATGAGAGGTCCAGCTCTTCTATTGTAAGCCTCACTTTTCCAAGTCAATGCTTTGAAAGTCTATCGAACTTTAGTGAAGAACAATCTATCCAGGAAATTAACTGCTGCATTAATATTTTTAGGTGGATGTGACTCTCCTAAACTCTTTAACTCAGAAACATAGACGTTAATAAATTTCCTTTTGATGATTTAAAAACTATTTTTAATCAAATTTGCTTGCTTATTTTTGGTGATTGCATTGATTGCACAATAAAAGAGAGTAAACTCTGAAACTGAATGCACTTTACTATCCTTACTCTTTGTATTTATAATCTTGAAGGCGTCCGTTAATTTATTTCTCATTAATCTTTTTACAGTTAGCATTGCAACTGATGTTTTTTTCAGTGTTACCTTTAATTCTTCTGGTTTGATTAGTTTTTATTACTATTGCTTACCTTTAGGTTAATTGGTCATCCTACGATCTGTCAACAGAATTTTAGACTTAACCTAATTTGATGTTTACTGATTAATTTCTGCCCTATTTCCTTTCATGGATGGCCGATCTGTAATTGATTTGTATCTGTATTCATTATTTTTTTGCTCAACTTCTTTAGATTCATTTAATTTTGGCACTTAATTTACAGTTTGAATATCCTATAAGGATTCATTTGCTTTCAAAGATAAAGGTTCTATCTTATTTGGCCCTGTTCCTGTTGACACTGTAGGGGTTTGCTTCAATTATCTTTTAGACTCTTTTTTTCCCACTTCTATTGAATTAGGTTATTTTTATTATGTATTGATAGAAGGTTGAAGGTTAGGAGCATTTTCAGAAGATATTTTAGGGCGACCTTGATATCTATTTTGCCTTTGAAATGATTGAGATGCAATATTGGTCGGTGTCGCATTTGGAAGATGAGACTATTGTGTAGTTGCGGGTGGTTAAACTGTAATTTTACTGAATTTATTTTCCATATTTTGCTGACCATTACTAGTTTAGTCATTGTTCTTTGTATTTTCAGAGTTTTCAGTTTTCTATGGCACAAATTTAAGTCCTCTATTGCTCCTTTACGTTCTTTAAACCTTCCTTTCTATCTTCTTTTTGCCTCTATCCCCTATCTTAAGATCGATGGCTTCTCTTTATTAAACAGTGACGTCGACAACTCTTTCCTAAATTTTTTTTTCCGATCCGGTATTCGTTTGAGTTTATTTCGTCAAAGAACCTTTCTTTCCCTCCCTCTTGATCTCTTCTTTTTGGTTGGGTTTCTCTTCGATCTATTGAGCAATCTCATTTTTTACTTGTTAGGAAGAAAGAGTTTTATTATTTGATAAAGGTATGCTATTTCTGCCCTGTCTTGTTCTAGCAAGTTGAGTAGGCTGATTTGATAAGGAATTATTTATGTTATTAATGTTGATAGGTGATTTAGTGGGTGTCTCATTGCTATTGCTTATGGGATTACGAGAAAGGTTCATATCTTGAAAAATAATACTATCGCCAGGACCACCTAGCAATTTGTTAAAAACCAATGCTTTGTTTGATCCTATTGGAGTAGTTTTGCCTGTCCCCTCATTTTCGGTTTTGATTTAGTTAACTGAACTGCCAATCGATTTAGTATTTGTATTAGTATTAGGTGCTACTTTATTTCGTGCAAAACGAGTTGGTCCCCCTGCAAGTGTATCTGCTACTTTGTCATTATTCTTGCTCATAAATAAATCTTAATTAATGCAATTTAACTTAATTATTGATTTCATTATTCATTCTATAGATAATCGGATTTAAATACAAGTTTTTTAAATGACCACAATATAGAAGAATTAACTATATAATTATCCAAAGATTATGGCTGAAGGTAATTACGCATGAACAAATTATTCGAATATTGTAAAAAAAAAATTGCAAAATTTTTTATTCATTTTTTATTTTGATCATAACCTTATTCTTCTCATTTTATCATCAGCACCAAAGCTTAATAAATTAATTATAAACTAATTATTAATAAACTTAAGTAATGCATATATGCAAATCATTTATTTGTAATGTCTTTTCCTGAATACCAAATGTATCGGTCCTAATTTTAAAATCAATAAAATCCAATTAGTAAAAGAGTTCACTTTAGAAGTCGTATCGATTCTACTTGCTTTAATCAATATTTAAATTCCCTTAAAGCTATGGACGTATTCTCTTGTCAATTTAAGCAGTCAACGCCAATTATTGCCTTTCTAATATTCTCATGCTCTTATCCGAAGCAATCTTTTCAAAAGAAGTATTCAGAGAATTCAATTTCACCAAATCAGAGGTTGAGGCAGTTGTTTTCTTCACCTTTTTGTTGATGAAATCATCTTCTTTCAAAATAACTTTATGAAAATCAGAATTTGATGAGCGAATATTTTATTTTTCAGATCATATATTTTCAGCTTCGTTTATCTGCCCAATACAGGAATTTACATAGTTTTGATAATAAAAATGAGAGACATTTGCTGAATTCAAACGGCATATGCCTATCAAAATACCATTTCTATCCTTTTCAAATGAACAATTGTAGATAAGTGAACTGCTGATTTGTATAAATAATTCGATCGATCATAAACTAAAGATCAAATGGCTCAAATTTACAAACAATCATAAAACAGTATATCTCATTACCATCAGCAGTTATTATTATGTCAATTTAAAATCACTATTGCCATTTGATTCATTTTAAAGTTTTAATTCATTGCAGCTTGAAATTAAGGTTTCGAAGATTGTGGACAAGAAAATTCTCCCGAATTCAAATGTATTTGGTGATGTATAAAAGTTGAAAATCATCTAGTTATAGTATTTGCCCTTGCTGAAAGCAAATCAATTTTTCCCTGCTTAATGCAAATTTAAACTTTCAATAATGAACGATTAATCTCGACAGAAAAATCAGAATTCATGGTTCAAAAAGATCAACGTTTTGAAAAGAGGTCAATTGTATTCACCAGTACCCCTTCCAGATTGTTGGGATACAAGCTGTTGATGCGCTAATCAAACTGGATTTTCTTCTGGGCTTTCTCCAATCTCTTGATTTGATTCTTCTTGGCAGCCTCCTCATTATATTTTTAGCAGATTTCCAATAATTGAAGTACCCCTTTATCGCATTTTTAGGTGGCCTCCCTTATACTTTACTAATTTATTCTCACAACCGCATCAAAATTGGGATGGATGGTTGAAATCACGACTTCCTACTAAAGTATCTCACACTTCCCAGCGATAAACTACTTTACTTTCTACATCATTGGAACATATTTATCGCACTTACTTTTGAAATTTTTCTTGGTTTTGTACACTTCGTGTTGCTGTAGAATCATTCCCTTGTAATTTTGAACGTTGCATCTTTCCACCATTATATCATCAGAATCGACAAACGTGGGCTCCCCTTATAACTAACTTAAACAATAATTACGCTTGCGATGCGAGCTTCCCTATGGTCTTGCAAATGCTGCTGCATTTTTTAATTGAATTTTTGGAGGGCTTTATAGACATATGCATCTCCAGCATTCAATGATATTTGAGCTATGCCCTCCATTCTTTTATTGTGTAATTGCTAAATAAGAGCAGCCGATCGGTTGCACACATTTTCCTTATTGATTTTGAAGATAATTTACATTGATAGAGAAGTATCGTTCATCTATTTCTGAATTGTACTCATAACATTGGAGTCGAATAACTTGGGAATGATTTACTTCTTATTGCCTTCGGTGACTCTGCGTTGGAACTCAGTCAAGTTGATCCTGAGAGATTTGCCCTTTTTAGAATTCATGCTCATCTGCTAGTTCAAAATACAAATATAAATCAATACGCATGCAACCGCCAAAATCAGATTAATTCAATCCAATCATTCCTCAATATTTTGGTTCAATTTATATTTATTATAGTTGCAATTTCAGTGTTAACGATAATTCTCATATAAATTATAGGCTCATTCGAAGCGAACATAATATTAAAGTATCAACTATCATGTCCAACGAAGAACCCAAAACCGTTGTACCCAAACCCGAGGAACACAAAGGGGAAGACTCTGGAGATGATGAAGATGAAGATATTGAGAAATAGGTTGTAGGCAATTGGAAATTGGTCGATCTACCTGAAATGCCGCCTGTCACTGGAGAGGAGGAAGAAATTTAAGTAGCCAAGTTTAGGACTAAGATCTATCGATTCAAGGCAGAGTGGAAAGAAAGAGGAGTCGGTGATATGCGTCTCCTCAAGCACAAGACATCAGGCTATATCAGACTGCTTGTGCGCGCTGATAAGACTCACAAATGCTTGGTTAATCATTATGTTCTGACCAAAGACATTTTCTGCAAGCTAGAGCAGATGAAAACCAGCAACAATGCCTGGACATGGGCAGCTCACGATATAGCTGATGAAAAGCCGAGCACTGAAAAATTTTGTGCCAAATTCACTTCTAAGGACGACTATGACAAATTTGAGGTGGAGTTTAAAAAGGCCAGTGAGGAGAACATTAAGTTATTCGATGGCCAAAAGGCATTGGAAGAGAAGAAGTGATGATTGCGATAAATATAAAAAATAAATGTTTGGTATCAGTTAGTGCAGCCATGTCTAAACAACCTGACTTGGGGTATGCTGGGCATGCTGGTATACTTTTGTTGGGGATAGTTGTTGTTTGGGAGTCTAAATTAGCTGATGGGTTGATGCCCAATATTCGATCGCAGGATCATCGGCTGGTCTTTAACTTCATTGTAGGATAGTCGTTTCTGTGTAAAAAATTGAACTTTTTTAGCAACTGTATTGCTTGGCTTTTATGAGAAAAAACCATTTGGATTATTGGCTCGTTAATTGATAGCTAAATTTTGTTTATTAGGATAGGGACTCATTTGATTGTTCTCATCCACTATCTGGTTAGTCTGAGGTCTTTGGATACGGCGCGGATCTATTGCCAAATTTTGAATTTGCGCAGGCATTGTATTCCGAAGAGAATAATTGCTATCATTAACAATGGTATTAATCATACTAAAGTTTGCTGATTGCCGAGCAGGAACTGGTGTTGGAGTTAGAGGACCTGTTTGCTGGTTAGAGCTTAAATGTCGAGTCTCAATAATTAATCTATTTCTTGGCATGGGGAAAGATGGCGGAAGAGATTGCTGCTGTGGTGATGGCTGTGGTGACTGTGGCCGTTGTGGTTGTTGTTGTTTGTGTATTTGTAAACTCTGCATTTTTTGTAAGCCATCATTGCTAATATCATTTGTTTGTTTTTTATGAACGATCTACCTTGCTGAACCAAAGTTCACATTTTATACCCGGTTTAAAGCCTGATTGTAAATTTGAAAGTCATTCTGAATAGGAATAGGATTGGCCATATTGATCATAGTTGTTGATTTAATATGTTTTTTCTCTTGAATAAAATTTTAATTCTGTCTATCAAGCATGACATTGAGATGATTCTGAGTTGTATTCACGGGAGTGCTTGATTGATTGCTTATGGGCTGTATGGGCTCCAATTGTCTTACCATTGGATGAAAGATCACACTTGATCTGGGAGGAGGAGTTAGCGGCATTTAAACAGGCGTATGCAATTACTTCTTGCCCTCTGTTTGAAAGAGAATCTCATTTCGTTTATCAGTTGTGGTTAGTGCAATATTTTGCGGGTGATGGCCATTTTGATAGACGTCAAGTTCTTTTAGGATTTGATGGCAATCGTATCTAGTTTACTGAGAATAGGCAAGTATTGATGACAACAAATGTTTTATAAATGGACTTAAATGCTGAGGGAGAGGAATTCCACTGGTTCGTACCATATCTAAGTAAACTTCAATGCTCATTCCTACATCGCATGTTTTGCCCAGCAGTAACTCATAAAGCATGACTCCTAAAGCCCATACATCACTTTTTTCAGAATAATGGTTGTCCTTATAGGCTTAAGGTGACATGTACTTTGGCGATCCCACATTGTAATACACCTGAGGCTTATTCGGAATTTAGGCCATTTCGCAATAACCAAAATCAATGATAGCAACTCTTTTAGAAAGTTATGGGTTTGTTCTAAAGAGCACATTGTCAGGTTTAAGATCGCGATGCACAACGTTTCTAAGTCTCATGTGCCGATATCCCTCTACAATTTGTCGGAAAATATAAAGAGCTTCCTCCTCTGTTAAACCGTTTGGGTGCCGTTTGATGTAGTTTGCGAGAGTTCCTCCCTCCAAAATTTAAGTGACAAGATAAATAAAATGGTCATGTCTGATGACTTCGAACAGTCGAACAATGTTTTCGTGAGCAGTATTTTACCTTTTACCCAGGTTGCTTAGTGCAGCTACTTCGCAATTTAGCAGATATCGAGTCACCTAGTTGTCAATTTATTGGAGGTTGATCACTTTAATGGCTACTTTATGATGGGGCTGACCGCGCTCAAACCCCAAGTACACATTACCAGTGGATCCTTTTCCGAGGAGTTGTGATTCCACGATGGCAAAATGGTTGTTGATTGGTCTCGGTGGTGTTTGCTGGATCATGATTATTCTATAAGTGTAACTATATTGATCAGCCTCGATAAAAATATGTTTTAATTTAGAGTTAACTCAACATCTGCATCTGACGTTGGTGCTGCCCGTCAAAACGTCACCTTCTGTATCAATAAATATGCAAAACAAAATAAATTTAATGGAAATAAATGTATTTGCTACTGATTGACTTATTATATTCTGAATGGAAAAATATTAATTGTATCAGTTATATCTTTTATTCAGGATAAATAATTAAATTACAATTAGAAACAGGATATGGCCTTGACTTATAATTGCTAATAAAAAATATGTATTATATGAAGAACTTCCTGCTGCTCACCCTACTACTGTTGGGTACTATTAAAGGAGGACGCATTCTTGGGGGTGATGTTAATCTCAACTACGCCAACGCTGGCAGCATGACTGAGCTCTCATTCTCCTTTATGCTCAGTAATCCCATCACATCCAATAACTTCATACTCCTTGCTCTCCCCTTCCCCTTCCACTCTGCTCTCATTCCCGCATTTCCAGCCACGGAGGGTCTTTCGAGTCCGCTGGGCGTGCTGGTGACCTATCAATACATGGATAACAATAACAATATCTTACCCTCATCTTATTACTGCCGAGTACTAACCGATACCATTGATAGTTCCAACTACTATATCCAATTTTATGCTCTAGATCGCAAGACTATTATTCCCATCCCTGCAAATACATGGTTCTACCTGACTCTACAAATTCAAACCACGACTCCCTTGAGTTATCAAACGAGTAACAGCGTTCTACAAATCGAAATATCCACGGTGTCTTCCGTTTGGCCCAACGCGATAGTTTATGACGACAATCTTGCCTTCAATTACTTTTAGCTGGCGCCCACACCTGCTCAGCTGATCACTGTGGCTGTCACGCCCTACAACTACGGGACGGCAGGTGGATATTTGTTGACTCAACAATCATATAGCTTATATCTGGATATAACTCTTAATCTTCCAACCTACTACTACAACCAAAATCTCTAGCTACAATTCTTAATTTCTCAGGCAAACACCTTTTCCTTCAATGGAACCTGCAGTTCAGTTGCTAAAACCAATGCCCCTAAAATTGCTATGCTTATTAACACTTCCTATAGTTGTGTGGTTAATTCGGCCACTAATTTGATGTTGGTAACGCTCACACCAGCAGCCTTAGCGACACAGCAATCCTTCAGGTTTTCTGTCGGAATAATTAACCCTGCAACGATTGCTCAGGGAGTCAGCTTAAACGTTAACGCTATGCAGATGAATTGCCCTATCATCCTCGGGTATGGTACTGCAAGCGGTGTGTTGAACACAAATCAACTCTATGTGACCTATCAATAGATTTTTTTGGGATGGGGGTTAAGACCGGACGCCCTCCTTCCCTTTGATGCTCGTATCTACAGAGGAAATCAAGCCGTACCAACGTACATGCCCTATAACTCCCTCTCACTAAAGTTCTCGATCAGCCAAACCACTGCTTCTTTTGTTGAACTCAAGGTTATTATCAGTATCCCTTCTGAAACAACCGCTTTTGTCCTTCCAAGTAGCTATAGCTTCAATCTGCCAGCATTTCCGAACAAACAAGTAGTTTGTGTGACCGAGTATGCCTCGTCATCAACCAACAGGCAAATAGGATGCACAGGGGTGGGGGCCTTAACTACTGGAGTAGTCTACTACGTCGGGTGGAAGATGTTTTTCCCATATGATAATTATTATCCACCAGTTAATTGCAGTAAATTCGGACTGCTCACTGTATACACCACTACAACAATCGGATCAAGCAGCTACGCCTATTATCTTGGCAGGGGTGATTCATTTTTGTCGTACCTTAAATCATCAGCCCAGTTTGTAGTGATGGGTCGTAACTCCTCCTACATAAACTACATGACTACCTTTCCCAGCGTAAATCTAGTTGTAATTACTTCTGACTTCCAATAATTCCTCTCTCAACCTGAAAGTCTCTACATGAATAATCGCCCCCCAAGTTACATTAACCAAACTTTTAACAATGTCTATGTAATTACTCAAAACCTAGCCTTCTTAACTTACATTAATCTGTTTACAGACATTTACTGTGCTGTGCTAATCCCTCAAAATACTGATATTGTGAACGGGTATGGAGCCATACCGTTAATTGCCACTACTACTCCTAAAAACACATTG
>Ga0302186_10000861_pt1 | contig 26329 bp, 28 predicted proteins | sample II_Bog_E1_2_FD_198782 | JGI IMG/M metagenome (GOLD analysis project Ga0302186, IMG submission 198782) | Peat permafrost microbial communities from Stordalen Mire near Abisko, Sweden - II_Bog_E1_1 | ecosystem: Environmental > Terrestrial > Soil > Wetlands > Peat | place: Sweden: Abisko...
AAAGTTTGTTTCTTTATTTTAAAACAAATCATTTTCTTTTCCATGATTTAAGAAATTTTTTTAAATAATTTATTAAAAAAAAACAAATATAAGAATAGTTTAAAAAAACATTAGGCCTTCTTATTTTTTTCCAAAACATTCAAAAATCATGAAAACACCTATTAAAGAATTAATGGGTAAAAATCCCTTTCTTCTCAAAGTGCCAAAAAAAGTTCTGAAAATTCTGAATTTTTCCAAAATTATTTATAAAAATTATCTTAATCTAAATCCCCATCGGTCTAATATATCGATCATAAAATCTCCAATGGATTTCTTTTAATTTCGGAATGCAATCCTCATCTTTTAGATCATCGAAATATGGTAATTGAGGGTCATCTCTTCTATCCAGATAAAAAAATTTGTGCTCTATATTTTTATGAGTTCTCTTATCTAATTTATCGTCTAATTTTTCCATGTCATCAAAGTTCAAGAGACAATATGCAGAAAAAACAAGTGTATGATTTTCTCCACTAATAATTTCGTTGTTGTGAAGGAAATTCTGTAAAGGAATAAAGACCTTATAGCCCGTTTCTTCAAAAATCTCTCGTTTTATTGCATTATGAATGGACTCTCCGAATTCAAGATGTCCTCCTGGAAAGGTCCATTTATTGATAAACGGTTCTTTTTCTCGGCGCATAAGTAAAATCTGGGAAATAAACAATTATTTTATGGAGAGGACAGGTTTACTCGAATGGCAGGAGCTGAATCGTAAATGATTCCAGAAACACCGATTTTTATTGAGTTTCGTAAAAGATTCAGGGAAGAGGATTTCATTTTTTTATTTGTTTTGGTATTATTAGTTTTATAAATATAATTTTTAAAAATAATAAAGTGAAAAAAAAAATGATTATGGTTGTCTTTCTTAAAAATGTGTTTTTTGTTATTTATTTTTTGAATATTTTTTTTAAAAAAAAGTTCTGTTAGTTAAAATACTAAACTTTCTCTAAAATATATTATCCCAATTCTTAAAAGATGAAGACATTTTATTAGTCAATTCCTTAAGATCATTTATATCATTATTTTGAATAAGGTCATACAAACTTACATTAAGGTCCTTTTCCCCATTTGTTTCTTTCATCGAAGGATAAAAGGGAGGCTCTAGCTTTTTTTCAATCAATTGATCCCATGGATAATTCGCAAACCACTTTTGATATCTGACACTCTCGCAATTTTTCCCCAATCTAGCTTCTGGATTCTTTTTTAAAATCTTCTTCAGCATACATTTCATATCTTCACTAATCGGTTTTTTTTTAGGGAACCTTAATTTTTGTTTCAAAATCGCATTATATATTTGAAACGTGTCTTCTAAGTCATTTCCAAATGGAAATTCACCATAAAAAAGCAAATATGCTATAACTCCGAAAGAATAATGATCTACAGGGAAACTATATCCCTTCCCAATGATCATTTCGGGAGCCATATAATGTGGAGTCCCAACTATTGTGAAAGTTCTTTGAGAAGTTTTCATCAAAATTTTTCCAAAACCGAAATCGCAAAGTTTCACATATCCTTTTTCATCAATGAGGATATTTTCAGGCTTGAGGTCTCGATGCAAAATGCCTTTCTGGTGTAGATATTCGAGGGTTAGGATAATTGATCCAATGTAGAATTTGGTTGCAGGTTCATCCAACTGCTGATTTTGAGCTAGAATTTCAAAAAGATCGATTCCCTTCACATATTCCATAAAGAAGTATAAACTGAGATCATCTTTGCTGGTTGCGATGGTTTTTGTTACAAAGGAGAAATTGATTTTTTCTTGAATTATTTTCTCATTGCGGATGTAATCCTCAAGTTTATTTTCGATGATCCATCCCTTCGATACAATTTTCAATGCGTATTGTTTCCCCTCATACTCCACCAATAAAACCAAACCTGAAAATCCTTCCCCCAATATTTTAATAATCTTCGTTTTTTTAAAATCTATTTTAGGTTTTGGCTTAGCTAGATCTTGGACGGTATCGAATACTGAGTATTTCTTATTATTAGTTTGCTTTCTTTCAGCTAACTCTTCCATAGTGCAGCCAATAATTTTTTCAATATCTTTGTTAGAAATCATTGCTACAAGAGAACATTCTGTTGCAGTGACCTTATCTTTATATTCCTTTCCGATCACTAATTTCTCCTCACCGATCAAATCTCCCCTTAGAAGATCATTTCCTTTGGCTTTAGAGTATAATTTTCCATCGACTAAAATATAAATCCACTCACCTAAAGGAAGCTCTTTATTTTTCAGGAAACATATAAGAGTCCGTTCTTCAACAATTAGGGCAATTTCTATATTAGTTAGTTTAGAAAATAATTCGGAACTCTTGAGAGCGAGCTCAGTTATATTGTATGACACAATATTTTCGAAGTTCCCACCTAAAATTTTCTCAAATGTTGATGTATTTATATATAAGCAATCAAGGTAGTCACTATCAACCGAAAGACTAAAAGGTTCTCCTTTCTTAAAAGTCAAAGCTTGTCCAAAGAATTCTCCTTTTTTCAAATAATGAGAAAATTGATTGTTTGCGTTTGCCAAGACCATACCATCCTTGATGATATAAAAATTCGCATAGAATTCCCCCTCTTTTACCACAATAGTCCCTTTATTAAACCTCACACTATTCATATTATTGGATATTTCATCTATTTGTGACTCATCAAGACAGCTAAAATATGGAATAGGCATTAAAAACTGTTTATTTTCTTCATATTTCTTATGATTTGAGTCCATCATGATTTTTACAATGACTTCAGTTCGCACCCCCCATACAATCGAATTCTCGAATGCCTGATAGCTACAGGCCAACAAGCTCACAGATAATATTTGTTCTTCTCCTATCACATTGCCACTTTTAATATGTCTCATGAAAGATTCTTTTTTATAGGCTCCAATCAATCCGCTTTCTAAGAAATATATCATTTCAGCAAAAGAATCCTCCCGAAGAAGAAATGCATTTGCATCCACTTCAAAACATCTCATTTGATCAAAAAATTTCTCTTTGGCTATTTCTGAAAAGTTGTGGAAAAGAAAATGCTGCTCCAATGTCTTCTCAAACGTGGATCTGAGGACATTGTCCATTTTTTTATGGATTTCTCGAATTGATGGGATTTTTATGTTTTTTTTGGAGCCACGTTCGAACCCGCTCAGTTTACAGGAGAGGCTCATATCCATTTCTTTGATGGCGTAATTGTGATTTGATCCCTTTATATAAAAACATGGGTGACTTCGTTCTTGTTCTTTTTGCATGATTTCGTTAATGTTCAATGCGCAAAGAGTGGGGTAGTTGTTTTTTTTAAAATGGGAGAAAGAGGGAAAACACGTTATTTTTATTGGATTCAGATCTTTTAATGATCCGGAATCGGATAAAACTGGTGAAATGCTACGAAGTGAACCTTTTTTATCTTTTCTGAACGTTCGTCGAGATCCTTTTTCTATCGGAATCAGAAGAGCATTTTTTATGGCAAGAGGTTTTTTTTTCTCAAACACCATCCTCAAACTGGCTGATTGATAAGGATTTTTCATTTGAGTTTTTGGGAAGGTTTTGGAAGTTTTTGAAGGCTTGGAGGGGAGAGAATGGGATTTTTTTGCTGTTTTGATGATTAAAGAATCAAATGACATTTTGCATGAAGTCTCCATTTCCGAATTTATATACTGATAAATTTCTTATTAATATTAAAAAATCGGGAAAATAAAATTTTTAAATTCTTTTTTTTGGGGGGGAGTTTGGATTTTTCTTATCTATTTAAAATAAAAACGATAAAAATCTGGATTCGTCTTACTATTTCATCTTAGTCAAATTCTTGATCTTCTCCCTCAAACGATCTGCTCTTTTGAGGATTTCATCCCCTGACTCTTCCTCAGCTTTCTTATGAAAAATTTTGTTGGATTTCAATTGCGAAAGACTTTCAGATTGAGCTTCACTATAAGTGCTGCTTTGAACGGATCCGCTCAAATTATTATATTGATCAGCGCTTCTTTTGGTGAAATTTGATGTACTATTGAAGTTTTCGTCTCCAATATAATCATCGGCTCTTTGCTTATAGTCATCACTTGCGCTGTAGATTTCTTTTTTATAATAATTGATAAGTGCTGTGAACAAATCGATGAAATTTTGGAATTGTTGTTTTTTGCTTTGATAATAATCGGTGAAGTTGTTCAATTGATCTTGGGTAGCTGACAAAGCGGATTCCCAAGAGTTGAATTCTTGTTTGCAATTTTGGAAATCATTCCAAGCCCCGACGAAAGTGTCCATAGTGTCGTTCAATTGACTCGTCAGATTTTTTATCAAGGAGATATAATATTTGTTTTCTATCTCAATGGACAGCTCGAAATCAGCCATGGTTTCAGTGGAGACCAATTCGTTGGTTTGACTGGTCACCATATCGTTGTTAATATTCGTCTCCAATTTATCCAAGAGGTTGAACAGCTTGGTCTTAATTCCTTGTAAAGAGTCCAAGGTTTGTGAGTCAAAAGTGCTCACTGTTATCTCGTCCTGATCATTATCAATGTATCCAGTGCCAATTTCATCGCCTTGAATGAAAATAAAAGGAAAAAAGATAAACTTTAAACATATTTAAAGGCAATTAAAATTTTATTCAAGAAAATTACTCGTTCTTTCGCTGACATCAGGCACATTGGGAATAATCTGTTGGATAAGATTGAGGAATTTTCTATCTTTTCTGGCCATATGTGAAATGATTTCTGCAATGGAGTTCAATTTTTTCATGCCTAATTGAAGAAGGTTTTGTTCGGTGAATTGTTGGACTGCTTGTCTCAAAATGGCAATCAAAGCCAAGGCATCTTTACTCTTCACGAGTCCGAGAATGTAATTCTGATTGGTTTGGCATCTGCTGTCATGCAAAGTATCGACCCTCTTCACGTTTTTGGTGATAATGTCCTGATACTGTTGTATTTTGTCACTTAACTTATTGATAGTGTCGTTGAGGTCATCAGCGACATCCCAATACCCTTTGCAGACGGTTCTCATATTTCCCACAATATTCGAAATATTGTTGAAAGTTTGTGCATTTTCTGGGTAATCTTGTGACCATTGGGTTTCTAAATCGGCTAATTGTTCATTGGAATCATCTAACAAAGTTTGGAGTAAGGCCAAGACATCATCAATGACATAAGTGGAATTAGCTGATAAAAGAGTGACCAGATTTTGTTTTTGCTCTTCTAAGTTAGGTAGAGTGGCAGATTCAGTGGGAAAATCCGTAGCAAAGGAAAAGAAGAGCAGGGATAATACAAAGAAAACTGTGAGATTTCTCATAGTGGGTTATTAATATGGGGGTATGTGTTTTATTTTTCTTGATTTTCTCGGGACTTGCATAATTAAGAAAGGCTGCTTTAAATTTTTACCCGTTTCAAGTGAAGAAAAACAGCTATTATTTCGTTTTATATAATTATGTTTTGTTTCTAAATTCAAATTTTTGTTTTTTTTAATTATTTGTCGATATTTTTTTCATTTTAAAAATGAGGAGTTATTTATGAAAAAAAAAAAAATTGTTTAATTAATCGCAAAATTGCGTTGCAAAATTTCGCTAAAATATTTAAGGCACATTTTTTCTTCAGTTCTTTGACCATTTTTAATATTTTTTAAAATTAATGCATTATTTCCAAAAAATTGCAATTATACAATTTCCCAAAAGTAAGACAGAATTTACTTAAAAAATGCAACCTAAAATTTCTAAAAATCTCCCTTCTCATCACTATATTTTAAAATGTATAAATGGTGTCTACAAACAAAAATTTATCACTTTAACAAATGAGGTTTCTTTCAATAATTTACTCAATTTTTATTCTTAATGTTTTCTATCAAGGAAATAATAGGTTCTGGATCTCTTCAAGAAGTTTTCACATGATTAGTTTTTTTTAGTCTAAGCATTTTTCATTTCCTTATTAGAATGGATTATCTTTACATATTGAAAATGCAGGTTTAAGTAAGACTCATGCAAAATTTTCTTATGATGATTCAATAGCGGGTTTTCAAATAACAGATCTTAAAAGTGATTTTGGTGAACAAAAAAAATTATAATTTGAGAAGATAAAACAAAAACAAAAATAAGGCACCTGGATCAAGCAAAAGAAAGATTGTCAAATTTTAATAAACTCTGGAGATTCTTTCATCATAAAACGATGTGCATTCTTTTTCGAAAAATGTTTAATTTTTTTTTAATAAATAATTATGAATTTGTTTTTTGGACCTTCAAGCATTAGAGACAAATAACATAGAGGAAATTTTATTAAAATATGAACTTTTGGATCTTTTATCTTACTTCCAGAAAAAAGAGATAAAATCATCTCACGATCTAAGAGCCAACCTCCATTTATTTATTAATCAGGAAGTATTATTTATGATTTTATAAAGTAAAAATTTATTACAAATGTCAGAATGATCCTCAATTGAAAGAAAAATTGGAAAGTTTTAGTTGGGAACTCAAAAGAGATTTTCCTAAAGGATATAATAACCACCGAATGAAATTAATTTTTCTTCAAGGCGAATTCCAAAATACTTCAGTGGAGGTAAATCTCCATAAATATGTAAAAACCATATAATAAAAATAATAGTTTGGCTTTAAAGGTATTTCATACGATGATATAAGTTGCATAAATAAAGAATTGGCCCAAGAAATAAAAATCGATTTTCATCAAGGAAACTACCATATGGAAACAAAAACAAAAATGGCACCAATATTTTCACAAATAGCTCCCAATCATTCTTATACAATTTGGCCTGATGATGTTGTAAAAATTGGTGATTTGGAATTTCAACTAATGAGATTTAATGTCGGCATAACAACAAATGAGGAAAACATTTTGATTTATCAAAATTTACAAATTTCTGGTCGAATGCCTTGTAGTTTTTTTTGCATTATTGATGGGTATAATATTTTTTCATTATTTTATGAATTAATTATTTTTTGGAAAAGACATAATGGCAATGAATGTTCTTCTTTTTTAAAGGCCAACATTGAGCCATGGATTTTAAGGAAATTCTTAATCGATGGAAAATATGTTTTAGACAATTGCGAGAATGTATTTTTCAAAATTGTGGATTCTTTCCAAGAAGTTTAAAAACAAAATAATTTGTTGAAAAACTCTCAAATTTCAATTAGATATTCGAAGAACTAGATTTAAAGTTTTATCAGACATTTGGGAAATTATCTCAGACTTCTGGATCTTCATTATTAATCATTTTGATTTTTGGTAAAATATAAAAAGTGTTTATTAGTATAAAATTACAATAAGGAACCAAACTTATCAACATCAAGGTTGGGAATTCAAACGCATATTTATCACGAGCAAATGAAATGATCTCTTTGGCAGTTCACCAAGGACCTGTAAAAATTCCTGAAAAAGAAAAGAAAAAATGATTTAAAAAAGGACAGAGCCGATGAAAAAAAACGGATAGAATCTAACGGAGGAACAATACAAATGTCTCGAATAAATGTATTTGATTTTGTTTTTTAACATAAATTATGTTCATTAGGGCAAAATACCTTTTTCAAGGTGCTTTGGAAACTTTGATTATAAAGTTCAAAGATTTTTTTTATTTTATTAAAAAAAAAAAATCTTAGACCTTAGAAAAAAAGGCAGATAACAAATTATCTATGAGCAAACATTCTTTAATTTCTATTGAGCCTGAAGTAAAAATGAAATAATAATTAAAAACTGAATTGATCAACATAGATAAATCTATTTGAGTTAAATCCTTTGGATGAGTTCATTTTTTTGTCCACAAACTCATTTAACAATTGGTCTTCTCCAGAACAAATCGTTATTATTTTAATTTATTATTCTGACAAAAAAAATTTGAACTGTTATATAGATTAATCATATTAGGCAAGAATTAAAAGATCCAGAAAAAGTAACTAAAAAGACAATTATGTCATTAATAACTTATAAAGAGTTTGAATGAAATTATTCAGAATCTAATTGTTTCCACAAATGCTTCCAAAAAAGGACTTGATGCTTTGGCAGGCATTTTGATTTCTTTAAAAATGGACTAAGGTCATTTCATAATATTCTGAAGATATTTTTCATAAATAATTTTAAAACAAAACTAAAGAAAGTTTTTAAATTTCTTTTTTTTTTTCTAATGATTCATATTTTATTATATAACTTTTATTTTTCTTGTTAAAAAAAGCGAAAAAAATAAACTTAATTGTCTCATTCAGGATTTGATTAAACCAAATAAAAAACCTTTCTATTTGATCAAAGAAAAAAATGCGATTCCTCTCTAAAATCACTTTTTTTTATCTCCTTGTTATTTTGGTGTTCACAAATAAGATCATTCTACCTCCTGAAGCTCCTTCTTCAACTGCTGTAGCTCTAATTTTTTTCCAAGCCACCAACTTTTCTTCTAATCAATATGTGTCTTTATTAAAAGAAGTCCAATCGTTGACTTCACTTCCGCTTTGGGTTGGTATTTCAGATTTCTTTGCAAATCTACCAGATCCTTTGACGGTGTCCTCTCAAATTTCAGATATCCTTTCCCAAATGAAGTCATCAGGAATGCCAAATCCCAGCAAAACTTTTATGTTGGGCATGGATTAGGTGGAACTATCCTTGCAAACCAATTCAAATCAGAAACGATAGACGGACTAATTTTATTAGGCTCTTTTTTACCAAAAGCTCTAAGGGAAATCACTAATCCTGAAGGCCAAAGCAAAATCAATTTTCCTTCAAGAGTTTTGACCATCGGAAATGAATTAGATGGGTTATGCAGAATCATGAGGATTGCAGAGGCCTATTATCATTCAGTTGAAAATGTGGTGAATGAAGGATTGAATCAATATCCAGTTGTGGTCATCAAAGGAGCCTCACATGTTCAATTTGCCTCTGGAGATGCCCCAACTTTTGTACAAACACATGACCTCAAACCTGAAATATCAGAAGAAGAAGCACATCAACAAATTGTTCAACTCATGGTTTCCTTCATCGAAGAAAACAAAGATTTCTTGAGTGAAAAATTGCAAGAAAGCCATGATTTCTTCAAACCTTTGTTGGATTCCTTGAAAATAGAAGGGTCCTATCATTTGAAGCCTCCATGTTACGATGATTCAACGATCAATAGGAAAGTGAATTATTGTGGGCATGGCTCAGATTGGGCTAACATGGCTCATCAATATATGGCAGACTTTGAGGAATACAAATTAAGCTCCGTTGTTCTTACCACAGATGATAACTTTCACAAAGTATGGACAGTTTTACCAGACCCATTGCCTTCCTGCTTAAATAATTGCACTTTGGGAAAAGCTTGTAACCTTTTATGCGTTTCAATCACACAACTTAGTTATAATTATTATGATGACTTAGACACAGGATTCTATCCTATTAGTGCTGATGAAATGAAGACCAAAATGAATTCAAGACAAGCTTTACTCACCTATGCAGGTCTATCTAATGTCAATTTTACAATAACTGATGAATTGTCAACATGCAAATTTATTAATGATAAGGCCATTGAATGGGCTTTGGCAAATGCAGGTGCCAACAGCTTGAAAAGATTCCAAAATATTGGAGAAAAATTGGTAACGGCTGAAGATTATGAAGCCATGAATGGTGGATTATGGATTGTTGATTATTTGACCTACACAGAAGTTTCAAGAGATGGAGAAACAACGGTCGAAGTGAAATCCTATTCCTCAAGATATCCTTTGGATTATTGGCTCCCAATTTCAGCAGGGTATCATTTTTGCAAATTACTTTCACCAGCTAGAGTGATGGAGTGGATTTATGGAGATGGTTTAAGAAAAAAGGTGGACTATGAAGAATAAACAAATTTTTAAAAATTTTAATTCAAAGATTGTTTTTAAATGAAAATATACTCGCGATTGATTAATAATGTTTTATAGAGAGAATTTTAACTTAATTAAAAAATTACAATTGGCATTTGTTCTCATTTTTTTTCTGATTTCAGAAAAGGTCCAAAATACAAATCAACCAATTTTTTCCATTGATTTTGATGATTTAATGATGATCCTTTTTTTTCTTCTTCCATAGTATTGATCACTTGCGACAAATTTTGAATAAACTTTGGACTTTTGGCTGGGATCTCGGTAAAAAACACAAAAACTTTCTTCCTTCCTGTATTCATATTTAGATACCATTTTTCTATCTGAAAGTTCATTTTTCTCAACCCATCCTTTGTTTTGACGAGATACTCAAAGGTATCCGTTGGCTTAATGGTGAAATAGGTTTCCAAAGTTTTCAGGTATGATTGAAAATATTGTTCTTTGTCTAAAAAAAGGAAATCACAATTGATATAATCGAAATCCTTTTTTGAAACCAAGTTTTTCATTGTGTTATTGACCAAAAATCCGGTTATTTGCATGCAATGATTTATATTATAAATAAGACAAAATGTTGCCCTTGTTTCCCTTGCATTTAAATAATTTGTTAAGAATATTGCGAAATTTTCCTCTTCTATGCTTTTTGCCTTCATATCATAATAGTATTTATGAATTACAGCCAATAAGTTATCATTTAAAGAGTTAATCATAGCTTTCCCTCCCTCTTTTTGAAGTTTCATGAGCGTTTTGAAGAAATTTTGGAAATTTTCTATCATATTTGACAATTCATAGGCATTTTGGTCATTTAGGCTTCGCAATCTAGTCAATAAGAAATCTATTGGAGTAAAGGCAGAGCTGTCTTTTTCTTCGAAATTTATTATCAAAGAAGTATCTAAAGAATCCACTGAAACGACGTGTTTCATATCGAACAATATGTTCAAAATAGAAATGCATGTCTCTGGAATTTTGTCAACATCATCGAAAATCACTAAATCTGAATCTATAACATAAAAAGCAAAAGGATCTAAAAATTTGGGGGGAGAGAATGTGATTTTTTCAGGACATGCTGTTTCGATTGATTCAATTTGTTTTTGTTGATTGATTGTCTTTATTTTTTTCAAGCTGCATTTTTTTTTTTTGAATTGCATTTATTAGTTTTATCTTATAAAAAAAAATATTTTGAAAAAATAAATTATAGAAGTTATAATATTTATTAATTTGTAATATAATTTTAGTTTATTACATTGAAAAATTAGATAAAATATTATTAAAAAATAAGCATTTTAGATATTTTATTTATAAATTTTTGTATAAAAAAAAAAATACAATGGCAAAATTTAATAATTCATGAATAAAAATATTCAAATGCTAAAGGTAAAATTAAAATCGTTCACACTCAAGGATATAAGATCTTTAAAACGACGCAAAATGAAGCATACGCTAAAAATTCTCAAAAAACATAGGACACTTCAAGAGAATCTTCAAATTGGTTCACCACCAAAGTACATTGATCCTTTCCAATATCATAGGATCATTTCTGATTTCATTGTCATTGAGGAATTAAGCAAATTCAATGAACCATATTTCAGTGCTTTGAAACATGTCATCGAACTCAAACATATTGTTCAAATCGATTTTTTTGAGGATTTTGTTTATGCAAAATTCGAAAATTCAAATAACTATCCTTATTCTCCTTTAGATCTTGTGGTTTCCAGACTTCGCAGTCTTGGTGATCAAAAGGCCTTCAAATTGGCTGAAGATATTCTTGAATATAAAGAATTATGCCTTTTGATAAAGAATGTAAAACAATACGGTTATCAAAAAGAAATCTTGAACAGTTTTGCTCCTAAATACTTGAATTTTCTAAAGGACTACTTCAAATATATGATGGCAAGCTCAATTACGACTGAACAGATGAAAAATATTGTAAATGAAGTTTTAGACAAAAATAAGAAAAATCCAGTTTTTTTTCTGATGTATGATGAATATAAGGAATACATAGGAGGTCATTTAAAAGGACTAGCAGTTAATAAAGCTATGAGAAAACTGATCGAATGGAAAGAGTTTGAAATCATTGAAAAACAAATATGGTGTGTTGAAACTTCAAACTATTATAATTATCTAAGCAAGCTCCTTGATGAGTTTGTCAATATGAAGGATTTTTGTCAAGAACTATTTATTAACACGAAATTCGGCTTTTTTAAAATAGCTTTTGATGTTAGGACATTTTTCGTTGTTGCGGATGCTAAGAAAATGGTTTTATCTATTTGTGTGGCCAAACAAATGACATCTGTTGAGGAAGTACCTTTGACTACAATAGAGGCTTTTTATAATGAAGAAGAGATAAAAAATGAAAAAGAAAAAATGGAAGCTGAGCAATGTGAAAGAAATAAAATGTGGAATAAGCTAATTGATTGTTATTTTGACTTTAGCAAAAAAAAATAAAAGGAATTAAATTTTTAGAGGTAAAAGCTTTCCTTTTTGAATTGTCTTTATATATATTGGATGGAAATGCATCTATATCTATTTAATTTTCATAAAGAGTTCTATGTCTTGAATTAGATATAAATTAAATTCCCCAAAGAAAAATAATATTTCTAGTATTGCGATATGTCTTCGTTTAAAAATGCAATCCCTAAAAGGAAATATAGGGAAAGAGGCCAACTTAAAAAAAGGGAAGGCATGGGCTTTTTAGAAAAAAAACAGGATTATAAAAGAAGGGCAATTAATTATCATCAAAAGCAAGATAAATTAGACCAATTGCGTTTGAAAGCAAGTCTTAAAAATCCAGAGGAGTTTTATTTCAAAATGATCAACTCTAAAACGCAAGTAAAGATCTCATTTTCTTATATTATTGTCATTACCCTTTTTTGTCTAGGATGGTCAACATGTTGATTTGAGTGATGATGAAGATATTGACCCCAAAGAATATCGAAAAATATTGAAAAATCAAAATGCGTCTATGTTCAAACTGCAGAATTATAAGGACACTAAAAAATTGGCAGAAATGAAAGGATCCTTACATTTGTTGGTTGCTCCGAAAATTAATACAAAAACTTTGTTTTTCTATAAAGAGGATGATTTAGAAAAATATGAAGTTTCACTCCAGGATAAAGAGAACACCAAAAATTACAATTGTGACAAAGAAAGACTAGAAAATATTAATGTTTTTTGATAAAAAGTCATTTTTAATTATTAGGGTTTGTTTTTATTTTTAAGTTAGAAGAAGAAGCAGATTTACAAAAAATCTCGCAAAAAATGAAGGAGTCTTATAAAAAGTTGTCTGAAAAGATGGAGAATAAAAAGAAAATGGAGGATATTTATTTGAAACTTGACTACGAAAAAAACCTTTTGGTATTTGATAATTTTTTTTTTTATTTTTTAATATTTCTTTTTTTTATAAATAGACCAAAGAGAAAAAAAAGCTTAAGAAATACAAAACAGGAAAAATTTATAAATTTTTTAAGGAGCGAAAAAGATAAATCTTTTCTTAATAATTTTGGTTTTAAAACAAAATTTTCATTCAAATAATAATGTTAAGAAAATACCTCAGTTTTTTTATATCAAGAAACCTCCCTAAAATTCCTTTGAACAACAAAACATTAACTCATTTTAATATGGATCATTTTTCCATTCCTAATAACTCAAAAGATAAATTTGACAAAGTTCTTAAAGGTATTTCAAGAAACGAATTTCCATTAGAAGATAATAAAGTAACAGATCCTTTTATATAAAATATATTATTTTACAAAGAGAAATGAATACAAAGAAAATGAAAATCAACATAAATTCGAAAAAAAACCTCAAAAATCATTAGAAAGAAATTCGGAAAAGATAAAATCGGAAAAGAAAAGAAAAAAAAAAAATAAGAAAAACACTGTCACCAAAAATAATGAATTAGTTCATGTGAATGCAAAATTTCAGGGTTTCGAACAAGATGTATCTCATGAATTCGAAAAAAGATTGCCTGAAAAAAGGATCAGGAAATCCCTAGAGAAAAAACATGAAAATTCCAAAAGTATGACCCCTGAACTCAACACTTTTTTTGTTAAAATCGTACAAAACAAGCATATGATACAAACAGCCAAGAAATTTTCTCAGCAAGACCTATTATCTCTATTGAAAAACGAGCGATATTACAATTCTCCTCAAAACACAGAAAAATTTAATTTTATTTTGACTATTCTTCGCAAGGAAAAACCTTTAAAATTTTATGAGAGATCCGAAATAATGAGATCCCTTGAATATATTAATGAAAATTTGCAATGGTTGCTTCCAGAGAATATTTCTGAATATTGTGTGAATTTATCTAAGATGAAAATTCAGAAATTAGAGTTTTATAAAAATGTTGAAGAACACATTCTCAATAATTCATATAAATTCAATCTGAGGGTTCTTTCAAATATAGTTCATAGCTTCATATTCATTTCTCAAAAACAAAACATCCTCACTGATTTCCAACATCTTTTCAAAGAACTCGAGACAATCATCGCTCTGAAGATAAAACAAACTGATCTATCAGAATTAGACCCAAAATCCATTAACCAAATTATGATCGCTTATTCAAAAACCCAAAATTTTTCCAATGAATTTTTATATTTTCTGGAACAAATTTGTTTGGAAATGTTCGATAGATTCAATCCTCAAGAACTCAGCAATATCATTTATAGTTTTTCCAGAAACAAGCATGATTGCAAAACTCTCATAGATAAATTAGGTTTTTTTTTTTTAAATATATTTTTTTTTTTTGAATATGTTTATAGAGAACCATTTTTTGGAAAACAATGAAAAGTATAAAATCAGAGAAATTGCTTTATGTTTGGAAGTTTTTGGAAGCTATAACAGGATGAATCCAGAATTAATCGAACTAATGAAAAAGATTCTGATCAAAAGAGGAGATTTTTTCAATATACAAGATTTGGCAGTTTTTATGAAATATTTTTTAACTCATGATGCTGTGGATAAAACCATATTAAAAAAAAGCTCAGAATTATTGAAAGATCTTTATTTAAATATGGACCAAAACTGTTTGGCAAGATTGACTGTGAATTTTGCTAAAAATGTCAATGAGAGAAAATTAGATAAGAAATTTGTGAAATATTGGAAGAAAGGGTTGAAAAATTTGCTGAGACGAGGAAAAATCAGAGGGAGATATTTAGATTTACTTTTGAGAGAGACTAATGCTATAGAGGATAATTTAATAAAGGCAGAAATTAGAAAACTTTTGAAAACATTTAAGCCAAAATAAATAATAAAAAAAAATGAAAATAAAAGAAACAATTTTTTAATTTTTATTGCTGTTAAATATTGAAACTAACAATTATTCAATAATTTTTAAGTTTTTTCGTCTCTATTTTTAATTTGATTGGAGTTTATTATATGATAATAATGATAATTTTTGTTCAAATATACACTTTCCCACTTTCAGTTGTTTCATTTTTGGAAGATTTTTCATTTTCTGCAGATCCGAAATAAAGCTCGATCAAATCATTCCATTTGTCCGATTTCTCAATTTTCTGGTTTTTTTTCTTAAATGAAACATTGCCTAATTCAACACATTTTCCTTCTTCTATCGTTTTTATTTTCTCCAAAACTTCAGCCAAAACTTCATCTTTCTTAAAGGTAAAATGAACATAGATTCGGTTCCTACTTTTTTTGTTATTTATGAAAAACTTTCTCATATCATAAACCATCCGTTTTAGGCCAATTTTCGTTTTTACAAATATATCTCCCACAGCAAGATGGCTTGTTGAATGCATTCTCTTTGTCGTTTCTACCATTAATTTAAAATACTTACTTGTCTCCAAACAAAGAAAATCCTCATCAATTAAATTCAGCTCATCACAAGGAATTATTCTTTTCATAGAATGACTCATTATGAAATTGCTTAACTCCATACCAAAAAAAGGCTTAAAATCAGTATAAACAAGACAAAAATTAGGAACATCTGTGTTATCTTTTTGAAATTGTCTGAAATAGATAAAAAAATCTGTCTCTCCCATGGAATTGTTCATCACTTGCAAGAAAAAATCCCTCAAAAATATGAGCATCTCTGGTGACAAAGGATTGTTGAGAGGTTGAAAAGTTGCAGTTTTTATAAGAATGTTGAAAATTTCAAAATTTTCTTTCAATGAATTAGCAAAATTATATGAATCAAGATTATTCAAGCTTCTGAGTCTTGAATATATCATTTCAAATGGAGAAAACGGATAATTACCTGTGTCTTCTAAATTAATGCAAAGAAATTCATCTTGATAATCTACTGAAGAAATATGCTTTAGATTAAACAAGGAATAAATAGGAGAAATATAAATTTGATCATATTGTTGAGGATTGTCGAAAATGATTAAGTCTGAAAATGTTCGATGAAAGGGAAACGGATTGAGAAATTTTTGAGGAGAAGGAATAGAATTATTAGATGGGGAAAGGGACTTTGTTTTCAAAAAGGCCTTCTGTTTTTTTCTGTTTGTGATTCTCTTCAGGGTAAAATTTTTTTCCTTCTCCATTTTTATTAAACTTAAAAAAGAAATATATTTTATAAGCTAATTTGTTCAAAATATTAGAAGAATCTAGTTTTAGATTACATAAAATTATTTTTTGTTTATTTCAAAGTTTTAACACTAAAAATTATAATTAAATTAAGTTTTGATTTAAATAAAGAAATAAATCTAGAAATTATTATAAAGCTAAAATTAGATCAGAACCTAAAAAAGTCATAACTTAAGATATTTTGTCTTATTTTAAATATGGAAATTTGCTTAAAGCTCTAGTAAAATGCAAGAAACTTGATGACAAATGGGATAAAATTAGAGGAAAAAGGCAGGAAACTGGAAGAAAACACATAAAACTCGAGGAAAATCCAAGAAAATAATAAATTAGATGAAGATCCTCTAAGAAAATTTGCAGGAAACTAGGAAGGATAAGTAATTGAGTATAATCATTAATATGGGTATATACAGGGGAGAAACATCGCATTATTTTATTCACGAAAAAGAAAATTTATTAAAAAATTTTAAGTTAAAAAAATATATCAAATTAGTTTTTTCTTAAATAAAAAAAAAATAATGAATTGTAAATTTCAACTTTAAATTGTAAATTACCTAATAATAATAATTAATTGACCGTAAGTGGTCTGTAAGTCTTTATTATAAATATGGATACATTGATATATATTTAAATTCTAAATTTTAACTGTTGAAAGAACCGAAATAGAAGTCAATCAGCTTATTCCATTTCTGATTTTTTTCAATTTTTTGGTCTTTTTTCATGAAGGAAATGTTATCAAAAACCACAGAATAACCATTTTCAAATTTCTTCAAATTTTCATTAATTTCTGCCAATTGTTTATCTTTTTTGAAGATGCAATGAACCATAACTTTCCTTTTTGATGTTCCTTTGAGAATATAAAATCTTCTGATATCATAATGCATTTTCTTTAAGCCTATCTTCGTTTTCACATGACAATAATATCCTCCTTCAGGTTCTCTGGCTGAATGCATTGTCATGACTGTTTCGGTCATTATTTTAAAATATTCTTTGGATTCCATACAAAGGAAGTCTTCATCAATAAAATCCAAATCATTGCATGGCATTATTCTTTTCAATGAGTTGCTCAAGATCAAATTTTTTATTTCCATTCCAAAAAATGGTTTAAACTCCGAATAAACGAGACAGAAATTTGGAACTTCGAGATTGTCATGTTGGAATTTAGTAAAATAGTCAAAGAATTCCTTTTCAGTAATTGAATTTGATGCTACTTGAGAAAGATAATCCTTGACATATATGAGCTTTTGTTGGAAGATCTTATCTTCTGCTAATAAAGTATAAGAAGCAGCTTTCATTATTACTTGTGAGCAATCAAAATACTGTTGTAGTGAATTTGCAAAATTATATGCCTCATCATGATTTAGACTATTGAGTCTAGAGACTAATAGATCAACGGGGGAAAAAGGATAATTGCCTGAATCTTCCAAATTAACGAGAATGAAATCATCTTGATAATCTATTGAAGCAATATGTTTCAGATTCAATAAGCAATACAATGGAGAGATGAATGATCTGTTGATTTGTTGGGGAACATCAAAAATGACCAAATCTGATAAAGTTCGATGAAAAGGAAAAGGATTTAGAAATTTTGGAGGTGGAGGGGAACAAAAATAGATACTTTCCTTTGTTAGAAATGGGCGTCTTTTCACAATTTTTTTAGGTTTGCTTAGATTTTGTATTCGCTTTAATGTGAAATAAGGGTTCTTTTGCTTTTGTTTATCCATTTTATCAAGATATCAATAAATATTTTATAATATTGATTTTAAAATGAAGTTTCATAGATTATGTTATAAATATTGAGCTATCAAACCTGATAAATTATTACAAAAAAAACACTAATATTTAAACATGAAACCAAATAATTTTATTAATTAAAAAAATGGATTTTAAGTTTTATTTGAACTAGTTGTTTCTTTTCAATAAAATTATTTATGAGAGACAATTGATCTAAGAAATTCTCTTAAATTCTTTAATTTGCAAGCTGTGGCTAAAGGAATCATCATTAATAACGAGCGTGTTCTTAGAATCTAAAAATATTATCAAATTTTACTATTTATCAAAAAATAATTATAATAATACATCTTTGACGATTTGCTCTATCAATGGAAGCCAAAATATAAAATAAATAACAAATATAATTAGATTGAAACAAATAAAAAGGGCAAGCTTTTCAGTCATTACATTATTAAAATCGTCTGAAATCGCGTTACAAAAATTATCATTTAAATATCTGAAAGTGTTTTTGATATATGTCCTCTGCATTATTTCTATAAATTTAGTCAAGGGAGAAAAAAAATTTAATTTTTTTTTTTTTAATTTGTTTTACGGGCTTCTTGTGATTGCTGGAGACTCATTAAATTTATATATTTATTCAATTGATCATCAGAAAAAATATTTTGATATGAATTTGTGAGAGTTTCTTGGAATGGCAAAGACGGATCATAGAAATATTTTTGAAAAGTTGACAAAATTACTCTCATATTTTCAAAATGCCTTGTAATTGCAACAGCCATCCCCTTTTTTAATCAATTAAATTAAATTTTTTTTTTTCTGGAAAAACTAGATTACTTGAGAAACTGAACCATCAGCAAAATTTTCGCAATCTGATAAAGAAACAACTTTCTCTGAAAACAAAAGCGGACAAGGGTCAAGCATCATAATTTGATTGAAAGCATTCACATATAGTGAATTTAAAATAAAGACATTAACAAGATGATCCTTGAAAACAAATTAGTTAAACAAGTTAAAACTAATATGGACTTGATTTATAGTGCTATCCAAATCATAAATTTCAACAATATTATTTAAAGAGACATTTAGGGAATTTGAATTTAAAATTGTAAAAGTTGGATCAACAAGAAGTTCCCTTAAATTAATATTTTTTAAAGAGTAAATTGAAAAAGAAAAAACCTTTCAGCATTATTAACAAACGAATAAAAGGATTCAGCAACACTCGTTGCATTAATTTCTTGAATCATGTCATTTAAATTGTTCACAAACTGAATCGAAGATACATAAGCAAAAGCAAAATACGCTTCCAATACCATGCCTCCCAAAATCATTATTATGAAAAACTTCCTTTGTTTATTTCCGGTATTCTTAAACTTTTTGCGTTTCTTTTTCAAACCAAATTCTTCTTTTTTTTCCTTATCTTTATTTTGTTTTGAGAATCCTTCCTCTATTTCGCTCAACAGATCATCATCTTCTCCAACTTGAAGATTTGAAACAAATGCCTCACATTTTGTAAATAATATTTTGACTGCTTTTTCAGGAATATCTAAAAACAAACACAATACATTTTCTTTAGCTTTATTAACATTGAGGAGCACTGGAATCAAAATAAGCAAGGATAAACAAATAGAAACAGCACTTATGATCAAAAATATCATAAAGTACACTTTTGAAGACGTCCTATCATTTAAAGCTTGAACATAGTAATCACTTGCCAATTTCAAGTTGATGTGATAATCATTGAAAAGATTGTATGTTACAAAGAAAACATCGGATTCGTTAAAGGTTAACCCACTCAATTCCAGGTTTTTTATGTTTAATGCTTTAGAAATTATTTGCTGTGTGGCATCGTTCAAGTCGAATAATTGAAAGTTGGAAGGAGAGAAGTAAATTTTGATTGTATTTTGAGTATTTAAATCATTTTGCTGGGCTGTTAATTGCAAGGAGTTTAATTGGATGCTCGTATGTATTCCTTGCACCTCATTCAAGGTTTCTCCAATACTGTTCCTCAACGAACTTTCTTGTAGAAAAGTGTCATTAAAAACAAAACCACTGTTTAAAAGTGTTAAATCTCGAACATTTGATAATAAAAATTGCATATCAGCCACTCGCAAATTGGCTAATTTTATCAGATTTACATTAGTTATGATATCCTAAAACCAAAATTAAATTTAAGAGAATTACAAAAAATTATTAATTGTGTAAATAGCAAATATTCAATTAATGTAAATTATATAAAAATTGATAAATATAATTTGATATGTTAGTTTAAAATTACAACCCCTCATTAAATAAATAATATTAGAAAATATAATATAATAGGATTAGAATATCAAAATAATATTTAAAAATTTGTTTACATTGAATTGACCATATGTTACAAAGTAATCAGAAAAAGAAATGGCAATTAAAATAAGCAATAAAATATTAGCCCCATATTTCAAATTCCGGATAACTGAAGGAACTGATTGATCATTGATCAATTGATTAAAGGCTTTTCTGGATTTGAATGTGTTATCCAGATCATATTCCTCATCATCATCATCAATTGAGTCTCTTTGTTGGAATAGACTATCTTGTTTATTTTCGCTTTTGTTGTCACTCTCCGCATCATCTTCTTCATTTTCTTCATTTTTTAGTTCTTCTGGTTCTCCAATTTTATTATTATAAAGTCTTAAAAGTCTGATTCCTTGGCTATAAATCTTCTCGTTTTTATCTAGAACTATCTCAATATCTTCTGAATTTTTATTTTTCACATCTGTTCCCATTTCAATCCTGTCAACCATACTCATATGACTCACAAGGATATCATCTATAACAGAACCATCTATTCTTTGAGATGGTAATTCACTTAATGCCATGTCCGTGATTTCACCAGCATACACAAGTCTGTAAGGATCGAATTTAAATTGGAAATGACTCATTTTGGGACGTTTTTCTAGTGTTAAGTTGGCTTGTGACTTTTCCACAATTTTCTCGATTTTAAGTATATTACCAACACAACCAAAATTTTCGAAGTTCAATTCTGATTTTATTATATTAATACGACAAGAAACTATTTTTACAAATATTTATTTGGGTTTACGAAAAGGAAAAAGTTATACCTTCACAATTTTCATTCAAATCTGGATCTTTTGGGCAGTTGTAAATAATTGTTGAGCCAGTTTTTGACATAAAAAGATCTTTTTCTTTGTTTATCGTTGGAAACTATTAAAAAATGGTATAAATAAATATTTTATTGAAAATATTCAAAAATTAAAGAAAATAAATTTTTTAATACTTGAAAAATAAAAAATTATACCAGATCTTCAATCATAATTTTTTTCTGATTGATGTATTTGTTATCTATTTTCAAAATAGTGATACATGCTATGAAATCAAATATAAAATTAAAAATTGTTTTAATTTTTGGCTTTACAAGAAGAAATCCCTTCTATTGATCCATCATTATCACTTAAAATATAACCAATCGTTTTTATAGCTTTTTCAATTTTTATGGTCCCCATAAATTGCACTCCTTGAGTCATTGACTGAATTCCCTAAAAAATATGATTTAAAATCAGAAATCATAGAAAATTTAATTAATATACTTTAATTGTCAAATAAAATGGAAAAATATAATTTGACCTAGTCTTCCCAAAGAGAATTCGGTCTTTTGTTACATTTTTTATTTCGTGATTATAAGTCGACAAAAAACGTTCCATAAAAGAATCATGGTTTTTTGCAAAAATGTTCGGCATTAACACATTTATTTTTCTATTCAGAATTTCGGTTTTATTATATCCAAAAAGAGTAGCTGCAGCCACATTCAAAGCAATTACATGTCCAAATTTATCCTAATTTTTCAATTGTTAAATAAATAAAATTTCAATATTGTTAAAAACCTGATCTGTTGTAATAACCAGAGTGGGGGTTGAATCATTGGAATAATCATCCTTGGAAGAATTGCTCAGAAAATTCATATTTTTTCTGTTTTTTTCGTTATTTTGAGCAATCCTGGCTCTAAAATACTTAATTAACATTTTTAAATTATTTTATAGTGACCTTTCCAACATATCCTCGCCTCTTTCTTTATCATTCATTATTTCAATCAAAAATTTCCCATAGGTTCGCAAAGCTTTTGGGACATTCGAACTTATTTTCTGCATTTTATTCCAATGTTCTTCAAGTGAGTTATCTATAGATGTGATTTTCATTCCAAGCTCATGAAGTTTCGTCAAATCTATCATATTTTAAAATTTATTTAGGATGTAAGCCCCAAATAATTTAAAAACCTGGATTGTCTTCTGACAGTTGAGACCAAAATTCCATCTGTAACATCGACATTTTTTCAATATTAGTTTGAATCGACTTGAAATGGTTTTTATAAGCTATCTCGCTAATAACATCCAAGACCCCGTTTTCATTTTGACTTTCAGCAATGTCTTCTTCAATAATTCGTCTAAAAAATTTTTGAAACAAATTTTCTCACTATTTCTTATATACTTGTATCTGTAAATGACGAATTGGATGTCAAAGGCTGGTTTATTCTTTTCAGCGTTTAATAGCTCTTGCAATGCTTGTTGTTTGTATTTCATTCTTTCAAGTAAGAAAAAAACATAAGACATTCTCAAAGCAGTGTTATCAGGAAATCTTTTCAAAAAAATGATCAGGAGAGATAAAAAAAATAATTTTACTTTTTAACCCCCTGAAAATACATTTTATAAATGAGCTGAAAAAGAACAGCGTATTTTTCATTCAAGGTTTCATCATTTGTTTGAAAAAGCTTCGTGACTCCAATGTTTTTTATGAATTTTACTTTTAATGGACAATCATCTAAATTGCATGTTTGCTTGTGGACTTCAATATAACCATCCAATAAAATCGAGTCGTTTCTTTTCGTATCTGGATAGAAAAATTGTTTTTTTAAGAATTTTAAATACAATAAAACTGTGTGAAACAATAAGTTTTGTTAAAAACTTTAATTGGCTCAATAGTTCATTTCCATCTGTCATTTTGTTTTCATTGATCAATAATGCTCGGATTCTCGGGTCTTGATTTGTAAGAACAATGAGTATTATAAAAGGAAGACCAATTATCCATGAAATCAGACTTCCTTGAAAGAGACTATTTTCCATAAACTTTCATATTTTTAAAAAATATTGTTTTACAAATTAAGGAAATAAATACCTTTGCAAAAAATAAAAGCAAAGCAGTCCAAACATATAAAGACATCAAAACAGACCAAAGAATGCCTATCATCTCATTATGATAATCGAAAGTGTTATGAAATTTGAAAAACAAGATTAAGCTTCCGATAAGAACCAAAGTGATCAAAACATATTCAAATTCGCTCCCTTTCATAAGAACAAAACAATAGGATAAAACGAATCTAAATAGAACAAAATGGAATGCCCCTCTTCCATTTGACCTATAAATATGTTTATTTCTTTAATGAATTTTCAGATTTAAAAAAAACTTTGCATGAGGATCATGTGTTAAGTTTTTGGTTTCGAAATAGGTCAAACTTAAGACCATGACAAAAATTGTAAAGACAACACTTATCAAAATCCCTAAAACTGCATGTAATATATATGTCTGTTGCCAACATATTACTTCAGTAAAATATGTGTTTCTCAGTGTGCCTGAAGCATCTGACGTGCAATCGAGGGATAAAATAAAAATATTCAAGATGGGTAAATACAAAGTGGTCGAAAACGCATTCATCAATAATTTAAAAACGAAAAAAGACCCCGAAAAATGCATTCTTTTCTTCTGGTAAGTGTAACTTATGTAAGCCAAAGACAAGAATAGAGCGACAACCAAAGTGAAAAGCACATAAAATATTATTATATAGACATTCCAGGAAATTTTGGGGACATAGCCGATATATTGAACTGCTTGATAAATATAATATGTGATAGTGTTGGAATTCCAGATGGAAACAACCTAAATTATTCGGGGATGATTTCAAATTTTATTAAACTTAAAAATAATTAAACTTGAGGATGAAAAAGAAAAATGAACGCCTGAAAGACTTCAATAATGGCTAAAAGACCCGAAAAATAAACAGAAATCTCATCTTCTTTGAGCAAAAGATTCAAAACTCCAAATACAAGAAGCTTGAATTCTTTGGAAACTTTTGAAAAATTTGACTTTTGAAATGCAGAAGACTTATGTGTGACTGAGTTATTAACAGTTTGTTGATCCATGGTTTGTAAATTTTAAAAAAATATATATTGGGCTAATAATTTTTTGATTTAATAATTTAAAAATAAATGATCTATGAAAACAGATCGTTCATATAAAATGTTTCTTGGTGAAAATTATGAAGAACTTGAGGTGTGAAAGTCGTCCTTATTAATTAGCAAATCAATAATGGAAACATTGAATTATGTCTGATGCAATTTGAGGCAAATAATTTTTTTTAACATGATTCAAAAAACTCTATAATTTTTTTTTTTTTGCTTTCTTTCTCTCTTTTAATTTTTTTTTTAGTTTTTCATAGTCATCTAAAATATAAAATTTCAAAACAAATGTTTTATTTGCACATTTACCCCTCTCGACAATTTCCAGGCTTCCACCCTTGAAAACGAAATTAATTATGTAAAAGGCTTTTTATCAGTCTTGTTAATAAATAATCAATAGCAAATTTTTATTAGATAAGTTTTTCCGTTAAAAATTAGTGGATAAGTCTTGATAATGCAATTTAAATGAACATTAAAAAAAATATAAAATAGAAAAAAAATTGATTTTCCTTTTCTAAAAGCATTTGTGAAGTAAATAAAATATGTTGACCGGATTTGTAATATTTTGAATAAAATGAAGCGGTTTTTTATAAAAGTTCATTTAATTTTATTCTTTAACGAAATAAAAAGAGAGCTAACCGTAAATCCTAAAAAATCCTATTTAAATATAATTATATTCTTAGTATTTAACGAAACAGTTATGAGCAATCAGAACCCAAACCAACAGCTAGGCAACCGCATCCAGCAAAATTTTATCATTGAACAAGACCCTAAGAACATAGAAGCCTTCATTCAAAGAGAAAACTTCACCAGAGAATCCTTGCCTGTGCAAAGCAACAATTATGTGGTAACACGGACAAATGGAAGTGCCGTTTCCCAAAGCCAGGAATTGCCCAGAATAAACAACAATCGACTCATGAATTCAGTTGACATTAGAAAGTCTTATATTGTCACACCTATCCAAGACCCTAACCTTATGCAATATCAAACCATGCAAGTTCCTATGCTGATGCAAGCCATTCCAATGCAAATGATGCAAATGCCGATGCAGATGCAAATGCCCATGCAGATGCCAGTTCAATATGTGCAAATGGCCATGCCTATGCAGAGCTCACAAATTATCCAGACAGCACCTGTCCAAGTCCCTCAAGAACAGAAGGTTATAGTTGAAAGGGATGATGCTCAAATCAATTATTTACAGGAAGAAAACAAGAGGCTCAGGATAACTTTAGAAGAATGGAGAATGAGACTAATGGAATTTGAGCGAAGAGGTCCTAAGATAGTGGAGAAGATCATTGACAGGCCCATTGAGATCATCAAAGTGGATGAGACCAGGATCAGAGAATTGGAGAACCAATTGATGGTAAATGAAGAAGGAAACAGAAAAGAAAAAGCTAAGCAAAGCTCAATGAAGAACCAGTCATCAGCTTTCGAGGGTCGCATTAGTGAGTTGGAAGAAGAGCTCAAACGCTCTAGAATGCAAATCGAGGAATGGAGATCAAAGGTCAATTTTTTGGAGATGCAAGGTCCCAAAATCATTGAGAAGAGGGTAGAGGTGCCAATAGAAATTGTGAAGTTTGATGACAGAAGAATCAGAGAATTGGAAGAGGAATTGAGGTCGAGCAGAATGGCTATTGAAGAATGGAGATCAAAAGTAAACTTCTTTGAGATGCAAGGACCTAAGATTGTTGAAAAGAGGATAGAGGTCCCTGTGGAAGTGATAAAGAAGGAGGTGGTTGTAGATGATAGAAGAATCAGGGAATTAGAATTCCAGATCAATGGGCTGATAGAGGAAAACAAGAAGCTGAAGGTCACTTTGGAAGATTGGAGAGTCAAACTCATGGAATTTGAGGAACTGAAAAACCATGGAGAAAGAGTCAAAAGAAGTGCAAATCAAGATAAATCATTCTTTGAAGGTGAAATTGTAAGACTCAAAAAGCAAATTGAAGAACTTCTGTCAAGAGGGCCTCAAATAGTAGAGAAGGTGATTGAAAAAAGAGTTG
>Ga0302186_10000862_pt1 | contig 26323 bp, 24 predicted proteins | sample II_Bog_E1_2_FD_198782 | JGI IMG/M metagenome (GOLD analysis project Ga0302186, IMG submission 198782) | Peat permafrost microbial communities from Stordalen Mire near Abisko, Sweden - II_Bog_E1_1 | ecosystem: Environmental > Terrestrial > Soil > Wetlands > Peat | place: Sweden: Abisko...
TTCGAGCATGTGTATGATGAAGTTATTATTTTGTCGATATATTAAGAATATTGTGCTGAGGGAATTTTTTTAAAAAGGGGCTGATTTTTTAAAAATTACTTATCAGTTCTTTAAATTATTAAATATGGCGACTTTGGCTTTGGGACGTTATAAAGCAGGTGTTTTTCTAATGGTTTTATATAAGGGTTTTTATTGAGGATTTTGTTAGAAACGGAGTCCAGACTTGGGGAAGAGAAAAGATTACAGGAAAGAAGAAGGAATCTCATCATTTTAATAGAAAAATATCTATTCTCGCTAGGGTATTTGGAAACCATTGGAAAATTAGAGGCTGAATCCACAATTTCACTTGATAAATGATAAGATTTTCTAAATATAATTAATAAAAACAATACAAGGATGTGGCTGATAATGTGGATTTATACATGATATTGGCGGAGTATGAGGAATTCTTTGAAATGAAGTTCGCGAAACCTCCGAAACTCGTGCGAAAAACCAATGAAAGTTCAGCGATTTTGCCTAAAATCCAGAAAAAAGGGTCCACTTCCTTAGTTTCTGCTGAGAAAAAGCCACGAAGTTCTTCCATTTCCATAAAATCTTCCTTATATTTATAAATTCAAGATGAGAAAAAGCCTCCAATGAGTTCTAACAATATAAAACAAGAATCCCCTTCCATTAATAATACAACTGCTAATACAATCACTGAAAATCCAATAGAAATCACAGGAAACAGTATCCAAACAAAGAAAAAAGAACAGGAGGAGGATAATTTCTATGAAAATCGTGTCCTCAAGGCCATCCCTCAGGAATTGTTAGATATCCCAGATTTAAGAGATTTGGCTCAATATCTACAAAGAGACATTTGCATTGAGAACCCTAATGTGAGATTCACTGATATTGTTGGACTTGAAACTGCGAAAGGATTATTAAAAGAAGCTGTGCTATTACCTTTGAAATATCCTCAATTTTTCACTGGATTGTTAGAGCCTTGGAAGGGAGTGTTGTTATTTGGCCCTCCAGGAACAGGCAAAGTATATTTTAGAGGGTTTTTTATAAGGGGAAACCTTTTTGTAACCATTATTGTTTTATTGTTAAGACTATGTTGGCAAAAGCTGTTGCCACAGAATGCAAAACAACTTTCTTTAATATATCAGCTTCATCTATAGTGAGCAAATGGAGGGGAGATTCTGAGAAGTTGGTGAGGGTTTTGTTTGAATTGGCTCGATTTCATCAACCCTCAACCATTTTCCTAGATGAATTGGATTCGATCATGAGCCAAAGAAACAGTGGAGGAAGTAACCATTTTAAAGCGTTTTTTATGATGTTTATTATAAAGCATAGTGGAACATGAGGGAAGCAGGAGGATGAAGACAGAACTATTAATTCAGGTTGGAAGATTTTAAGTTAGTTTTGAGAGAAATTTTAGCTGGATGGACTCATTAAAAATAAAGAGAGGGTGTTTTTGTTAGCTGCGAGCAATTTGCCTTGGGATCTCGATGTCGCAATGTTACGTCGATTGGAAAAAAGGGTTAAAAAATATAATTTTCTCAATAAAAATCTAAGTTTTTTAATAGATTCTTGTGCCTCTGCCTGAACTTAAATCTAGAGAAGCCATGTTGCAGAAATTTCTACCACCAGGAATCGCAGAAAACCTAAATTATCTAGAATTGGCCAAACAATTGGAAGTGAACTTTAACTTTATTAAGAATTTAGATAAAAATTGATTATTTCAAGAATTATTCAGGATCTGACCTCAGACTAGTTTGTAAAGAATCGGCAATGAAGCCAGTTAGACGGATTATGAAACAATTAGAAGATCTTGGGGATTTGACTTTGAATTATGAGCCTCATTCTAAAAAGCAGCCGATACTAAATAAAAACGCACAGGAGAAAATCATGCCAGGTCCCGTTCTTGAAAATGACATTGAGGAGGCTCTTTTAACCACGAAACCAACACTTATTTTAAGCACGGAAAAATATGTGAAATGGGAAAAAGAATTTGGCTCGACTTGAAAATTAGTTTACAATAATATATATACAAATTCATATTTCCAAATATTAACATATTTAATTACTTTTTACTTAATGTTGCTAACATTTCCATTCTCACCCAAATTTTCAGTCTTTTCCTCTATATTATCAAGTCCGCTTCCTCTATTATTCAAAGGCCTCATCATCTTATTCTTATTCTCCTCTGGGGAAATTTCCTTCACAAGAGTAGTATAATGATGTTTTATCCTATAAAAATACACACAAAACACTATAGTAATCACAAAAGCCAAAGAAAATCCGATCCCTAATCCAATCGCCAACGCTATATTCGATGATTCAAATAACTCTTGATATACATCAAAAACCACTCTTATTTTATCGAAATTTGTGATTAAATCTTGACATTCAATTATATCAGAAGATGGATCCACATCACCATTTGAGCAATTTAGATAATATAAAAGAAGGGACATCTCATATTTTTGAGTCTTTACACTATCATCTGCGAAACAAGAGAATATTGGGGGAACGACTATTGATTGGATAAAATGCAATTCTCTGAGATTTGAAAGCATCAATGTATTATCAAAAATGTTGCCATTGCTCCCATTAAGACTATTAATAGTTGTGAGATCCATACTCCTCCAAACACTAATCTGTTGAACTCCTTCATATGCCAATGTTGTCTTAAGGAAACTCGTGATATTGTTTGGATATTTTATCGAATGCCGGATAAATGTTAAGAGATTCTCATGAACACTCAATAGGAAATTTTCTTCGAGAAATTGGAAATCTTTAGTAGCCGCCTTCATTTCGAAAATGTTGTTTTCGACAAAATAATTCGAATTTTCATTAAATCTCAGAAATTCCTTCAGAAACATCTCACCATCAGCTTGTTGATAATATACAAAAACCGTATCAGAGAAGGTTTTTACAATAGTGGCTGTGCCATTCAAAAATAATGTGTTTTTCAATGTTAGACCCAATCTATCAAAGAAATAGCATGCTTTCGTGCTGTTTTCAAGTAATAGCAGAAAATCATCATTAACCGCTATATCATTAAGAGCCAAAGTTCCGTTTATTGGGTCTATGATTTCTGTTACAGCCAATGAGTTATATTGAAAGAAATTTCTAATATCATAGATTTCTATGGTGGTATAATTCAGGATTAAATAGAGAAAGTTCTCATATAATTCTGCTTGAGTGATAGACCCATTGACATGTAGGGACATATTAAATAGAATCGTCAGCTTGCTATTTAGCATAATCGTAGATATTGTCTGGACCTTATCAAATACCACTAGTAGGATTTGTTTAGAAAAATTATCAAACAACAAGACTGAATTTTGTTGATATGTTGAATTCTCAAAGTTCGAACGGTTGAAAAGATAAGGGATTTCTTGAGAAAATCTCACAGAATCTATTGAACTATTATCGGAGGAAAGGAAGATCTCATAGGAAAGCACAGAACCATTGGAAAAACTCAGGAAAACGTAATTATCAAGAAAAAGCATACTTTCTTGAGAAACGCCGTCAGGAAAATCTAAGGTGATGATTTCCAACTCCTGAAGATTAGGGTCTGGTTGGGAAATTTCACAGAAAAGCGCTGGATTGTAAAGATCGTTAATCGAATAAGTCTCATTGATGTAGAAGTAGCTCGAGGAGGGAAGGGAAGGCAGAAGAAAATCAAAGTTGGCACCTTTTTTTAAGGAAAATTCGGATTCCCCGAGCTTTTTAAAAAGGAAATAAAGAATTTTTAGAAAGGAAAGGGCTTTTGTTTTATACTTTGAGGGTCGTGGCCAAGAGAGATAATGGGGAAAGCACAAGAAATAAAATGGATATTGAAATCATTTTTCAAATGTTTTTCAATGAGAAATGAAATATAAATAATTATAAATTTTACAAATAAAATTGTTTCTGGAAAAATTTATAACTTTTAAAGAAACATTTTTGATACATAAAAATCCAAAATTTTTAAATGTTTTTAAAAAATACCCCTTAAAAAAGTTTTTCATTTCTTTTCAAAAAGCAAAAAATTTCTTTTAAGTTTTTTGTTAAAAAAAATAAATATTTGAAATCCTAAATTTAAAAATTAAAGAATGTCATCTTCATTTTCTCCGTTTCTTAATTCCCATCATTTCCTTACGGAATTGCTAAATATAATGTATTCCAACACGACCTCGGAGTTCGTGAGCACAATTTATATAGTCATCAGCTTTTTCCAAATCGCAGGCTACATTTTCAAGCTTAATTACACCGAAATCACAGATTCAAAGATGTCATTTGTCCTCCAAGTCTTCTATTTTAGCAATTTTTGGAATCTTCTTGACTATTTTTCCAATGAAATACTGACTTATGTGGCTTTTTATTTTTGGGTCATATTTTTGCATTTAATGATTTTCTTTCCATTCATCACAACGATTCTAAAGAAATCATTAAAACTGAAGCTTTCAGATAATCCGGTTTATAAAATCACGAATTTTGTTTTCCGGAAGTTTTTCGAGAGTTTTTTCTGGATTCTCATGACTCCGACAATGGAATTTGGCATGAATATAACCGATTGTGAGAGTTTTTCATATATAGTAATCAATCGTGATAATGCAGGATGCATAATTCCAGTTTATGTATGGTTCCTGGCAATTTGGCTTTGTGTCCTTTCTTTTATTATAGCCACGGTTTATATGTGGACATATACAGAAAATTCTTTCTTGGACACAAAATCAATAAAAATGAATTTTACTTTTTGTTATTTCCTGGTATTTTTCAGTCGGTTCATTTTTATTTTGGTTTTTCCTTTGATATATAATGAAAGCGGCAATTTAGTTTATGTCTTTCTGCATATATTTGCTTTGACTGGCTTTATAGATTATTGGCTCTATTTCCCCATTAGAAACCATGAGATTAATAAAAAATATATTAGTGTTTTATGCGCAATGGAAGCTTTTTTCGTGGTGATGACATTTTGGGGTATTTGGGGAGTTATTTCTCAAGACAACTTGTTTTATGTTATGATAATTATGATGGTTTTTGGTTATAAATTCGGAGAAAAGCTACATTTCGCTTTATACTTTAAAATCTTGAACTCTAATTTTAGAAATGAAAAATGCAAGACATATTTGTTAGAAGAATTGCTGTTTCTCCACCAAAATATAAAGCTAGCTGAGAAAAATATGATTTTCTGCGGGATTTGCAGACATCATGTGAAGGATTGTAGAGAATTGAAATGTAAATTAATGGAAAAACATTTGAAATTATTGGAGTCAACAAATAACGAAGACGAAAGAAGAAAAATAATTAATGATTTCATTTTACAAACCTTTCAAAATACAATTTTAGAAATCTCAAAGCCTGGCAATTTGAACCATCCTTTATTAGAATCTTTCCTAATGAAATATACTAGTTTTCTGACTTGTTTTAACGCGAATCCTTTAAAAGCTTTTTTTGAAATCCAGAAAATCATGAAAAAACATGGGAATGCGAGTTTTCTCTTCAAATGCTTTAAATCGGTCTTGATAAAAGCCACAAAAAAAAATATTTTAACAAAAGACCGCGAAAAGCAATTTTCTCAAAAAAACTCAGAAAACATGGATAAGGAATTAGAAGTTAATTTATTCCTCGAGATTTTAAAGGAAAAAACCAGCTTTGAACTAAATGCTATGCAAGTCCTTAAGGCAAAGATCCATTTCTGGGAGAAATATAAAGATGGCATCGGGAGTTATGAAGAAATAATGAGAGAAATCTCCTCCTTAACAAGGAAAATCGGTGATTTCCGATCACAACTCGAAGAATTATTAAAGAAAAGCATCAATAAATCCAGGCCTTTATTTGCTTATAAATTCTTGTCTTTTTTATATAGTATTCTCTTAAATGATATAAACGAAGGTATGAAAATGGAAGATGAGGTCGAATCCACTAAAAAGCGTGAATTTTCACATGAACACAATATTCTAAGCTATATTTCCTTCTTCCAGGATAATATGATCCCCATCAAAGTGAGTTTCCTCTCAACAAAAGGCCAAATTTTAGAAGAATCCAAAAACCCTAAACTCGCAGAATTCTTCAATTATTCCAAAGAAGACCTGAAATCCTTAAATCTTAATGATCTTATGCCGAATTATATCGCTCAATATCATGACCGGTTTTTCCTCTGGCATTTAAATAAGCCACGCAAGCTTATTAATGCGAATTCAAGGAAATTTATCGATACCTATGCTAAAAAGAAATCAGGCCTTGTTTTTCCTATTAATATTTATGTAGGATATGGGTTTGAATATAAGGAGGATTTTGTGTTACAGGGGTTGATTTGTGAGGAAAGTTCAATAGAAAACACGAGTAAAAGCCTTCTTTTCAATGAAACTGGGAGGATTCAAGGGATGGACATGGGGTTTTGTAACCTTTTGACTGATAATAAGATAGAAATTAAACCAAATGACCTGGTTTTATTGAATTTATTTAATTTGATGCCGAGTTTAATGGAAATAATAGAGAAAAACGAAGGGTTTAAGAAAAGGTCCTTGGTTATAAGAAACCAAATTTCCATGTTTAATTTCCCTAAGAATATCAATGAAATTATCGAGATTTTGCGTATTAAACATAAGGAGGAAGTAGAATTTACTAATAAAATGAGCTATTATTCAGGTCACACTAGTAGAACCAAGAAAAGCTCTAATAACCAATCAAAAAACCAAAGCAACAGGTCTTTGCATGACGAATCTGAAAAGTTAAAAGGCAATCATAAATTACAATATTTAACTAAGCTTTTCACATCAAAACCCCAAATTTCAATAAAGAAAAGGTCGGAATTGGAGGAAAAGTCCTTTACTCATAAATTAGACGATAAAGACATTTTAACTGAACTTGTTGAGAAGTCTAATTGCATCAGATTCCGAGCCTATTTCGATTTAAAAGTCCATTGTTATGAGTTCGGAGAGAAAGAAGACCAAAAACTCCCCTTATTTAGTTTAAAAATCAACAAATTACGAATAGTTCTTCCCAATAATTCAATGACTTATCGTGACACCAGCAAAATTAGCCTTTCTATCAGTCAAAATATCATGTTTCCTGAGGACAAAGAACAGCCACTTTCTGATGTTGAAAGTGGGTTTATTCATATGCCACCTGAAAATATAGCGAGTTTTCGGCATGAACATCATAACATTTTAGAAGATATAGAATCAAATGTGAGAACTTTAGAACGCGAAGAAGAGAAGTTTCAAGAGAAAAGCATCAATAACGAAAACTCCATGAGCGAAAGTCCGAAAATCGAGATAAGTTCTATTGAAATCAAAGAAAAGCACAATAATTTAGCGACGGACGCAAATTTGATAACCCTTGAAAACAAGGACTTTTTATCAGTTCGATTGGAGAAGCCGAATGAAGAAATAAAGAAAACTATTGAGGAAAATAAGGACGATACCCCCAGGGAAAGTCAAGACGAGGATCAGGAAAATAAAGAGAATCTTAAGGAAATTATCGCAAATCCTGACAATGCGAACAAAAACACAACTGATAAGGTTTTCATGAAAGAAAATGACAAATTTTCAGGGAAAGCGAGTTCTATTTCGACTATTAAAAAAGCCTTTTCTATATTCAACTCTATTCAGAGTATTCAGAAATACTCTCCATTAACAATTATAAGGTTGATATTAGCTTTTTCAATAGAACTCTTGTTCATCATAATATTCTGCATATTGATTTATCAGTTCGCAATGCAATATATGAACAATTATTACAATCCGCTGAAAACCGCATTGGAAGATTTCACTCTATTGACCACTTCTTGGTGTTCAATGTGTACGGCAGCCACGGAATTCGAGTTATATCGTAAGAATTTCACTTATTTCGCAGTGAATTCATTCCAATCTCAACAAATTTATGAGATCTTCAATCAATCCTTTACCAATACAAAGGAACTATTGAATTATGAGCGGAATCTTGAAACCAGATTTGCTTATCAGACTATTTTTAAGGAACGTAATATTAGATATACTGACACCACGTTTTATCAGACATCATTTATGAATTTCCTTGATATAATGGATTTGATGATAGGAGCTATGAATGAGCTTATTATGGAAGATCAAATGACCATGAACATCAAGACACTTGAAGAGTTCCCTTTGAATTTCCAATATATTGTCGATGTTTATAATGATTGCCAAGATGCTATGAAAGAGGAGTTCTTGAATAGTAATGTGGGCACTTCTCAAAATGTTCTGACTGTTATGCTGATCTTTGTTATCGTTTTAGTCCCATTGAAACTCTTCGAATTAAGGGAAATCACAATGTTTTTCCAAAATTTAGTCAAAATGTTGAACATTTTCCTCAGAGTTAATCAGAAATCAGCTTGCAATGAATATCTCTTCCAAAAAGAAATCTTGGAAAATGTGTTCAATAAAGATAAAAAAGAACTTTTATTCGTTTATTTCCCAGAAAAGACTATTAATAAGAAATATTTCGATGTGCCCTCTATTACAGAAAACATTAATGAGAAAAACTCCCCAATTAAGAAAAAAATAAAAAATGATCCTAAGAAATCAAATAAAAATCAGCATAAATTCTCCTTTCATAACCTGAAGCCCATATCATTATTCCGCCCGAAATTACTGCTTTTATCTTTATTTATCCTTTTATTTTCTTACTTTTTTTTCATTTACCTAGAATGGACGATCGTTGATGCTAACATCAACACATTGATAGCAATTCATAATTATTTCTTTAACTTCTATGGAATTCCAGCTCATGTCTTGACTTTAGATATGTTGATGTATCGTGAAAAAATCGTCACGATTCCCGAATTGCTTGCAACTAATGAGCCCACTCAAACCAAAGCATTTAGAGAAGCTTCAGTCATCAGTGAATTATCTGACCATTTGGTTCAATTCGAGACAGAATCAAGCGAATTCCCGATTTATCTCTTCCAGGTTTCTGATGCTATCAACAGTAATGCACTCAATATTTTGATAACTTCTGATGTTTGTTCTCAATTATATGCCGGAGGTATCATTGAAGAAGATGGATATCAAGCATGCGAATTGTTAATGAATAACGCCTTTCAACAGGGGATCATTGCAGTGATGGATCAATTGCTCAATACAGATAAAATACAACAGGATATGGTTATTATAGAAACGGATGCTGCTGATATTGCAAGTCAATTAGTAAATATCAGGAATTATATCGCAAGTTCTGATAATATGGATTTGGTAATAACCGAGCATCTTTTTGAAGAGACGAATTTGATAATTTTCACTTTGTTAATAGATTATTACACACAATTAATTGTTAATGAAATAAATAACTTGGAAATCATGATTTTGGTATTTACTATAATGGTTGGAATTATCATTATAGTGTTCATGGAATATTATCGCAGGAGCTTAAAGAGGATTTATAGAGAAATGAGCTTTTGCTTAAGCTTGATACCTTATGAGAGATTGATTAATGATGAACAAACGGTGTTTTTGATTAAGAAGTTCGGCAACGTTTAATAATAAAATTAATTATAAATCGAAAAAATAAGAAATCAATAAAAAAAAAAACAACTAAAAATTTATAAGTCTTTATGATTTTTGACCTAACTCAAATTAAAAAAGCATTTTAAAAAAACAAAATTAATTTTGAAATAAAATTCGTCTAGTACTAAGTTCTCGCAAGAACTGCATCGATATTTATATACATAATATAACAAACTCATTTATCCGCTCATAAATTTTGTCTTTTGAAATGTTTTTTCCATATTTATCTCTCTCATATTCATATGATATGTCTCTCTTTTCTTCCAATCCTTTTCACATCTTTTAATTTAAAAAAAAGCAAAAGAAGTCCAAATTAAAATTTCTGACATTTTTGATACAGAATGTGACTTGATTAAATATTACCCTAATGTTTTTTTCAAATTAGCGTTGACTTTTCAAACAAAATTTTTTTTTTTTTTTCATAAAAATTCAGTTGTTAAAATGTTAATTTTTTGAAAATGTGAGAAAACGTTTATAATTTCAAAGAAAATAAAAATTATTTTTTTTATGCGACAGTAAACCTCGATTGGATGGCAATCATTATTTATTTGGTGCTCCCTGAATCGCATCTTTAATTAAATACAAATTCACTCTTTGAAATGTTTTTGCCATATTCATCTCCCTTATATCAGTCATACACCTATCTATATTCCAGCTTATTTCCCTTTAGTTGTTTCTCTTCTTTCATTAAATTAGCAAAAGAAGCCCAAATTCCTGTTTCTGATCTTTTGAAAAGGAAATACGACTCGATTAAACAAAAGGGAAAAATAAAGTTCAAGGAAACTATTTTGACATTTGAGAAAATAGAATTTCAACATTATCAAATGATGGCAATGAATAAATTGGAAAAACAGGGTTTGAGGAGATTCAAAAGCCTGATATTGGCTTTATCTACAATATTAGAGCTTTTACTTCGAAAAAGCATTGGGAACTTTGTATTTTATAAAAAAAATGAATTTTTTTTGAGATTTTTGTTACATTAAAAGTTTTTTTATTAAAAGAATGAAATAGATTGGAATATATTAGGGGCTTTATTACCAAAAATCTCGATTTTTGAAATAAAGTATGAGTTATTCCTCATGTTGGGAACTGGAGATTGTCATGGTTTTTGGGTTTCAAGTTTAGATAACTCCCTTAATCAAGTCCTTGAGGAGAAATTCAAGTCCAATGCTTTAAAAGATAATATAAATGTGAAATGGGCTGATGTTTCCAGAGATTATTGCAGGAAAATCGGGAATTTTAATGCCTTCAAGACTGACAAACAATGCAAGGAACGATGGATGAATCATTTGAACCCTCAGTTGAAAAAGTTATTTTTCTAAAAGCTTTTCTTATGAATTCATGAATAAAACATTAGAAAAAATTGGAGTTTGGAAGAAGATCTTTGTATATTGGAAGAAAGCATCAGCCTTAAGATGAAATGGTCAGAAGTAGCGAAGAAAGTTATTGGCAGAAATCAACATACAGTCAAAAATCGATTCATTTATCTCTTGAAGACTACATTGGACATCCCTGGAGAAAAAGTCAGAGAAGAGATTAAAAAGAAAGAAGTAGGGAAATTCGCTGCTTTGGTACTAGAATACCTGAAAAGACATTAAATGATATTAATTAAGGACTTCTTTTGTTCTATTTGAAGTCAGTTTGGATGTGTTTTTTTTTAAATAATGACTATTACATTAATATTGGAAATTGAAAAAACCAAGTTTTATTGGAATAATCACTATTTTTTTGAAAAAAAATTATTTTATTATATTATTTTTTCAAAATCTATTTTCACTGATTTTTGAAAACTTGAATTTTAAATATAGTTTAAAATTTTCAAAAAAAAATCAAAATGTTCATCAGAAAAATTAAGTTTTGAAAACTTTCAATGAAAACTTTTTAATTAATTAAGAAAAACCTCAGTTTATTTATTCAAACCCAGCAAATCCTCCAAATAACCCAATTTCTCCTGTAAATTCCGGATTTCCATCTCCATAGGCTCTGTTTTCACCCTCTCATTATTATTGAAAAACTCCCTTTTCTTCTGTTCTTCCATTGAAAACCGCCTGTTTTTTTCTCTATAATCCTTGATTTTCTCCTTAGTTTTTGTATAAAATCTCTCGAATTTCGCCTTTTCCTTCACAATTCCAGCTAAAACTATGCGGATTTCAGTGTTTTTCGTGTTTTTCGTCTCCAAACTCATCAAAGCCTTGAAATCGCCGCTTTGCAAATAAATCAAGAGATTCTCCATTTCGCTTTGAATTCCTTCGATTTCGTTGACTTTATTATGGAGATTATGGGTGAGTTTATTGATTTCCTGGTCTTTTATAGCCAAAATCTCTTTAAAATCTGCTATTTGATCCTTTAAACCCATGAAATCCATGATATTTTCATTAGTTTCTATAGGTTTCACGCTTTTCCTTTTAATTTCATCATCTTTTTCTATGAGTTCGAGGTTATATTCGCAGAAAAGTCTCTCATATCTCTCGATTTTCTCTTCTAAAACCTTTATTATTAGTCTATTTTTGGCTATTTCTTCGCTTTTCTCATCAAATCTCTCTTTAATTTCTCTATTTTCATTAGTTATCTCAATATTCACATTCAAAGCTTCTCTTAATTTACCTTCATTCCCCTTATAATTGCCTTCTATTCGCTCATAATCCATAAGTCTTTCATTAAAATCCCTGATTTCCTCCTTTAAAGAATCATTAATTCTCATGATTTCGGATTCTCGATCCTTCAAAACAAAGGTTTCAATCTTATAATTCTCAAGTTTCCTCTCTAAATCCTTCATTTCGATACTCATTTCCTTATTTTCATCTATAAGCTCTCTCATTTCCCTTCCATTTGCTAATAACCTCTCTTGAATTTCTGTTAAATCGTCTATTAATCGTTTGTTTTGATCCTCCAATCGCTGGATTTTCTCTTGATTCATTGCTTCATCATTATTATGTCTTCTGGTTTCGAGATCTAAATGAAATTCGAGCTCTTCTAAACGATTTTGAGAGGAAGATTGCGATTCCTCCAGTTGAAGCAAGGTCATGCTTAAATCCTTGATTTCTCGTGTTTTCTGATGATTTTCCTTAGAAAGGACTTTGATTTGGAAAAGGTAATCTTGAATAAGAGAGTCTTAGGAATTCATGATTTTAGGATTAATTTTTATTGATATTTCTTTGAAAAAGACCCCATTCCTGAGGTATAATTATAAAACAAATGTTTAAAAGGACGCTATATCTTTCCAAAACCGCGAGTTTTTCTTCATTACCTATTAAGGATTTTGCTAAATTCCAGCTTTTTAACACTGAACTCAACGAATCTCTTGAGAAAACCAATGAATTTCTAGAGCCAAGCAAGAAAATCCTTTATATTCTCGACAATGAGGCCTTATTTTCTCATAAGCATAGAAAAGTCTTTAGAAATTCCATTATATATCAAACCTTCGCAGGGATTTTCCTAATGAACAATTGGCCTATATCAGCATCAATTTGCGGAGTTTTGGGGCTATTGCAAGCTCGGGTTTTCTATAAGAACATGAAGACTTTGAATACTTTGATTCATAGGATCGTGATACCAGAAAACTCGGATTTATTGAGTCTTTATCTGATAAAAGACCTGGAAAAAGAAGTGAAAATACAGAAGAATACTATAGAAATGAAGAGCTGTATTTTAGGCATTGAACCCCATATTTCGCAATTAATGAAAACTGGAGTTCTTGGAAATCGAGATAAAAGAACCTTTCAAATTAATAAGTTTCAAATGAGTTTTGATGCGAAAAGAGAAAATGGAGAGAAAATCGAAGGTTTTAAACTAGTTTGGAGCGGGGACATGTGCAAAACTGAAGATTGGGAGAGTTTTAAAGAGATTTTCGAAAAAAATGAACAAAACTAAACAGATCATTTAATATTATGAAGGGATTTTAGAGGGGGGCAGATTTTCCAGAAAATTAAAAAAATTAGAAAAAAAAATCGTAAAATTTGAAATTTTTGGCAGTAAAATTTCGATAAAATTTCTAATATTCTCTCTAAATTTCTTTTGGAAAAAAATGTTAATTTCATTTAAAAAGAACTTCTTTTAGTCTTCGGTTAAAAAATGATGTTAGGCTTGGAAAAATATTGAAAAAAAAAATTCTAGATGAAAATTAACTAAAATGCCATTTTTTACTGTTTTTAAAAGAAGAAGTCATTTTTTGAAATTAAAAAATATATTAAATTTTGAAGTTTACTATAAAAGTTTTTAAGACAAAAACAGTTTTAAACATTAATTTGAAAACGATGCCATTTTTTACTGTTTTTAAAGAGAGCAAGTCATTTTTTGAAATTACAAAATATAATAAATTTTGAAACTTTACTATTAAAGTTTTTAAGAGCAAAAGATTTTTATTATTAATTTGAAAACGAATATTAAAAAACAATTACGCATGTTGGAATATATAAAAAATAAAAATATAAAATATCTAATTGTTTTGAAATTATCATGTTTTGAAAAGACAGAGTTATATCAATACAACAGATCCTAAAATACTCGCTTGATTCCATAATATTAGAATAAGCTTTCCTTTAAAAATTTCCTTTTTTTCTTGCTGGAATTTTACTTTCTTTCAAAAATCTCTCATTAATAATGCCTAATTTATTTTATTTGTTTCTAATTATATTATGAGACCGATGACGATTTAAAATTTTGAGTAGTAAAATCAAACCTTCAAATTCTTTTTTCTCTCCAAATCTCTATAATCCAATTCCTGAGCTTTTTAAAAAACCGCATGACTGCCTTATCATCATCTTTATTTCATTACCAAATTCTCACTTTCCTCCAAAACTACCATTCCCAAAAAGCCTCATTCCAATCAATTTATCAGAAAAACATCTCTGTCCTCAGAAAATCGCTTGGCCTGTCAATGGAAATGCCTAGCATAGCTGAAATCCAGGTCTTTCTCCAACCAAACCAAACCATCATTCCCAAAAGAGCTTCTTCAATAAGTCCAAAATCTACTTGATTTGGCTGCTTTCGATGTATGAGACCTTGACAGGAAGGTCTTTGGAGAATTTGGTATTTTTTCTGTCATATTAACACAAACTAAATTCTTTAATTAGTCAACTGAAGATTGGAAAACAGTGAGCAATTATTTTCCAGAGATCGAAAGCTTCAAGTTGAAGTATAAGCTGTTCACCTATCTGAAGCCAGGATTTCAATCAAAACATTGGAATGCCAGACAAGATGAACTCTTGAGATTGGCTCTCAGGTAATTTACTTTAATTGTTTTTTTTTTCTTTCTAAAAATGAAATTAATTAAAAAATTTTTAAAAATTAGAAAATTATATCCTCAATGCTTCATCGAATCTCAAGCCAAAATCAGTTGGACGAAAATTTCCTTGGAATTCAGCAAAGAATTAGACAAAGTGAAGTTTTTCAAGACTGATAAACAATGCAAAGAACGCTGGTTCAATCATTTGAGTCCATTTTTGAACAAGTAATGCTTAATTTTGATAAATATAAAAATATTTACTTCATTAGAAATTCTTGGATTCTTGAGGATGATGTGAAGCTTTTGATTGAAACTAGGGAAAATCCCAAGAATTGGGCCAAAATCTCAAGGAAATTCAAAGGAAGAACTCAACACCAGATAAAAAACAGATTCATCTGCATTTTGACCAAGGAATTATCACTTGGGAGAGAAAAAATCAGAGAATTCATCAATAAGAATTGCCTTTATGGGCCAATTTCTATAGTTTTGGAAGCTTTGAAGGCTAGAATGGAGGTTTCTGAGGAAAGCACTCAGAATTCTGGAAATATAGAGGAAAATTCAAGTTATCTTTGTGATGTAGATTTTGAAGTCGAAAAATTCATCAATTATAATGGGCAGAAGGAACTATTTGTAGATTTTGAATGAGTATGAGCTCAACTTATTCTTTATAATGGTTTAAGTTTTTTTTATTTATATTGATTTATATGCTCTGATCTAAAAGGTCGAAACTTATACATTTTAATAAGAAAACATCAAAAATATCAATAATTTAATTAGACGTTTATTAATTAAAAAAAAACGTCTCTTTTTGTATTTTATGAAAAAAAAAAATCTTTCTTTTTTGTCTTTTCTTTGAAAGAATTTCGACTTTAAGCAAGAGATCAAAACCTCATATAAATAGCTCATATAAATAGAAAAAACACCATATTTACAAATATATATATATATTTTAACGTTATCTTCTTATTGAACGACTTTTTTTGCTGCTTTCAAGGGCTCCAAGGCTAATTCCGCTAGTTTCCAAGCTTCTTTTTTCTTGATAAATTCTCGGATTTTCTCTTTTTCAAGTTCCAGAGTTTTATTGACGACATAAATGAAGCGATTTTTAACCGCATGTTGTGTTCTACCAATGAGATTCTTGGCAATCAAGGACCATTTGGTTTTGAGTTTGATGCTTTCTAAGATTAATTGAATGTCCTCATCTTCAGTCCAGGATTGTCTAAAAATAAGAGATTTAGAAAAACCGAAACCAAAAAGATATTTTTTTAAGTCGAAAATCAAACAAACTCCAAAATAACAATTATATAAAAACCTCTTCAAATAAGGGTTCAAATGGTTCAACCATCGTTCCTTGCATTGTTTATCGCTTTTAAACATCCCGATTTTGTCTATTCTTCGACATAATTCCCTAGCGACAATGGTCCATTTCACTTTTTCTTGACCAATGGGTCGAAAAACCATTGGATAATAGGTTCCTAGGATCATGATGAGAAGTTCATCCCATTGTTGGCTCCATTGAGAATGACCCAAAGTTTCTCCAATGGTGGTTCTTTGGATTTGGAAGATCTGATATTTGAGTTCGAAAACTGAGAAATTTGGCAATAGATTGGCTAAGAAACCCCATTCAAAATCGTTCTGGAAACAATTGTTTGAATTATTTTATGTTTAAATTTAAAGAAATTACGAAATCCAAATAGGCCTTTTTGAACATCCGTTCGAGGATTCGAATCAAGACCATGAAGACGTTTTTGACTTCCTTTGAAAGTTTTTTTGATTTTGGAGTGGAAAAAGCTTCTTTATATAATTTCTCCAATTCCTCAATTGTCAATGGGCCAATAGGAGTTTCTTGAGGGATGGAAGAAAGGTCTGGCATGAAGGTCTTGAGAATCTCAAGGAAATAGGTGAAATTCCTATGGGAAGAAAGACTGTTCATATCTCTGGATTGATGATTTTTGAATTATTGAGTAAGATGCGACTTGGAGGGATTTATGGACTTTCAAATGGAATAATTAGTAAGTAAAATACTGCTCTAAAATCGAAGAAAAATTTAGCGATGAAAAGAATAGATTCGTAATTTATGACGAGGTTTCGTAATTTTTTTGTATATTTTAACAATATTAATAATGGTCAGTAAATATTGGGTTGATGACGCATTTGTTTAATTAAAATTCAAAAAATCGCTTTCTTTAATTGACTCTGATGAAAAAATAAAGATTTCAAAGTTCATTAAGAAATTTTCAAAAAGACTTTATTTAATTCAAAGCAAACTTTATTGTTTTTTTTTGAAAATCTCTTTTTCGGTTTTTCTTAATAAATAAAAATCCCTTCAAAAATGCAAAGTCTCTTCCTTTTAGAGCTTTTGGCCTTTTTGTTTTTCGTGGCTTATTTAGTTTATTCCTATAGTGCGAAATCTGTGCCTTTATACGTCCTTTTTTTTGTCTATACTTCCTGGCTTTTGAGTTTTTCTATTGTGATAATTCTTCCATTGGACATATATTATGTAAAAATCCATGATAATGAAAAAAGTCGAGAAATTATTAATAAATTTGCTTTAGAGTGTGGTTATTGAAGACCCTGAAAGTCGAGACTTTTATTATCACGTGATATATGATATTTGGATCTTTATATATTGGACGAATTTCCTCTATTGTTGGTAAGAAAAAAATGTTGGATTTCAAAGGAAATTTAAAGAATATAAAAGGGGACTTCTTCCAATATTTCAGGAATATGAAGACGCAGGGGAATTGACTTCTAAGGATAAGTTCAAACGTTCGCTTAAGAATAACCTGATTTTCTATGGAGTTTTAGGACTTTTAGGCGTGATTTTCATCATATATCTGAAATATACCTCACATATGACTGAGTATCTCTATATATCTATATATGAATATCTCTAAAAAGTCTATATCAACAGGTCCAATATCTTAGCTTTTCTCATTGCTATGGCCAATTGCTTGTAAAATAAAGGAAAATACCTCAGAAATTAACAATTTTCTTATAGTGGGATATGTCTGATTATCGTGTTATTGGGTTATGGATTGGTCACAATACCCAGGAACCTTTGGAGAATGGGAAATCAGGAACTCACATTGAAATTCTATCAATTTCAAGCTACTTTGGTTGAAGAAATCAAGGCTTCAGCGGAATATGAACTTAGTGAAACTATAAAGAAAGCCTATGCCTTATCATCTAGAGATTTCAAAAACCCTCAATTTTCCTTATATTTGAAGACTATCATGAAACTAGTATGAAATTAAAGCTTTTTATAACCCTTTATTTCTTTAGATCCCGGAAGACATGTTACAGGAATGTCAAAATCTATTAAAATCCTCAGATTTAAGAGAAATTTGTGAGGAATTCGGGACTTTGAATGAGGGGAAATTAGCTGGATTGCATAAACAATTGAAAAAAGGCATGGAAGAACATAAAAGAAGTGAAACTTGTTGGGAAGATGTATTAGAAAATGCGTTTCTAATGGAGGATATATTAGAGAATCGTAGTTCAAGCGAACATAAGATGAGATCGACTTTTTGGATAGAAAGACATGGACAATGCAATAACGTTATTGATACTCTATGTATTTCTGATAATATTGATATAGAATAATATCTAAGGCTTTTTATAGTATGGTTCTGGCATGTGAAGATAAAACATAGAATGGCTAGAGGATTCGCAGTTGTTTTGGCAGGGCTTAGTCTTATAGTCGTGATTGGAGAAATCACCATATTTTCAGATCTCAAAATAGTTGAATTCACGAATTTCACTAGAACTGGTCAGGGTTTTTTCGCCACACAGGTCTTTTTTTTTCTCTTTAAAAGCTTATTTATTTGATATTTTTCTAAAGATTATTACCTTGATACCGCTTCTTTATCTGGCCTTCGCAGTGAATATGGGGTTTTTTAATATGAAACTTTCAGGCTTCTTCGGATTATATAAAGATCATCAAACTGATGCCCCTTCATTGCTTTTTTCCTCGATAAATTTCGCTAGAGTTTCTGCCCCACTTTGTTTCAATTTCCTCAATATGATAAAAGTGCATAATACTGCATTTAATAAAGTGATGGGTGAAATCAATATCGTGCCGATTTTCGGCTCTGGTTTCACCTCAGTTTTTCCTATCACTTTGATAATTCTCTGTCTATTCAATATTTATGATGTTTATGGCAAATTTCTCTCTTATCTCGGCTTGAAACAATTCCAATTCACTGAGAATTTCACTGATGATAAGATACATGAAGGAAAACAATTACTTTATAAAGGTCTTTTTATTAATTTTAATAATTTTCTTTCAAATTATATAATTTTTAATATTTTTCTATTTTTTCATATTTTTCATATTTGTCTATTTTTCATTGAAATTTTCTCATATTTTATGAAGCGAGGATCATCAGGGAAAGACGTTTCTTGAATTTGAATTCAACAAATCTCCAGAATTTCCATGGCTACACTTCGCGTGTACACGAAACTAGTTTTAATAAAAATTTCGAGGGCTTTGGCGAGGAGGTCATGGGCGGATAAATAATAAAAACACATAAAAATTCTTCTTTTTTTAATAAAAAGCTTTTTTTTTTTCCTTTAGATGAGATTAAAAGATAATTATGATCTGGAGGCTAACACTGAGATCAGAAACATTCCCATTGAATATAAAAAGACGATTTTCAATGATAAAAACGTAAGAGGAGTGAGTCCATTGGAGAAATATCGCAAAAAATGAAGAAAAAATGCTTATTTTTATCTAATTTGTTTAGAACAATGAAATTCTTCCAATTAATATTTTTCTCTTTATTTATTATTAAATTCCTAATAAAAAATGAACCAAACAACAGGTGTAAGAAACTCCATTTCCATAATGAAGTCTTCAGATTTTCCAATAAAAAAGCCTCATTTCAATCTTCCAATAGAATCCATAAAGGAAAACAATGAGCCTAATGAAACAGATATCATAGAAAACAATGATTCGATATCAGAGGGGTCTCCTTTGGGTGAAAAGGATCAATATTCACCTCAGGAATTAGTTTTAAATGGTGTGGATTATAATTATACCACGAATTATTGTTATTACCCTAATATTTTCGATTTTATGCCTAAGAAGGCGGTTTCTGAAGAAGATGATGAAGATGAGGCTTATTTATGGGAAAAACCAAAGGAATTGGCTTTAAAAGAAAAAAATAGCATCCATGACGAAGAAAAGGAAGAAACTGAAGAAGAAAAAAGGAAAAAGGCTTTGGAAAAAGATCGCGAACCTAATTTCTTCATGAATGGCGAAGGGTTTAGAGTAAATTTTATGAGTTTTTATTCGGGGGATTGAAGAAATTTAAGTAGTTTGCGAGAAATTCGATGTTTTTGATGAATGAACAAAATCTAATAAGGCTTTTCGTGTTGAATTTGATTTTATACACAAAGGGTTTCAAAAGGGTGATGTTGTTTTTTCTATTGCTAAATCTCGTGGCATATGGATTATATGATTATGAATATAGATTGGAAATTAAGGGGGAAATTGGAGAAATTGATAATAATATCGTGGCTTTTTATTTGGAATTGATTTGTAATATATTCTTCTCTTTCGAATTTCTCTTAAGATCGATGTCGATTGGAGTGATTTGTGAGAAATACACTTATTTGAGAACAGGAGAAGGCCTGATGAATTTTGTGCTTTTGATAATAAAGTTCTATTTTTTTTGTTTTCCTCATATAAATTTCTTTGATTTTTAGTTGGTTTTTCCTCATCCAAAATGATGAACATTATAATTCAAGTCTTTTGAATACTATTTTATTATTGAAAGCTTTGAGAATCATCAGAGTTTGTCGATTATTGTTTGTTTTCAAAGATATGAAGCTTACAGTGGTATCTTTGATCAATGCGCTCCCTTCAATGGCCCAGACTTTCTATTGTTTAGTGATAGTCCTCATTTTCTATACAATTTGGGGATTGCATTTTTTCAAAGGAGTAGAAGAATATCGTTGTAGAGATACTCCAGATCCTGAACTAATAAATGGATCTTTATTCTGGCCTCCTAATGAAATCGTGGAATTTCATTGCGGATATTGGAATTGTCCTTCCAAGTAAAAAATATAAGAAAAAATGAAGTTTTTTAATATATTTTTATGGACGCGGCAGCTTATATTGTGGCAGTCCTTATGAACATAATATGGAGTTCAATCCCCAAGAACTTAACCTCGAAATATTCAATTTCGGAATTACGACTTTCAGTGATTTTTTCAATGCCTTACTAATAGTCCTGCATTTCGTGTTTTTGGTCGGATGGTCGAATTTCACATATATGGTAATAATATTTAATAATATAAACCCAAATAAGAATTATATTAGAATTGGAGAGTCGTTGATGGCTTTTTCACAGCCCTTTTCTTTGGTAGTTTAGTCATTATAGGTTTCTTTATCATGGTGAATTTATTCTTAGCCTCAGTTTATGATTCCTTTATGTATCATACTAATATTCGTGATAAATCCAAGAAAATAATAGATCAAAATACTTTAGATAAAGATGTTGAAAAAGGCGAGAATTTCTTCCTGAATCTCGGAAATATGCAATCCCCGATCAAGAAAACCCCCCATCACAAAGATCATGATATGAAAGTCAAGACTATTTCTTTTATGCCTAAATTCACCTTGGGGAATATGAAGAAAAATGTGGGTTTTTTATCGGGATATAAAGAGAATATCCTGAGTATTTTTGAGAAAAATTATTGTAGAAGATCTATCAGTCTATTGATTATCGGGGATATTATCGTTCTTTGTCTAGATGGTTATCCGATAACTCATGATCAGATGGTTTTATTACATGAGTTGGATTTTTTCTTTTTCTGTTGTTTTTTAATTGAAATCACTTTGAAAATCTTCGCTTCTGGATTGAATGCGATTAAGAAAAGCTTCATTTTTCTTCTGGATTTTCTCATCATATATTCGAATTTGGCTGTGATTATATATGAATCCTCAATAGGATTGAATATATTTGAAGAAGGGACTCAAATAGGAATAGGGATTAAGACTTTAAAGATGGTGAGGATATTTCGAGTGTTATATTATACCCAGATTTTCTCAAGTCTTTCTATTATAATCAAATCCTTAATAAAGACGCTATCAAAAATGAAGGAATTCTTTATTATTATGATAGTTCTTGTGGTGGTTTTCGCTTTAATGGGTATGCAGATCTTTTCTAATAGGGCAAGATTCGAAGAAACCTCAACAGGAGGAGGCATAATATATGACTTGTAAAAGTAGTTTTTAAAGGCATTTATTAATATAATCTTAGGGAAAATGGAGAACCCCCAAGGCCAAATTTCGATGATTTCTTTAATGCATGTGTTTCTATCATGTTAGTACTTTATAATGAGGAATGGCATATATCAATGTATCAACATTCAAAAGCCGTTGGACATGTTTCTGAGGTTTTCTATATTTTCGTGGTTTTCATCGCTCAAATAATTATGATGAAATTGCTTGTAGCTCTTTTCCTGAACAATTTCATCCAATATATCAAAGCGGAAATCATTGATGATCAACAAGATATCATGAAAGTGTTGAAACTCGGTTTTCGCAAAAAATTGCTCACTTTCGCCAATTATATCAACACCAATAATAAAGAAGATGAGGAAAATGAAAATAAAAACAAAACTTCTTCGAGATTCGGAATGTTTAAAATGAGATTGATGAAAAACATCTTGAAATTGTCTCAAAGCATACATGCAGTAATTCATTTTATTAATTTTTTTCTTCATATTTCATTTAAAATCTTCAAAAGGATGAAGAAGATCTTGAAATAAAAACTGATCCTATGATCCCTGAAAACCCTATTTCTACTGTTATTAGGTTAGCTTTGGAAAAACCAATGAATCCTTTGAATAATCCTTCAAATCTCAACCCGAATTCCGATATTAGTTCCAGAAGATTCATTATTAAGCCAATTAATGAAAAACCACGGAATTCTATGATCCCATCAATGATAATAAACCATCCTGAATTTAATGATTCGAGAGGTTATAAGGTGTTTCTTTCAAATATGTTGAAGAAATCCTTGTTGATTTTCCCAAAAAATAGTGCTTTTCGAAGGTTTTTAAAGCGGATATTAGGCCATTGGATTTTTGAGGCTTTTATGCTTTTGGTGATATTTATTTCCTCTCTAATTCTAGTCATAGAAAATCCATTTGAAGATCCTATGAGTTTTGAACAAGTCCTTTTTCTTTCTTTAAAATTTTAATATTCATTCTTCTAACTGTTTCTTAGGTCCTTTTAAGTAGTCTTGATATGGCTGTGACAATAATATATGGTATCGAATTCTTAATGAATGCTCTCGCTTTTGGATTTATATGGGGTCCAGACACTTATTTGCGTCGAAGTGGTTGGAATATTCTGGACTTTGCAATCTTCATATTTTCGCTTATGGGAGTCATTCTCAGTAAAGATCAGCTCAAAATCAATAGCATGAAGGTTTTTCGAACCATCAGAATCCTCAAAATGGGGCAAAAAAACATGGGGATTCGAGTCGCCACACAGGCTTTGATAGCCGCTTTGCCTAATATATTGCGTTTATTGGCTTTTGCTTTCATATTTATTCTAGGGTTTGCGTTATATGGCATGAGATATTTGAAAGGTCTATATTTTTATTGCACTACTTTGGATGAGGGCTTATTGAGTTCTTCTGTGAAGACAAAGATCGATTGTTTCGATTATGGGGGAGATTGGGTGAGATATGATATGCATTTCGATACTATTTGGGCGGCAGTTTCCACGTTATTTCAAGTCGCGACTTCAGAAGGTTGGCTTATGGAGATGTATAAGGCTGTAGATGCCACAAATATCGATCAACAGCCAGAAATGAATAATAATAAATATTGGATCGTGTTTTATTTGGTCTATTTTTTCGTGGGGAATTTCCTTGTCATTAATATGTTTATTGCTGTTATTGGGGAGACTTATTTAGAACAGAAGAATAGGGCAAGTAATATATTTAATTCAGTAAAATTATTAAAAAATCGGATTTTTATAGGCAAATTCCATCTTATGACTGAAGAACAAAAGGAATGGGCTTTGATCAAAACCTCCATTTATAAATTGAAACCCAAGAAAAAAGTCATTTATTGATTTCATTATTGGAAATTTGTTAAAAATTTAAATTTTAGAAATCCCAAGTCAAATGGAAATTCCAAGAGCAGGTCATAAAGTTCCGCAAGTTAAAAATCGTCAAATATTTCTATTTCATTTGCATTGGCTTCAATATAGTGATTTTGGCCTTATATTATCATCGTCAGCCTCCAGAAATGACAATGGTTCTGGGTATTTATCTTTATTATTCCCTTATTTCTTAAATTAATTATTTCTCTTTATTGATTTCCTTTAATTTAATTAAAAGATCAACTCAATATGGCCATGATCTATATTTTCACCATATATTTCCTAATTCGTATCCTTTGTATAAATTCGATTAAACATTTCCTCAAATCGAGAAACACCATTATTTCAATCCTATCTCTTTCTTTGACCTATGGATCTTTCGGAATAAATAACCAGGATCGTGTCCTCAATTCCTTGGCAAAGGCCACACAAACTATTTATGTTTATCATTTCCTGAAGAATTTGAATATAATTCAAAGGATTTTCCATACTTTGTTTTTCGTCTTGCCTTCATTAGCGAATATAGTCTCTCTTATGATGTTGATATTATATATCTATACAATCATCAGTATGGACATTTTCTCATATATGCGATTACAAAACACAGTGAATGGATATGATGTGGATTTCCGGACTTTCCCCAAAGCGCTTTTTTCTTTATTTCGTGTAACTACAGGAGAATTATGGTTTTTGATCGTTAGCGATTGCATCAGAGAACAGGCTCCGAATTTCGCTTGTATGGATGTGGCGTCCTATGCAGATTATATGAAATATGGTAAAATTCCTCAAATAACCTTACATTTTCACTAAAATCTTTTTCTTTTTAAAAGGCCTTAATGGATGTGGATCTTCCTTCTATTATTTCTTCTTTTATACCTATCATTTATTCTTCTCTTTAATAATTCTCAATCTCTTCATAGTCACTATTTTAGTCTCTTATGGTGAGGTTTTTAATGCCGAACAAAGAGCTATTGATAGGTTCCAACTCAGTAAAATCAATGATTTATGGACACATTTCGACCCTTTGGCTTTGGGTTATATCAATTATAAGGACTTTTGGACCTTGGCCTCGAAAATCGCTGTGGAATTCGGAGTTTCTGAAAAAGACCTCCTGGAAATCAAAAATAAGAAGAATTTCATCAATATCTTGAAAATCCCCTTATATGAAAATCGCAAGGAAAGGGTCTTTTGTTATAAATTTCATGATGTTATTGTGAGATTAGCTGAAATATCAGTCACAATTAAATATGGAGTTGTTGAGTTAATGAATTTCCTTAGTTTTTCCTATAAAAATCGATTAATTTTTAAGTCTCGAGCCTAGTTTAGAGAAGAAAAACGAAGAGAAGAAAAATGAAGAGAAAAATGAAGGAAAAGATAATTTAAATCTAACAAAATTCAAGAAAAAAACAGCTGATATCAATAAAAACAAAGAAATCGATGGTTTCGTGAAAACCAGCTTTCATAGTGGTCATATGGCTTCCATTATGATAATTTATCATAAAATCAGGAAATTGGTGAAAAAGGCCAGAAAAGAGTATAAAAAAACCTGATTTTTCTCTATAAATATATTATGTTTTAGGGATGATGAAATGGTGGATTTAGGTGGTGTGAATAACTTTTTGAAGAAATTAAAGGAAACTATTCAAGCTGAAGAAAGGAAAGAAGCTGAGGAAAAGGCCAGACTTGAAAACGAGAAGGAAAAAGCCTCAAATGTCTGAACTTCTAATTAAAATCTAATCTAATGAATTATAAAAAGTCTTTGAAATAAACAAAAAATTGAACTTTTGACATTTAAAAACCTCAATAATATCAATGCAAATGCAAGAGACTTTGTTGAAATCTAAATGTCCAATTCATGATCGGGCTTTTGAATTGATTTGTACTAAGAAAATCTGTTCAAAGCCTCGTCTCGGTTGTACCAAATGTTTTTATGATAAAACGCATAAAGAATGCAAGTCTTTTACTGTTTTATTAGAGGATTTGACGCCTGAGGATTTCACAGAAAGTCTCGAAAGTTGGATAATTGAGCCTGAACAAAGGAAAAAGCTTAACGAAATCACAGGACTTTATCCTTATGAATTAGAGGCTTATGAAGGAGAAATCATTGATTTAATCACAAAGAAATTCGAGAAAATAAGAGGGATTTTATTAGAACGATTGGTTAAGCTAGAAAATGATGTGAAATCCTTAGTAAAGACCAAAGTCTTGAAGAATGAGACTATGAATATATTCAAGAATCATTATAGTCTAAGAAGATTAAAGGAATTGATAGGGAAATCATTAGAAAAAATGGAGAAAATGGAGGATTTGAATGAATTCTTCAATTATTCCTTAGAAGCCTTTTTGGAGAAATATCGACAGGAGCGGGAATTGATATATTTCGAAAAGCAGAAATATGAGGATTTTCTTAATAACAAGGAGAGTTTTCTTCTGAGTCTAATGAAGGAACTTGATAATGGGTTA
>Ga0302186_10000863_pt1 | contig 26323 bp, 13 predicted proteins | sample II_Bog_E1_2_FD_198782 | JGI IMG/M metagenome (GOLD analysis project Ga0302186, IMG submission 198782) | Peat permafrost microbial communities from Stordalen Mire near Abisko, Sweden - II_Bog_E1_1 | ecosystem: Environmental > Terrestrial > Soil > Wetlands > Peat | place: Sweden: Abisko...
AAAAAGGTGATAAAATGTAATTATCAAAAGCTGGAAATAATTTTCATGAATATGTCTAATTCAAGTAGTCAAATTGATATGCGGATAAGTCACATAATTTTATTAGACTCCACTGCACAAATTATAAATAGATAAATAAGATAAACTTCAAATAAAATGGCTATTAGCAAAGTTTAATGTGATAATTATTCATGCTTGTATTTTGCCTCTTATACCATATATAATTTTTCATAAAATTTAAAAGAATGAATTTTACATAAACCAACTCCAAAAATATAATTCTCAAGGACTGTTAATTTTTTAAAGACTTTTGTAATCTCGATTTTATGTTTGCAATCATCAAGTACTTAATTAGCAATTATTTTATATAATCAAGATATAAAGAAGATAATTATTCTTTGATTAAAATCAATAGATTGAGGGATATAGCAAATAAATTTTATAGATTTTTTTGGTTAAAAATATTTGTGTGATGATGTTGCGTAAGATCAATTTGCTCTGTATAAAAGATAATACAGCATCCTTGGATGGGTGTAAATCCACTGATTTGAAAGAGGATCAATTAGAGCATTCACATCACCCCGATCATCGCATAGAATAGACCAATCATACTTATAGTATGAGCGCAAAGTCATAACTATAGTTGTCAGCACCGTGCCCTAACAGACTGAGGTCATGCTTGCTTCACTACTTTGCACCACTGAGTTTATAAATGTTTCCATTTAGCTTGTAATGCCGCTTCCTTTTCCTAAGCCTTGAACAGTCGTATAACAGTTGTTCGGACTTCTCTGTAAAACCATATATGACCAATCAGGTTGCAATGAATTAATACCAGCAAAACTAATGATTGCTCCCATAGTATAGAGAGTACAGTTAAAGACGGGATTGCTTGTTTGAATAAAAACGTGAAAATCATAAACACCGCCTTGGCTTTCATAGGTATTCATGTAAGTCACGATTTAGTTCAAATTTTTGGCAACGTTATTTCCCCATAACGATGCAGCTTGAGCGATAGCTGTTTTAAAAGATGATACCTGAGATTTAGTGGTTTTAGAACTAGTGTAGTTTTTAAATTGAAGATTTGAGGAGTAAGGGGTCTTCCACTAACCATCAATTGTGTCTTAAACATTGAAATTTAGAACATTGCCCAAAAGGCAAATCAATAAAATGGACTTCAACATAGTTTTCTTGTTATTATTCTACAAATGATAATTATAACTAAATTAGCTCTTGTAGAATAAAATATAAAATAATAAATTTGAATTTAATGCAAGTGTTATTTAAGTGTTTCTTATTTCTCATATTATTTTATTCAAATCGTAATGTAGCTTTGATATAATCCACAAAATGGAATGTGAATAGATAACATTTCAATGGAAATTAGAATTTACAAAGGAATATTTACATGCTAAAAAATATTTAAATAATATATAATTCTGTGATTGAAGTTAAAAAGAATTTTATCCACTCTTAAGTATTTATATTCGAAGGTAGACATTTATGTTGATGACCCTTTTTAAAGATTATATTGAAACTTTCTTGAAATATAAGACAAATATACAAAAGGTCTTATATATTTACAAGACTTTAAATACAAACAAAAAAATGTTTAGATATAATTATTATCAGCAAGTAGAATATGAAAAGTAAACGTGAGGAGATTACAGAATTTGAAGAGCTGTTAAATAAAGTGATTTCTGGAGATTTTAATGAAAGAAAATATCTTGATGTTTCTGAAATAGTTAGCTTCATGCAGAGTGATACTAAGGCTTTAAAAGCTTAATTTCTCAAACAAGTTGTTTTTATAGTGGGTCCCAGTGGAGCAGGCAAAAGTACATTGATGAATGATCTAGCCAAAGAGAACAATTTGATCATTGCAGAAAATGCTAGTGGTGAGTTGATGTTGAAAGCACGTGAAAGCGTGACTGCCATAGGTTTAGGTGAAGGCTCAACTACTTTGTTTCCTACTTCTTGGTCTCCTTCTCATATGACCGGAAGTTTTTTAGATTGTGCTGGAGAAAGAGATACTGGAGGAGTGATTGCAAGAGCCATTAACGCCCTTATCAAATCTGCTGTTGCATCAAATGTAGAATAAGCTAAATTAGTGTTTGTGACTCCTCAAATAAGTTTGAGTGCCAAAGGTTCATATGGAGAGAGTTTTAAGACTTCATTAGATGCAAATGCACAATTTCTTAACGACATTAATTATTTTAAAGACAGTATAGCCTTTGTTGTTTCTCATGCTGGATTACGCCCAAACACTCACGATACAGTTAAAAATTTAATACAAATTATACTTGAAAAACATGCTAATCTTGATAACTATAAGGACGCTCTAAACAATGTTCTTCAGCGTGAAGAAGAGAATGCATTTTCTGCAATATCAACTTTTTCTGAACCAGATCCTCAATCTATTCCAGGAGAACTGTATACTTCACCTGTCTGGGAAGGACATCCAGCTCAGAGAGATAAAATAATTAATATGATAGAAAAATTGCCTTTTACAAAGGTACCAAGCAACAATTTCTTCAAAGTGTCTTTCGATAGCGATGTTCAAAGGCAAATGCAAGCAGCATTAGAAATCGTTAAGATTAAAGCCGGTGATTTATTAGCAAATGCAATTAATTCTAAAGTCAGCATATATGCAGTGGAGCTAAAACCTTTTGCGAAATATTTGGAAGAATTAAAGAGTGGTAAGCTCGTCACAAATCTAAAACATTATGTTAAAGTTTTAAAATGGAATGACTACTATCAGATAGCTGATATTTCCAAAGAAGTTGATAAAATAGATGAGGAAATGATCTTCTTATCACAATTTATCAAAAAAGAGTCTTAAAATTTAAAAGAACACCCTGTTAAAGAAGATTGGTTGACAATTGCCAAAAAGATCGATGGAAAAATTGGTTCTAATCTAGATAAAATGTACGATGAGACGCAAGAAATTAGTAATTCAGTGGGCAACAACTTTGCTAAATTTCAATCAAAAAGCACAATAACAACTAAAAGTGCGTCTGCTCATTCAGCAAAAATATTACAGGATTTGAGCAAGCTTTATGATAAATATAAGGAAAAAGCAAACGCTGAGTCATTGAAAGACAATATGAATTCTAAATACTTTAAAGATGTAACTTCTTCAAAACCTTGTGGTACAAAAAAAGAGGAGTATATGCAGAGATAATCTTACATAGATAAAGAATCTTATACAGTGCAAGAATCATATAAAGAACCTACAAGCTACATTGATAAAGAGTCCTACACTAAAAAAGAACCAGTCACAAAAAAGGTACCTCGCACTAAACTTGTATACTATGTTGAGTAAGAAAGATACATAGATAGAGAGCCTTACACAGTTCAATAACCGTATATAAAAAAAGAATCTTATACCACTCAATAATCGTATACCACACAGGAGAGTTATCCCGCAACGGAAGTTTATTATTATTAAAAATCACGAAATGGATGGGGAGCTTTTTGGACATTGGGCATGGGCACTCAGAGGACTAGAGGAGAGAGAACTGTAACGAAGTGGAGAACTGTTACAAAGTATAGAGATGTTGTGAAATACCGAGATGTAAGAAAATATAGGGATGTTACATAATATAGAGAAGTTGCAAAATGGAAAGATGTTTCAAAATCCAAATACGTGACAGAAAATGAAAATATTACAGAGATGATAGACACTATAGCCTATAGAGACGTTACCAAATGGCGAGATGTCATTAAGTACAAAGATGTTGTCAAACAAAGAGATGTTGTAAAACAAAGAGACGTCAAGAAAGAAAGAGATGTCATAAAATATGAAAACGTTACTGAAAAAATATTTGACTAAAAAATCTATAATGCAGATATAGAAAAGTTAAACAACGATATTGCAGCATTAAGAAGGACAGTTGATGCAGATATATCTAAATTTCTAAAAGCTGAAGGCAAATGCATTAAAGATTGTATATTTTCTAAAGATGAATTTGAGAAGAAGTATCAGGATTTGCTAGTAAAATACCAAGAAGCTGAATATGGTGCGTATTTTGCAGAAAACCCAAACAAGACCCTTGACTTAGTAGGTATAGACGCTATTGCCAAATTATGTGATAGTGATTTTGCATGATTTACATCCTATCTGACAATTGAATTGAAATAATCTATAAATCAAGATTTTTTAACAACCAGATACTAGTTATCTTACATTTCTATTGTGATAAGGTGAGGAATTACACAGATTAAAGTATTTTTCGTTAAATTTTTTAGAGATAAATAAGATTTTTACTAACTAATTTCGTCAAACTAATTTATTATATAAAAGAAAGTAACTTAGTTTGAAATCAAAACTCTAAAGTCTTTTAGATTAAGCATCATAGGATGTTTTTAAAAGAATATTGAAATGATTCTAGTTTATTGATAAATCTATCCTGTTTTGAAAAGAATTTAGCATAATTCTTTCATCAAATAAGGCGACAACTATACTTTTATACATAATTTGAGTTATAGATAAAAAGCTTAAATAAATATAGAGAACTTTCATAGTATTGTTATTGGAAATTTTGCATGAGATTAAAGTTGATGGATAAAGAGTGAGCCTTTAAACCAATCTTTACCAAAAAAAATTCAATAAATATACATGATAAAAAAAAAACTAACAATTATAGAGAAAATTCGGGCGAAGTCTAGGATTATTTATTGATTTAATTAACTGATTTCGATTGAATAAAATTTAACTTTCGAAGTTATCTTTAATTTATATCAATCCTCATAGATGAAAAATTCTGTGTTGTAAAAACGTATGAGTCTTCATATTAATATTGAAGTAAAAATACGCCTCAAATTATCAAAATTGAATCCTTGAGGAATAATGCATAAGATTTTATAAAAATATTTCTTTTATTTATAATTCAATTTAGTTAATTCTTATCAAGTCAAATATATCAAGATTATTCTATCAAGGTTTCCTTTTGCTTTTTATTGGATTTTTTCCTTTAATATAGGCATTGCGAGCAAGCTTAACATCCTTATAGATAAAGGCGATATCCGAACCATCCAATCGCTCCTCCGGAAGCCATCACCAGTATTATCCATCCGAGAAAATTTACAGTGGATAATCCGAACCATAAACAGTCGAGTTTGTTAATACAAATGTCTTGTAGGCAGCATTAATTATTTTGTTATGTAGGGAAAAGGTCACAATCAGTGCAATTAATACCTTATCTTTCTTTGGAGCAGATGATGAGTATCACAGCAGAAGAAATGAAGCCAAATAGATGAACCAAGAAATTTTATGATAAAAAATTTACATCATTTTACAAATAAAATAATTACAATTACATTTATACTTTTTATATAAAAATTAGAGAATAGAATTCTTTTATAACTATTTTATAAAAATGTCCTTTTAATCTTAATTTTCGAAAAATGGTTTAAAAATAGAATCTTAAAATATGCATCTGCATTTAAGTTGATGAATTAAATTATATTTAGAGTAAAATTGTTGATGTTTTTGCTATCTTTTAATTTTATTCAATTTATAAATATTGTCAATAATTTCAAAAAAATTTGGTGATTTGCTTCGATCTAAACATCTTTTAAAAATGTAAAGTCTCCATCAATTTTGATTTTGTTGCTATCATTGAGACAAAATGAATTTTTTTGTATTATTGGCATACCCTTTGTTTTTTAGTAAGTTCTCTTTTTATTACTCAAATTCAATGGAGCAAATTTGCTTCCATCTGAATTGAGTACTATGTATTTCAGTTATATAATAAATTTGTGTTTCATATAATTTTGCATAAAAAAGTATGATGTAAACAATATATCAGTAAAAAGAATAATCATTATGAATAGTGACTGTTTTTGCTGTTAAGCGTCTGGCCCAGTGATATGTTGAATATGAATGACTTGATTGGCGAGTAAAGACATTTATTTTTTCAAGTTTTCTTTCATTAAGCAAAGTAACATACTCATCAAATACTTGATGCTTAATAAATGGATGATTTATGTAGAGAGACAATCTGTGAAGACCCTTTAGCCTATATAAAGTTTTAGATAAACAGGATACGTTGATGTTATTAAAAGACTATTCGCCATTATCCTATTCCTCTATAACATAATCTAAGTATTCACGTGAATTTATGATGATTAAATCTGTGATATCTTCTATGTTGTTAATTTTTTTAAATTCTTTAGAAATTTAGAAATAATTGCAGGATAAAATAAACCATTTTATGTATTTTCTGATAATTTTGGTTGCCATTAGGCAACTAGTCCAGTCATAGGTTTAATATTCCTAACAACTTGGGTCGATTAAGATATTAACCATTTCCAATGGCCTCTTATTCAGCAAAATAACAAAATTATCATGTTATGTATCCTTGATCAGTGGATGATTTATATAAAGGGTTAGTCTACGGAGATTAATTAACTTGGGGATTACTTAAAAGAGACATGAAACCTGTTAATCTGTTGACAAAACTTTTAGGATTAGATCAGTTATCTCTCCTTTGTTTGAAATATTATTCAGCTGCTGAGCAATTTAATAATATCCCCATTTGACGATTTATATTTATATTTTATCTATTTGCCCAAGTATTTGAAGTGTATTGAAGCCATTAATTTACTAATCCCATAATTTCAGTTGCTAAATCACTTCTCTTGTAATCAAAGTACATCTACTTTGACTATGATTCTTTAGACTACCTTTGTGAATGCCCACCAATGTATTGCTGCCTTCAATGTGAACTGGAGAACCGCTAAGACCTTCTTTTGTATCGAAATCATAATGTATTGCTCCATCTCGTAATTACATTTTTTTACTGAAATAATCTTTTTGAACATAGTTATATCGATTATTTTAGATTTCAAAGGAGGGGAGATATCCTGAGAGGATAAGATTAGGAGAGGTTTTTAGCTCTGGATGTTAAGCTTAGAGTTAAAAGTATCTAGGAATTATGATGTTACCACTCAATTTTATTAGAGCAAAATCATATTTTACTGCTTCCTTTTCTAAGGCTACATATTACTAATAATATTAATTTCTTTTTTATGAGTTTTTTAACTATTTTTTCCCAGCAGCTTTGACTTGAGCAATTTTCTTTGCAATGGATTAATATTGACTATTGATCTTAAATTATTTTATAAAAAGTTCAATCGATGAATCTTTTGTCAAAAGCATGGTAAACTTATATTAGGTTGGATTTTATTGAAATAGTTATCCATTTTAAGTTTCAATGAAAAAATTATGGGCAGATGTAAGGGCCAAAGAAGGAGTCAAGAGGAATGCATTGCCAATTTGCATATTATTTGTTACCCACCCGATGCTGTTGTTGGGAAATTAAAAAGACGAATTGATGGCGACCCTGCTGTCGTTGTCAAAAACCGTTTAATATGTATTTTCGAAGGCTTAAAAATTCCCAAACGATGAGAATTGGTTATTCATTGACTATTTTTCTCACAATTATCTTATTTATAAAAAATACAATCAAACTGAGTTGAAATGGAATTTAATATATATAAACTCATTGAAATTGTAATTTATAAAACTAAGGTGAAATCTTTTATTTTTTTACTTTATTAACTCATAATTCAAACATTCTGCTTATTCTAATTAAATAATAATAATAAACTATTTAAGACTTCGTGCATCCATTAGAAGAGAAAGTCTTTTAATTTTATGAACCGCTATTGAATTTGAATATTTAAAACTCACTTATGGAGCATGTTTGAAATAGTATGATATCATTTATTTGTTTTATTTTTCAGAGACATAATGCATGGAAAAATACGAAAGGATGAAGCCTAGATACTTACAGAAATTAGATAGCCTTTATTGAGAAGAGATCGTCAAGGGAACACCAATAGTATCCAAACCGACCATGAACATCTAATGAATGTACTAGCTAATGTTTTGAAAGCCATTATAAATGAAAATGGAAAAGCTTCAGGTGGAGAAATCAACCTCAATGTTATCAATTAAAATAATAGCTTTAAATAAGAGGAAGACCTTTATAACTCAAAAGAAGGCAACCAGAGTCTTACATTAATTTCAAATATTGACAGCATCTAAAAATCAAAATATGGTGAAAAGTATCGGCAAAGTCTGGATCCAAGAGATCAAATGCTGACTCACCCATTTTAATTCATTTTATAAGTTCCATCTTTCACAAGTAAAAAGTAAAACAAAATAAGTGAATTTATGAAAACATAGGCCTATCAAAGACTTTGCTCTGACATATAGGAATATATAGTGGATGTGGTGGAGAATGTTATTTCAGTGAGCTTTAATCTGTTAATTGAAGGAAAACTAAAAGAAAAGGAAAGTAAAGATTATGCCTCTAAGAATTTACTACTGAACATTCACTCCCTTTTTAAGGAAATTATGAAAACCTTCACTGAATAGGAAATATTCAATACATAATAAAATAAAAAATTGAGATATACTTTATGTGAATTGATAGACAACACTCTTAGTCAGTCTCTAACTAATCTTACCTCTTACTACCCACAGGCTCCACCAACAGGCGGAACTCCAAGGATGAGGGAAGCTTTGCTTTCAATTGATCGAAACTATAATTAATAGCTTGACTTCCTCTATACTCAAAATCTCAAATTGAGGAGACAGGATGATGGAAATTACACAGAGTATATTATGAAAGTGGTGAACAGAGCCATCGAAGTAACAGGTGAAATTGATCCTAAAGATCCTCTTCAGCAAACTTTATTTGAGAAATTTGTGGCCTTCAGTGAAAATCTGTTTTGGGTGGCTCAGTAAGATTCTTATAATACAATTATTCACAATTTGGGTTACAATTTTATAACTGGAAAAGATCTTGGTACCAATCCTGAACAGCATTTTGATGCTCATACTCCAAAACCTATGCACGAAAAACTAATTTCTCAGGATATTAATTCTCAATCGGGAGACACAAATTTAAACAAAAAAAAACCTGATGAAATCATAAGTCAACCTCATTAAAAATAACAATATCGAAATACCTATAATCAAAAACATATGATTTTAGGGTTTATGCAAAAGCCAATTTTTTCAGAGTTTTCGGAAGCATAACTAATATCTGATGCGAACAAATAGAAGACATTGGAGGAAATGAAAAAAAGACATGATTTTTAAATTGGACAAAAAATTCCATCCAGTGTTCAGCCCTTCAGCAAAAAGGATATCAGGGACAAGAATTTTTCTACTAAAAACTCATAGCTGCTGAGGATACTTACAAAATGGGCTTAAAATTTGGAAAATATTTTCGATAATCCTTAAATCTACACTACAAACAGAGTATATCCATTTAAGACCCTGAATCATGAGATAATATATCCGAAAAAGGAACTAAAATAACTTTTATACAATCAAATTGCTAATCAAAGGTTGAAAAAGTAGAAAATTAAGGAATATTTAATTACCAGAAACAAAGTATTTCAAGGATCCTTTTTGGCTAAGGATAACAGTCAAGACATATCCAAATTCATAAAAAGATACACTGATACCAGAGTATTGTCATCCAAAATGAATACCTTACTCATTCAGTTTATGAAAGAGTATGTTTCTTCTCTCATTAATCTTTTAGTAGAGGCAGGGCGGGCCTCTCTCATCATCAAAGAGGGTCAATATTCGATAGTAAAATAGTATTCTATCAATTTGATCGTTTTCAAGATAGGAGATCTGATGCGATCTAAAATTTATTGTAACGAAGCCAGTTTTATTCGCTTGTTAAAGACCTTGTATATTCTTGAAGAAATGATTGATAAGGAGAAAAATAATCCTTTGATTTAGTTGGTTCGAATAAAAAACAAACTCGATACAAAGGACAACAATATTCTCATAAACTATTTGTTCATGGGAAAGATACAGTGCTAATTGCAGATGTCTGTGCAAAAGATGTCAAACAAATAATTTCACTATTATAATTTTAATCACTTTTTATATGAACTCACAAGGGGAAAGTTCGGAATTTTAGCGGAATGCGCAAGCATTATATGTCAGAATGATCCTATCGTATCTTCTTCTTCATCCAAGGTATCTTATGAACCTAAAAGAATAGCAATAATAAAAAAAAATATTAAAGACCTATAATCAGCATTATTAATAAAAACCACTTCCGAAGGAGGTATGCAAAGAAGTAATTTAATATAAACTAAAAAGGAAACAATCAAAAGTTCGCCATAACAGAAACAACAATAAAAAGTCAACTATAAAAGCTTTGTCTGCAGGGAATGTAGTAATTTAAAATTGTAAGAAAATATGGATTTCATTCAAAGAAATTATTAAAAGTAAATATGCAATCAATGCCTAATTGATAAAACTCCTATAAAAATTTAAGGACTCTGTCAAATCTAAGATTAATATTAATATAAAGATGAAAGACTTCTGAAAGATGAAAACATGGCAAAATGGATAATTAAAAGTTTAAAAAATTTATAAATATAAAAATTAATGAACTATAAGGAATTACAACAGTATCAATAGTCAAAATGTTTGATTTTTTCAATAAATCCTAAGAAGAATAAATTATAATTTAGTCTCTTCAATAGTCAACCATCGCAAAACATATTTTTTACTTCAGAAATCACAAAGGATCTTTGGGAAAGAGGTGAATTAATAGAGGAAAAAATTCAGTACTAAGACATTACTCTAAAAATAAAGCAATCAATAAAATTTCCTAAATATACTTATATCGTTTCAATTAATTAATATAAGGCATGTCAAGATGTTCTTAAAAGGATAAACTTTCTAAAACAAGAGTAAATTGTATAAAAATTAGATGATTTAGATGTGAAATGTCAGTAAATGATTTTAAAAGAGTAAATTATAAACAATCTAAGAAACAAAAGTCAGTCTCTGGTATTTAACTCAAATAATAAAAAGATGGAAATAATTAATGAACTAGTCTAAGAAAATATGGATATATCAAAATATAAGTGGATTTAAAAAAATTTAAGGCATATTCAATTCATCTTTGCATAATCAATGAAGATTGAAAAATTGCCCTATTGGCTTATGATGTGCCAAAAGATATAGCTTCTTAATTTGAGCGATAACAGCATTAAAAATATCTCAATTATTTAAGGCAATATAACAATTAAGGAACTCATTTTGAAGGGCAATCAAATACAGTAAATTGATTGGAGAAAATTAATAAATTTGCAAAAATTAAATGTGTCACACAACAATCTTTAAAAATTTACAATGAAAAATTTACCCTAAAGCCTATTAGAGATTGACTTGAGTGATAATAAGCTATAAAAAATAAGTCTTTAAACTCTACCGCTATCTTTGAGAAAAGTAGAGGTATCTAGAAATTAACTAAAGACAGTATTATTTAAAAACCCTCCTTTATCTCTTTAATATTTAGATCTCTCCTATAATAAATTGCAAAATATTGAGTGTTGCAAGCTCTAAATTCTCAAGTTTTTCTTTTTGAACAGTAATAATATTACCTGCTTCAAGATACGAGATATGCTTAAACTACAATATTTTTCAATTAGCGATAACAAGCTTAAAAAATTTTCGATTAAAAATTGTCCATTGCTTAAGTAATTACATATTGGCCGGACCTGCATCACTCAATTGGAAATTAGTGATTTTCCTGCTTTAGCTGTTCTAAGCATTCATGAAAATTCGCTACTGAATTGGATACAGATACTGGAATTGCCAATGATTCGTTTCATCAACATGAATTCCATCATTCCATCAATCTTTGATCATTTTCGAATCGAAAAAATCAGTCAATAAACAGTTTTTATTCGAGGCAATGCAAAAATAATGTAATTTTTATATAGAAAATTTCCTAAAATCAAATTTAGCAAAGAAGATGAGTAAAACGAGAGTTTTTCCCATTTTGAAGAAATTGATGAATAGTCTGGGGGATAGAACTGATGATGATTAAAATTATCCTCTTAGAGGTTATTTTATTAATCTATTTGTCTTTAAGAAGTAGGATTCGTTCTTTTGAATATTTAATATTATCCATGTGCCTGATTTTGGCAAAATAGAAATAAGAATTTGACATTTAAGACATTTACGATATACTATAAATAATATTTTATGTGATATATCTTTTTTCATATAATTATTAAGAGAAGTTTGTAGAATAATTCTATGTTATAAAAGAAGTCTTTTCAATGCTTACAGACTTAGATCATGCTTGAATTTAAAATTTATAATCAAAAGTAGTATATTGGTCGAGCTGATAGTACAATATCAAGATTAGAAATAATAGCATAACATAGTACAATGGAGCATAGAAATTTTACAGATTTAAATATTTAATATTTTTCATTATTTCCATTTATCAGATACAATAAGGGCAATGGATGCCTTGAGACAATTTAAACAATAGCGGCCAAAGTTATAGCGTTTTTAGAATATGTCAAAGGAAAAGATATAATAGTGTTAAGTTTATGCAATTGGAGCGGGTTCTCCAATCTCTTATTCGAGCTCTTGGGACCCAAATCACATCCATTATCGATTAGATTATAATTAGTCATATCCTCATTGTTGGACATCTAATAAATAAAATCAAAGCCCGTGGATTCAAATTGCCTGCTAAAATGTGAAATTTTGGACTGCAATTATAATGCAGGGTAGAGGAGATGGGGATCAGTGGGTCAAATCAATCATGATTTCTTATACTCTCAATGGCAAAACATGGAAATGGCTTAATGAAGGAAAAAATTCTAAGCTAATCGAGATAGAAATCAGAAAATTTGAATTAATTTTCCTGAGCCAATATAGGCTCGAGTTATTAGAATTCACCCTCATAGTTGGCAGGGTGATATTTCCATGCGATTTGATGCCATTTATCTTGATTTAGATTGATAAAATTAAATTTCGATAAACAGGTGCATATTTCATTACCTTTCATAACAAGTATAATAAAAAAATTTCTTTATATTCAATTTAAATTAAAGAAACGTCGACATAGAAACAATTATATTAATTGCGTGGCTAATAAACTGCTGTAATAAATCTTCTTTCTTAAATTCATAAAATAAACATCATTCTAATAATATGTTTTTGCATATATTCAATGATCCGAATTTAAAATACTATTTTATAGTCTTTGCTCAATCATTTGAGAAGGTTATCCAATTTGGGATTAACTGTGTTCTGCAAAAAAAATCAGTTCAGAAGGTTATAAAATTAAGATTAATTTTAATAATTTTTCATCGTTTATTAGGCTTCTGCATTTTAAAAATTCAATTTTATTGCGCTTACTAAAAGTGCAATTATTTCCATCCTTTGCATTCGATGAATATTACCATCTATAATATAACATTGCAGTTTAATATAGTCTTGAAACTCATAGATTGAGGAGAACATTCCTAATTTTAACTATATTGCTAATACAAAGGCCTAATGTCGATATCTGACACAATAGCATAAAGGAATCAAAGTTTAGGACTGAATATAAGGCCAAAAAGATAAATTTACCAAGCCTTATGATTCAATTTAAAAAATAACCCAATATCTATATATTAAATGAAAAAGTATCAGTAATGATTGGATTAAAACATTATTAAATATGACAGAGATTTTTAGAATATAATTATAATCAAAATAGTACAATAAATTAAATGGAAAATCAATCTAGCACTAATACAAAAGGAAAGACTGAGGCACTGCCTGAAAAGGTTATCTCAGAAAAGTCATTGACAAATGCAAATTAACTTGAAGATAAAAACTTAAAATCTAAAAATAAGTTGTAAATAACTCCCTACAAAGATTATTATAATCAAGGTGATTAATTTAGAAATTTTTTTGATGGAACTCTTGAATAACGACATGACTTTATCTTTCAAGTTTTGAGTAAGCATCCATAACTATGTGCTGTCTATTCATCACGATTTGAAAAAATTTTCTTTAAAACAAAAAAGTAATGTATTAAGCAAAACACAAACTATAAATGCATGCTGTATGAATTAAAAGAAACTGAAAATCCATAAACAAAAAAATGGAAATTCAAAAATGGATAAATTCGATGATATTGTGATTCAGTATTATGATGTTGTAAATCCTTTACTTCACTTAATTATTAATCTGATATATTAAGGTAGATACAGATTTTATTGTTCGATTACCCAATAAATTATAGGGCGATATTTTGAAAGGCATTTTACTATTGTTGAAAGATTTTTGTAATTCTCCTTAATGTCCTTATTATAAGATTTATTTGAGATTAACTAAGGATTAAAAGAAGATCAAGATTTACGTTTTAAGTTGTTGACGAGCTGATTAGCAAACGCAAAGAATAGTTGACTTACAGTAAATCAATGACTCATTCCTTGGCAACAAATCATTGATTATCATTTTAAGCTTAAATATTTTGGGTTTCTATTATGAAAAGAAAATGGGATAAAAATATGATTAAAGCGAATTCATTCTGGAAATATTATACTACAGGAGTGACTAAAACTGCACCAACAGATAGTTTAGATGCGATACAATGATTATGATCTATTGATTGATCAGTATTGCCTATTTGCAAGATTATAAATGGATGATACAAAAATAGTTTAAATATTGAACGCTGGAGTTGTATGAATTCATAATAAATAACAATTTTTACTATCAAATTATTTATAGATGAGCAATAATTTTAGAATTATTTGTTAACTTTGAGATAGTTATAAATGGAAGAGATAAAAATACCTGTATATTTATACTTTTTAATTACAATTTCCTTTATATAACAAAATCATTTTGTCATGCCAAAGTTTACAGACGAAAAAATAAATACACGAAAGAGATTACGTGAGTCAAAACCGGCTAAAATAAGCTAAACTATGTGCGATTCTATTCTACGGGAGGCACTTGAAAAAAATTAACGCTTGGAAATCGAAAATAAAAAACTAAAGGAGCAAGTAGCTATGTTAAGAGCTAGGCTTAGAATCGGAAAAATCAACAGAGAAAAATAACATTTGAAATCATTCTCTGGGAAAAAAAGACGTCCATGATTAATGCACAAAATCTGAATGTGTATTTATGGAAAAATAAAAATAAAACTCTTTGATAAATTTGGTAAAATTAATGAGTCTTTATATAATTAAAATTCTAAATTCATATTCATATTTATTTTTGACTTTCGCACAATATTATAAGGTAGTTTTTAGAATTATCGAGGCTATTATAATTTCCTGCTTTGTAACTAGTTATCATAAAAAATATTGATATTCTTCTTCAATAATGATCAATAAGACAAATAATTCTCACTCGTTTGAGAATTGAAGGGAGTATTCAGAAAACTCAAATATGGAAAAGATTAACCGGCAATTTTCGAAATAAAATTTTATCTCAAGATGCAAAGCTTAAATATGCAAATTCTAAGAGTAATTAACATGAAAATTCAATAATTCAATCAATTCTTTAATTGTTTGAAGACTTTGTTACCTTTGGAGGATGGACAAAAATATACACCTCACCACTATATAATCAAATGGGGCTCTTCAATTATACAATTTGGAGAGTCACGGATTTGTAGATTAAGTTTGAATTATTTATTATACTCTCATCAGCCAATATTTTTGGCAATATTTGTGAATTTATTTTTGGATTGGACTTAATAAAAAACATTGCATAAAATTATTAAATTTATTAAATATTTGTTTCATATCTTAGTTTAGCAGTAATGGAATTATTTCAACAAGCTTAGATGACGGGGAATAGTCCTGACATCGTCTAAAAGATAATTGCAAATTATAGCATCAAACTGAAGTAGCGAAAATAATCCTTGATTATAGACTGTGAATAGGTGGATGGGGCAGCAAGCTTTCATGGAGAATTCAATACAAAGCAGATTAGGAGCATTTCAAATGATCTCATGTAAACTGCTGAATAGCTCTTAACATACGTGAAATGCAATATAGACAAGCCACATATTTTACAAATCACCGATACAAAAAATTTAATGGTATGTTTTTAGTATTCAATTGCCAATAAAACAAAAATTAAAGAAATGATCTTTTTGCTGGAGGAAAAGGAAATCAGTGAGATCGATGCACTAAAAATATAAAATCAGAAACTGAAGGACCGAATGAAAGGTCTTGAGTGTAGTTATGAAAAGGAGCTGCTCCTGGTGAAGAGTGAAGTTACCAAAGAAATAAATATATCAGTAAATGGGCAGAATGATTTACGGCAATAATTAGCGCAGGCAATGCTAGAAATCAGCCAATTAAAATCTCAAATCAATTCATTCTCAACTGGACAATCTGTTTTGACGTCTTGGCATGGTAAACGATTGCGAGGGTACCCAGATGGTCAAGTGAACTGCACTTACGATAACGGGTAGTGGTAAAAATGGACTTGGATTTGGCTTGGAGCTGATAAGTTTAGATGGGTATCTTCTCACGGAACTTTTCTCAGAGCCAATCCAAACAGAACCGTGGATTTAGCGCAAGAGCCAAATACTTGGGAAGTATGGACAAAAGAGACTCATGGAGATCGAAATTGGTGGAGATCTTTTCACGGAAATTATCTCGGAGTTGTGCCAAGCGGAAAAGTAGATGTCACTGACGTTCGAAAAGACTGGCAATTATGGAAGGAATGAATATGATTGTAATAATAATTAAAATACACTACTCCAGAAGTTAATTAAGCAGAGGGACATTAATTATATAGAATATTACTGAGGAAGATCCTCGATAGAGTTGCATCTTAATATAAAATTATTGGATAGATCCCTCAAACTTTGGATATGAATTAGATGAATTCTAAAATATGATATAACCTTTCGCCATATTCGAAATTGAAATAATTCTTTATTTTGTAAATAATCTCTTTTATAATTTGATATCTTGTAAAATTTTGATATTAGGTAGATTAAAAGGTTTCGTGATATGATTCAGATTCTTATTAAAAATTATCTATTTAGTCTCTAATGATGAGTTATAAATAAGAGGAGAGTAAATATTGATAAAATAGCTTGAGAATCCAGGAACTTTAATGAATTTTAGTCCATCTAACTAGACATTTATTATTTTATTTTTATTCATAAATGACTAGAAATGATGAAGAGACAATTATTCGAAGGAACGTTATGATAAATGAACTAATACTTTATATCAATGATAAATACAATCCTAATCTACAAATTACAAATAAATATGATCTTACTTTAAGAACATTAAGATTAAGTATCAATCAAATTTGTAATAACAATTAAAGAATTATCATTTTAGCTTGAAAGATTATATTAATCTAATCTTATCGATAAGATTTGATCATTTACAGCTATTTCTACCACACAAAAACACAATTTAAACCAATGATGAAAAATAAAACAATCAGACAACAATAAAGGGTGCTTGGTTTTATTAATTTTGTTAAATATTAAACATTAGCCCTATATCTTTGAAGTTGAAAACTTTCTATAGAACTTGTCGAGGTGTTGATAAAATCTTAATGATGCCAAATAATTAAAGAAGTATCGGTAATGATCAGATAAAAAATCTCTTTTCCAAGTTTAAATTTACAAAGACTAATTAAGATATCATTATTTATCAATCATGGACATTGACAAACAAGAAAGGTAATCAATTCAAAAAATACTGCAAACTGCCTAAACTTTGGTTAGTCATATCTCTAAGCGCATCCAAAGGAAAATTGAAGATTAAAATATGGAAAGGTTTGTTTTCAGGAATCACGAATCTCTAATTGATTGAAAAACTTTTGATTACAACCAAAGAAAAAATAAGGGAATCAAATTTTGCTTATACTCCCCCTTCTCCTGTCTCTTTTTTAATTGTTGCATTTCCTGCCTTACGGTCAGTAATTGACTTGTACAGGAGAGCAAAAAAAGTTACATAGTAAAGTGAAGCATTTATATCGTAGATGTAACTCTTTGGCCTTAATGTCTTATCGATCAAAACACTACAAAAAGAAGGAATTCATAAATTTTGTCAATTAAAAAGACTGACGATTTCATCCATGCAGCTTGACCGAGTGCTTTTAAGAACAGTTAATTTGCCAATTGGGTAAATCCTTCTCTTAGAAGATTTTATTCAATGGGTATCATGTAAATAAGAGTACAATGATTATGATCGTGGAAAAAAATATTTAAGAGAACTTGAAGGAGCCAAAAGTACGAAATATATTTGATTATTCATCAAAATTAATTAAACAAATTATTGAATGCATCTGATTTAGTTGTAGATGTAGATAGATCATTAATATAATATCCTTAGTCTTCGTGCTAAAGATTTAAAAATTACAATATCTACAAATTCTCGAAACAGATTTTTCCTATGATAAAGTTTATAGAATTTATGCCAAAAAAATTTCACTGAGTCAAGAAATTTTATTTTGCATTATTTACAATAAGACCAGGCCTTTCAATTGAAATAAACAAATTAATTAACAAGCCAGCAAAAAATGGGAAAAAAAAAACAGAAACTAAAGAAATGAAACTATTCAAATCTAGGTAGACTTGATAATTGATGACTAAATATACCTTCGTATATATCGATAACAATAATTAAAAGCGAAAATAGATGAAAATCGTAAAATAATCAACATATACAGTAAATTATAGAATAAGTTTTATCTATTTTGAAGTTGACTTGTCAATGTATTTGAAGATAGAGTTAAAAATTAATAACTATCTAACAATTACTTAAAAAAAAACTTAAACAATGGCTCCATGGGAATAATGTTTGTTATAATTTTAAAAATATTCTTCGGCTTATTATATTAATGGAAAATGATAGGATTTACGTCATTGAGCAGATACTTACTTAGTTCTGACGGAAAGAGATAAACGCAAACTCATAATGCCTTGAAGAAGAAGAATACCAATACCCACTCTTAATATATTGTAATTTGTAAAAACCATTAAGATAGGGAGAGAATCCTAAGATATTTTAATATTCACTGTCTTAATACGATCTTTGGATTTGAAAGTTCCTCCAGTAAGATTTAAAACCCACCGATAATAACTAACTAAACATCCAAAAGTGTTTAATTTTTTCGAATGTAATTGCACAAAGAAAAAATAGTTGAAAAGCATACATTTGAAATTCTAATTCCAGAAAAAATTGAATTTAACTATCCAATCGAAAAAAAAACTGACGCCTCTGCTGAATTTAGTAGAGTTAGAATAAACTATATTCTTCTTGAATCTTACAAATCCTTCTGCCAACGAGTAGTAAGATTTTAATTTAATAAATTTTGATCCCTTTCAAGGGAATTTCATTAATAATTAATAAAAAATTAATAGTCTAGTCTTTTCAATGAAACAATAACCTAATTTGCTGTAAAATTATACTTCAATATTTCCTGCGATAATAAAAAACAAAAAATCTCTCTTCTCTAGAAAATTTGAAGATAAAAAATAAATGGATATGTTTAAAGGAGAAATAATTACAATGGATATCAGAATACAGACTGTGAAAAAATGAAACAGCATAGTTGAGAATGAAAATGAAAATGTAATTTATGCATACAAATTATACATTTTAAGTTTCACCATTATTAACTTTTAGTCTACTTATTTTATAAATTATAAATTTCATTGTGCAAAAAATAAATTAATTAACATTATTTAGTAGAAGAATACCAATGATATAAAAACACTTTAGGTTTTCTTTCTTTATCTTCTTGATTGTGACTTGTTTCAGTGATTCTTGGACCCTACAATCAATAACAACTCAAAATTATACAGGTTACGACGACTTTGGCAACAATTGTGCACATTTAAATAGTTGTTGCAGTAAATTCAATCTAACAAATGGACAAATTACAAAAATATTTACGATTTGTACAAAATGTGATAATCCTGATTTCACAACATTTATTCTTCCGTGCCAGGCGAATAAAGATGGATTTCATCATTATTGCACTTGTTGCTTTGATGCATTTTATATGCCTTATTTACTTGCTCCGGATTGGTGCCTCGATCAAAATAACAATAATTGCACTGTTCCTAAAAATAATTACAATACGGACAGCTATACAAACGGATCTTCAGGTTCGGATACCAACACTGGAGCTATAATCGGAGGTGTTGTGGGAGGAATTATAGTCATTGTTGTCATCATCGTTGCAATAGTTTGCTACATCAAACGCCGAGCTCAAAATGTCTACCCTTACTCCTCTTCTTCCCCTACCCCTCCTCCATATTCATATCCCTATCGCTATCCCGCATAGGGCAACTACATTCTCCAGCAACAACATCCTGTCTAACTTAGAATCTAAAATATATAAAATTTGTGATTCACTCTTGGATTATTTAAGATGTTTTTTAAAACCCGAATTTAGGTTTTAAAAATATTTAGAGTATTTATGATACAATTCGAATAAAGTAAAGAAGCAAATACTTTTTCTTCGAGCATGATTCAAGAATAATTGCATCAGTTCATATAATTTATTAATTTTATTGATTTTCAGGTCACTATAACCACTTAACTAAGAATATCCATATTTTTTTAAATGTATATCTTCATTTATATGTTTTAAATTTTGCAAAGGTATGAAGGATAAACCACAAAATTAATAACTCCTATTATGTATAAGTACTGCTGATTTGGAGAAATAGGACGAAAGAATCAGTCAACTTAGAAATGAAAACAGGCTAACAAGAAAAATAAATAAAGTCAATTTACTGTAAATAATAAAGATTATCCTTGAATATACGAGAAAGAAAAATTCTTACAAAACAAACTATCCCCTTCAATGAAAATACTGAAATCTATGGGCATTTATTTCTCAATGGTTGTCAATATTCAAAGAACAATTGTAATATTAATACTATTAAAAATATCACATTTGAACTATTTATCTTGATTATCGATATTTGAATTGATAAAAATCTAAAGAGGATATAGCTTGATGACCAAAGCTAAAAGATTAAGAGGAATATATTTTATAATTATATGAACCTATTTGGTTTCGATGATTGAGATAGCCATCCTAAATTTAATTCTTTAAAAACAAATATTTTAATAGTATTTCCTTCTTTATTGAAATTTAATTACTCATTTTTATGCATTACTACTTTATCACTAATTCTATTAATTATGCTTCATCAATATTTCGTATTTGTTAAAATTATCACATATTATAATGCTAATATAAATTTTTCAACAAAATCGCACCACCAGCAGAAAATTCAGATGCGCTCGTTAATGGAGCAAATTAAATTAAGAATACAAGTGACCATTTACTCTTTAATAATCACCAAATAGCGCATGCGAAAAGCAAAAGTTTTACGCAACCAATGCGATAACAAACTGGTTCTTCTGGAAATATGCCCATTGTTCAGTACCATTTGCGGAATCGGTGAAACTGGCTAGAAATAAGCCATATCTCTGAGGAGGATTCAATTTAAAAAAAAGCAGTTTGCTCCTTAATCGGAAATGGCAACTGCTATTTAAGAAGCTAAAGAACTTTAACAAATAAGTAAAAATAAATCTTAGAAACACGATAAGAAAAATAAATAGCAACTGGCCCAATGGGCTCCCTAGGGGAGGATACCTTAAGAAAACTCATCATCAAAGGATGGATGGAGGAAGGTCCATGTGTACTGTATTATATATTAGTATTGAATATATGCTCTCCTCTTCTGTTTAGGCTCAAACAACATAATTTAGGAGGAAATGTAAAAATATCACAATTTCTATTCTTTTTTCAATACATTCAATACATGAGTTTCTTAATAATTTCCCTTCTCAACTGATAATAATTAAAATCCTCAAAATATTACAGATTACTCTTATTTCGTAATTAATTTAAACTATCTTTAGAGTAGAGTGGAGAACAATTGAAATTAAAACAAATCTGAGGTAATCATTTAAAACAAATTACTTCTGCAGAACGGAATTAATGAATATTAGTCAAAAAAAGTTCAATTATATCGTTTAGCAGCTGTCTGTCATTTGGATTTTAAAAAAAATTTAAACATAACAGGGATAAGGAATAAAGTCAAGCTCAATTTTATTTTTAATTCAATTTTAGCAAAATAATCTCTTCTCAAGCAAATCTGGACTTTTATAGGCATTGGTAGGCTCTATATTTATTCCCTTTTGGAGAGTATATCAATACTACGATATTATGAGATTTTTTTATAAAAAAATCTCTATTTGAGAGAGATTTAGTAAACAAAGAAAATAGAGTAGTAATTTTGTCCAGAGCACTTAAATTCTTATCTTTTGAGGAAAAATGTATGTAAAGGTTTTCGGCAGTGGAAGTACGTACCTTAATTTTGTATAATCATAATTATATCTTTCAACAAAAACAAGAAAAAAAAAGATGCCAAAACAAGAACAGAAACATGTTTGCAGTAACTTTTTTATGAATAATTAGCTTGAAAACGAATAGAATATCGTTTTTAATGAAGGTGGCTTTAAAAATATACAATCTCATGAAGTGGAATTCTAAGTGAGATTTATCAAGGTAAAATACTGTTAACCTTCATTCTAAGACCATTTTTAACTCTATCATGAGGGAGTAGTCATTCAGAATAGCTTTGAACAAAATTTGGAAGAGTCTGCCTTTAAAGTCATTATTCTAAATTAATTCATTTGGACAACATTAAAATAATAGTCGCCTTCATTCTAAGAACACTTTGAACAATATCATGAGGGAATAACCATTCAGTTTATCTCTAAAAAAAAATCTGAAGAATTTGAAAAAAATGATTTCTATTGATACCATTTAATTAATTCAGTGATAAAATAATATAACAAAAATTAATAAATTCATTATTGAATAAAATTTGAGTTGAAACACAAAATGATAGGATTGATTTTTAATCCTCTTTGGCATTATTATTTTAACTTAGTTATTTTGTACTTTTTTATATTTTTGAAAATAGAATTTTATAAATTATTTTTTTATCAGATAGAGAAAAAAATAATAAGTGAAATTCCATTGTTTTTGGATCTGTATAAAGCAATTCTATTCAATAAGTTATAAATTGCATTGAAACGCTCGAAATCAAAGTCAATTTATGATTTATGGATGTTAACTTAAAATTACAATCAGATAGATAAATCATGAAACTCTTTTCGAGGGATAAAGTAAAAGAAAAAAATATAACAATTTTATGAAAAAAAAATATTCTGAAAAACTAGCTTTTATTATCATAAAAATTAATTTGTCAAAGCTGAAAGTTAATATATATCTATTATAGTCAATTAGGAAAATACTGGGCAAGAGGATCAACCATCTGGTTGGAAAAAATACAAAATAAACCTTACAGTTTTACTCAAAAGATTAAAACTCATCAATTTGTTCCTTAAAATGAAAATTGATGATGGATCGTATGAGATTAAAAGACAATGAATATACTCAATGAAAAGAAAAATGTTAAAACAAGACCCTCAATCTCATAAAAATGATTCGAGTTCGGTTACTCGGTGAATATTGTCATTAGTTCATAAGTTTCAGTCATTTTTTCAATGCCATCCTGAATTACAAAAATTAACTTGACGTCAATATAGTAATCCAAAAGTATTTCTGGACCAGCTGGCTGACTGTATTACCCGTGATTATGTTATTGATGTTGTAGATAGGCTTAAAATAAGCTATTGCCTTTGAATGGTACAAAGCAAAAGTGTATCTACTGTAACTCTATGAATTACTACTACCTATTTCTTCGCCACTTTTATTGATAAAATTTCGATATTCAAAAGCCTAACTATTTTTCGAGGGAAAGAATGTGATATTGCTGCAAATGGATCAATAGAATATTGTTCCTTTTAATTTACTTTGTCAATCAATTCGTTAAGACTATACAAACAAGACTCCATCATATGATATAAAAAGAATTATTGAACTTTAAATTAAAATTGATTTTGTATTTATACTTTTATTGAATCTTTTGAAACAACATGAGTATCAATAAACTATTGTTTAAAAAGTTATTAGTTATGTTGAAACTACTCTCATCAATAACAGCTAAAGCGAGTAAGAATTGCTTATAATTCGATCATAAACTTACAAATAAATTCTTTGAGCAAAACATTCCTTTCTTTTTTAAGATTTAAAACCAAATATCTAAAGCAAAAATATATCATAATAACAATTAATAAAAAATGTATATTAAATAAATTGACTTTGTTAGATTTGGTGGTTAAGTCAGTTGATAAGGCAAACATATATTTCTAATTATTTCGAATGCTAAATTAATGAAATATATTTGTCCAATTTGTCTGATTTGCCCAATTTATGGGGCTCAGGAAGAATCTCCAATCTAAATGAGATCTTTATTTTTTTAATCTCTTATTCTCATTAAATAATTTTATCCTCCTACAAACTTAGTTTTTATTTATATTGGAAGACTATAGTCTCTTAAGTTTATTTTTAAGAAATTATACCAAATATGCATTGCTGAAATATAGATTTAAATCAAGTATCCTGCATATAATTAAAGATATAAATTATTCCTGGAATAAATTTTAAATAAATTATTTTTTAAATTTATTTATAGCCAACACAGTTTTATATTGACGAATAAATTTATTCCTATTTTTAATATTCAATGATTGAAGTTTTCCGTTGGCCAACCAAATGGGATTGGCAGCAAAATATGATGTTTGCTCGCTGCGCATAGTAAAAAACAAAAGAAGAAATCGAAAGAGATCTCACATCAACTTTCAAACACCACTTTTAAGTTTATGTCTAATCCATAAAATTAGAAATATTCTAATTTGGTAAATCAACAGATAAAATTACATAAAAATGATTACTGTTATTTTCAAAAACAGCATTTCCGCTACCGGATTGTTTTATTGAAATGATTCAACTTTAAAATAATTTATTATCCAGCTTTTCGAGATTATATCATCATCACTAAACTATAAACTATATTCAAATTGTTTTTCGAGAGAATTTACTGTTGGAAATTAATATATTAATAAATAAGATATAATTGTAAGATTTACTAATTTAAATTTTATTTTACTAATAACGATACGAGAGGAAATCAATTTCTAAATAGTATCAATCTAAGCAATAATAACTTGTATAATCACTATTTGCAGTTTTCTTTTAATGCACTATAAACTCGTTCCATTGTTATTACCTCCGAAGATATACAAAGTATTTTACTGGGGCACCTCGAGCCTTGCTCAAGCTAAATTTATCGTGGTTTAATTCCTTACACTTCTCCCAGGAAGCGTTGTAATTACTTATTGGCTTCATTATCATGGGCTGGTGCTTTGATGCAAATTCCAATGTTCTCATCTGAAACATATTGGATGAGAGAATGCTTTGAATTTGGTTTTGCGTTGATTACAAGATGAACTCCTTTTTTGTTAGTGTAGATACTAAGGGGAATGCTCTGATTTTATTATTTCATGAAATTAATATCACAACTCTTTTATTTAAACTCTTAAGTAGAATAATTGTCTCCTTAAATTTATAAATAATTAAAGTAAAAGTAAAATAAACAGTAAATGTTGTGATCAAATATATATCTATTTTTTATGTTAGCTTTAGTTTGTCATCATTTTTCAACAAATAGGCATATTTACTCATTTAATAAATATACGTATTCAAATTCAATTCAATCTGCTACTATATTTTATATGAGCAGCGACGTGTGGCTTGCAATTTATTGTAGAGTCTGTATTACTTTATAATATCATCTATTATCTTATACGAATCAATATGATTAATTAACTATTAATTTGGCAGTTGTCCTTCAATAGAGCAAAACTAAGTCAGTTTAATTCATGAGGACAATTTAGCTTTTTACAACAAAAATATATAAATAAATGCTCTAATTAATTCTTTCAAAATCACTTCCATTTAACCGTATCTCTCCAGTTTTTTTCAATGACCTATATTTTGGGATCAAAGTTTTTTCGACTTTATAATTATTGGACAATGATTCTGACCTTCGCTTTTTTTATCAGCACTTCATTCCATTTCGAAAATATTTCATGCTCAAACATCAAATAGGGGAAATAAATTTAAATATTTTACGTGTATCGTAAAACATCAGTTTTTTCAAGTAGTTGTGGAAACTAGAGCAGATTATTTGGCAAAAATCCATCACCATGACCTTTGATATATATTTTCTTATCTTCGCAAAAAATTATGTCAGCATCATATCCTCGAAACTTCACAATTAAATTATCACAAACGAATTTTGATTTTTTGATTTCTTTGATGACCTCTTTTAAAGAATTAGCTTTAATTTAAAGGCTTTATTGAATCCCTTAAATAAAAGACAACATCTAAGGCTTGCCTACTCGTGTGAGAATAGATGAGATAATTTGCTTATCTAAATCAGAAAGACCCTCCATAAATGATTGATTATACTGTCAATTTCAAATTTAAATTTTATCTTTAATATTAATAACTGTTTATACAAATAGGAAATATAAT
>Ga0302186_10000864_pt1 | contig 26299 bp, 21 predicted proteins | sample II_Bog_E1_2_FD_198782 | JGI IMG/M metagenome (GOLD analysis project Ga0302186, IMG submission 198782) | Peat permafrost microbial communities from Stordalen Mire near Abisko, Sweden - II_Bog_E1_1 | ecosystem: Environmental > Terrestrial > Soil > Wetlands > Peat | place: Sweden: Abisko...
CCCGGACAATCAAAAGTATTCGATAAAGACATTCTTAAAGTTGATTCTGATAGCCCACCCGGTGAAGAAACAATTGTAATAGTGGCTTCCGAAAAAATGCTTGATTTATCGCCAATAGAAACGCAAAAGCCGGTTATGAAGCGAGCTGATATATCTGAATTCGAAGAATGGTTAAATAATTTATACAGTAATGATCGCTCCATTTCGGTGTTTGATTCAAAAAAAGTGTATACCAACAAACTTAGTTTTATGGTAAGAGAAAAATAGATGGAAAAAGAAAAATTCAATAAACAAGTGGACGCTGATCAAATCAGGCTTCAAAGAATTTATGAAGGTAACGAGAGAGAATTTAATCGTTTATTTTATGAGTGTCGTTCATTAATTTCAATCTGGCATTCAAGATATAGATCTTTACCTGTTGAAGACATTGAAAGTGCTTTCTCTGATGCAAGCATGATTTGTTATTCAAATATCCGAGCCGGTAAACTTGGGTTACTTTCCGGCAGATTGATAGATTATATTAGTGGAATCATGAGATATAAACTGTATGATATAAATGCATCCACAAAGAATTTAATTCCTATTGAAGATACTGTTATTACTGATTATCCTTATACGCATGAAGATGTTGGAAACATTAAGATGCGTATTGTTGTGAATAAGTATGTCAATCAAATGAAAGAACCATGTAAAACTATCTTGGAAAAATTTTACCTGGATGGATTAAGCTACGATAAAATTCTTAGTTTGCTACCTAATTTTAATTCACTCAGAGCCATTGTAACTCGAAGTTACAAATGTAAAAAAGAAATTACCGAAGGGTTTGCAATAACTCTAAAAAACAATGATATTGATTTATACCAATATAAAAACTAAAACTTATGACTGAACAAGAAATACAGGATAACATTGATGACTATCTGCTAAATAAAATGTCTGTGGCAGAAAAAGCAGCATTTGAAAATCAACTTGACAATGATGGAGAGTTGAAAAAAAAAGTGGCTTTACAAAAAATACTTGTGGATGAAATGCTGTACCAAAAGGAATTTAAACGTATTACCCAACGAAAAAAAGTGATGCCATTTACTTTTAAACAAACTATGGCTATTGTCTGGTCGGTAGCTGCTATATTTATCGGGGTTTTCTTTATAAACCGTACTATTGTATACAACCGTTACGATAATCTTTATAGCCTCAATTTATCAATACCCGCCTATGATGAAGTTCGGGGTGAACCTGATGTACAGTTAAAGGATTTTCAAAATGCAATTTCTTATCTCAAAAACAATCAACCAAATCAAGCGAAAGATGCGCTTTTAATGCTGTATACTAAACCGAAGGATTATCCATACTACGATGCTGTACGCTGGTATTTAGCCCTTACCGAACTGAAACTACACAATAAATCTGAAGCTGAAAAATACCTGAATGAGTTGGTAGATAGTGAGGTTTATGGAGAAAAGGTAAAAAAATTGTTAGAAAAATTGTAAAACAAAAACCCCAGTAATTCAGAGAATTACTGGGGGATAATCTAAAAAGTACTTTTATCTAAATAATTCTGACAACCATATTGCTAAATGAATTAGCTCTGGTGTCTTTTCAATTCAAAGAATTATATATTCGTATGAATTGACAATTCACAAATAAAATTTATTCATTTGAATAATTTTAAAGGTTTGTAAATCAATTATCTATTAAGTAAGATTATCTATGTGCTTATCAGTTAATATACAACTAATAATACCTAATTTTTTATTTACAAAAACCATACCTAATGAAATTATCTTTTTACATACTGACATTATTAATCCTTTGGAGTGCTAATCTATCAGCACAATCAAAAATATATGACAAATTGTTCCAAGATGCCGTAAAAGCTGGCAATGAAAAGGACATAGCCTATTACTTGGACAAAGGGGCAGATATAAATTGTCTCGATTCTGAAGGACGGTCTGCACTTCATGCATCTGTTAGGGATAATAAAATGGAAATCGTAAATCTTTTATTGAATAAGGGTGCAAAAATTGATATTCTGGATACTGGAGGTAGAACTCCATTAATGTATGCTGCTTATAATGGAAATTTAAGATTATGCTATTTACTTTTTGAAAAAGGAGCAAAGTTTCAAATAAAAGACAAAGATGAAAATATTGCTCTGACCTACGCAGATAATGCTGGTTATATTCGAGTCTCTAATTTCTTATCTAATCCAAAAAGTTACAGTGAAAGCCCAACCTATTATGAATACTTAACAAGTTCATTGCAAGCTATTAAGGATGACAATAATCTGCTTGCTATTCAGAATACAGAAAATGCTTTAGTCGCTTTTAATAAAGAGATTAATTTCAAATTAAATGCAAGTATGAGACAAGCAAAAGCAAGCTTAGTAAATAGCTTAGCAAATCTTTACGAAAAAACAAAAAAATACGATATGGCTGAAATCACATACACTCAAGCAATACCATTGCTTCTCGAAAGTTATGGACCTAATTCACAAGATTATGTATATGCTTTGAGAGATTTATCAGGCATATATTTCTCGTTGCAGAAATTTGAAAAAGCGGAAGAAACTTGTTTGAAAATCATTAATATTCAAAAACCTTTAATTGGAGAAGATAATGAAGATTTTGCGTGGTCTCTCAAAAACTTAGCTGATGTTGAAGTGGAATTAGGAAAATATGCAGATGCAGAAAAAACGTTTAATCGAGTATTAGAGATAAGAAAAAAAATGGGCGAAAACAATGTAGATTATGCCACTACTCTTAATGACCTAGGATGGGTTTATTTCAAAATGGGTAATTACCCCAAAGCTGAAGTCAATTATAATACTGCAATAAAAATTAGAAGGGACTTACTTGGTGTAAATAATGGATATTATGCCACTTCAATTAATAATTTAGCAATGCTTTACGAAGGTAATGGTAACTATTCAATGGCTGAACCACTATACCTTGAAGCTATAAAAATAGTGAAAGACGTACTAGGTGATCATGCTACTCTTTATGCAAAATTCATAGGCAATTTAGCTAACTTAAAGCAAGAACAAGGTAGTTATGAGAAGGCACTTCAACTCAAAATGGAAGTAAATACAATTTTTAAAAACTCCATTGGAACAAATAATCAACTTTATGCAACATCGTTAGATGAATTAGGAGATGTCTATTCTGAGATGAATAATTACAGAAATGCTGAAGAATGTTATCTGGATGCAATGAATATCCGTAAAAACTTGTTTGGAGAGAAACACCCAGCCTATGCATTCTCCTTGAGTGAATTAGGCAAACTTTACTCATCGATGGGAAATTATGATAATGCGAAAAAATTCTTGATAAAAACTTTAATAATCAATAAAGAGGCATATGGTGAAATAAGTATACCTTTTGGGCATAGTTTATATGATTTAGCTATATTATATGTGAAAATGGGAGACTTTTCAGAAGCTGAATCTTTATATTTAAAATCTGCAGAGATTTACAAATTAAAATTAGGTGATAAACATAAGGAATATGCATCAATAATTAACGGAATTGGGGCATTTTATTCTGAAATAGGTAATCTTAATAAAGCCGAAATTCTTTTTGAAAATTCTTTGAAGATAAAAAAAGAAATATTTGGAGAAAACAGCATTAAACTAACTCCAACTCTCAATAATTTAGCTCATTTATATCATAAAAAAGGGGATATTGACAAAGCAAAGCAACTCTATTTAGAGGCATTAAAGATAGATAGCACATTTTGGGGGATTACAAATTATAATTGTCAAAATATACTAAATAATTTAGGAACGTTATTTGTGGATATTGAAGATTACGAACAAGCAGAACCTTTATTAGTAAAATCAAATGAAATTGTAAAAAATACTTTAGGAGAAACAAATCCTATTTATGCAGCATCACTTTCAAATTTATCTGAATTTTATCACGCTATAGGCAACTACCCAAAAGCAGAAAAATATGCTATAGAATCATTAAAAATTAGAAAAGAAGTGTTGGGTGAGAATACCCCTGAATATGGAGAGTCTATCGAAAATACTGCTACTTTATATTACTCAATGGGAAACCTAAAACAAGCCGAAAGTTTTTATCTTGATGCGTATAAATTCTATTTAAACTATATAAATAACAACTTTAAGTTTCTTTCTGAGAGTGAACGTGAAATGAATTGGGAAAAATTCAGCTTTTTATTCAACAGTCAATATCCTTCATTTTCGTTTTACTATTCTCCCCAAAAACCATCTATTTCCACCTTCACCTACGACAATACTCTATTCACAAAAGGATTATTGCTCAATACATCGTTGCAAATCCAGAATATTGTATTGGAGAGTGGAGATTCAGTATTAATAAGCACATGGAATAACCTACGTAATATAAAAAGTCAAATTAATGTACTTGAAAGCAAACCATTGGCAATGCAAGAAAACTTGCATATAATGAAAGCCCTAGCTGATAGTCTAGATAAGGTACTTACTCAGAAGTCACAACTTTACAAACAAAATCAGGCTGATATGCAGGTAAAATGGACAGATGTACAAAAGAACCTGAAACCCGATGAAGCTGCTATTGAGTTTATCAGTTTCGATTATTACAACAAGCATTATACAGACAGTACCATGTATTGTGCTTTGGTATTAAAAAAGAATAGTCCGTATCCCGAAATGATTCCACTGTTTGAAGAAAAACAACTGGATAGCCTGTTTGTAAAAAGTTCCAAGGATGCAAAACAACTCTACACCTATCGTCGGGTAAGTGATTCGATAATTGATATTGCTGAGCGTAAGTTAAACTATGGTTCTAAGCTGTACAACCTACTTTGGAAACCATTAGAAGCCAGTTTAAAAAATATGAAAACGGTTTATTATGCACCTTCGGGAAAATTAAATCAGGTTGCTTTTGCAGCCATTCCGGTAGATACTACTTTTTTACTTTCCGATAAATACAACCTTCACCAGCTTACCAGCACACGTCAGGTAATACGCAATAATAAACAGGATAAACAGACCGAAAAAATACATAAAGCAGCTTTATTCGGTGGCATAGAATACGATTTGGATGATAAACAATTAGCTCAATTTCAAACCACTAATACAACAAGCAATCGCTCTGCTTTTGTAAGTGACAGTACACAACGATCCAATACTTTTGTTTACCTCAAAGGTACAGGTGAAGAAGTTGAAGGCATTGCAAAAGAGTTCAAAATAAAAGGACTTACCGATCAACTCTATACCGGAGCTGATGCCAGTGAAGGTGCATTCAAAAAACTAAGCGGCACCAATACAGATATAATCCACGTTGCCACGCATGGTTTTTACTTGCCCATAGAAGATACCAAGCGGAAAGACTTTAAATTTATGGGTTTTGATAATGAACGTAGAAATGTTGTAATTCATAACCCTTTGTTGCGTTCGGGATTAGCTTTTGCCGGAGCTAACCGTGCATGGCGGGATGATAGTATTCCAAATAATTGTGAAGATGGCATTCTTACTTCGCATGAAATATCACAACTAAACCTCACCCATACCGACTTGGTGGTACTCTCAGCTTGCGAAACAGCCCTTGGTGATATAAAAGGCAGTGAAGGTGTATTTGGTTTGCAACGTGCTTTCAAAATGGCTGGTATTCAAACTCTTATAATGAGTCTTTGGAGGGTTGATGATAAAGCTACGTCAGAATTAATGCAAAATTTCTACAAATACTGGTTGGGAGGAATGACTAAACACGATGCTTTCAAAAAAGCTCAAAACGATATTCGTACTAAAATAGACGCTAATGGTGAAAAAATATATAGTAATCCATATTATTGGGCTGCATTTATTATGGTGGATTAAAAAACAGCTATTAATCCGGTTACTTTTTTGATACATTTCCGATATAATAATAAAGATGATTATTATTATAAACCAGATTTGGAAATGAATCATAAACATTTATTATTATGGCAAGAAATTATTATTTTGAGGACGATGATGATTACGGATCAAGCAATAGCCAATATGGAGGCTATAATGGTTATAGTGACGACGTAATTAACGATGCTTTTGATGGCGATCCTTCAGCAACCTGGAATGTAGATTAGAATCAGAACTTTATCAACAAAAAAACCGTAAGCCATAATGCTTACGGTTTTTTGTTTTTTATTTAGTTTATAGAGCAAAAAAAGACGAGTGGATATTTCACAACATGCACTCGCCTATAGTTAAACTCAAAACAAAAAAATGAAACTATGAAACAATTTTATGTGATTTTATATTTAAGAACCTAATATCATAATTTTCGTCGTCTTTGAATACTCTGGCTATAAGGTATTTATCTGTAACCCCTTCTTTGGGAAGAAAATTCCATTGTGACATTCGCATGTAAAAAGGTACATTGTCGCTGTTGGCTATTCCATGGCTTGTTGTTTTTGAATCAATATAAAACTTCACTGTTCTATCAGGATTAAATACCTTAAAATCATATTCATTTGCTTTCGTCCACTCAACATTTTCCTCTCCAAAAATCTTACACAGATAATAATAGGTAAATTCCTCACCGATATTCCCTAATTCTTCACTTGGATTATCCTGATGCCGACTATCTAACCAGAAAATAAACTTTCCAATCAAATCTGTATTGTTTGCTATTACCGTAAGTTGTTCTTCTGTAAGATTACTATTGGCAATTTTTGCTAACACTTCAAGCGAGAGCCCACTCTGAATTATTTCGAAAATATTATCTCTGTCATTCCCGCTTTCGAGAGAATTTAACACCAAGTTTGCTTTATTTAGATAGAACCATTTAAACAAATCTTCAACCGGATATTGTTTATTATCTGACACCCATCTTACAAGTTCCAACAGGGCTTTCCGAATGTTTTGATTCTCAAGATTATCCCGATTCTCCTTGACATAATCGTCTATTAATCCTCCAATTTCTTTCAGAGTTTTTGCTCTGTGAAGTTCTAATTCAATGCCTGAATTTATCAGAATCGAGTTCCAGTCTTCGTCTTTGTTTGTCAATAAATAAAGAATATCCTTTAAGTTATCCGGTAATTTGTTTTCATCATTATAAAGATCATCAATCGAGCAAAACTCATTATATTGATTCGGTATGATAGAATGATTTGACAGAAATTTTTCATAGCTGTTATCGTTTAAGAAGCCAATGAATTGATTTAACCACTCCATTTTTGACACGTAGTCTGTCAATTCCAATATATTCTCAACTTTTTCGTACTCCTCTATTTTTTCAACTATTTGACGTAAGATCCAGTTATTCACATTCTCCCAGTTAAAATCGGCAGTATCTGCTAATACGTGTTTGCTTATAGGTGCTTCATCCGGGAACATCACTAAGGAAAAATCGAATATCGCATTGCGTATCTTTGAATTATCACTTGTAAAGTAGGAGGATAACAAAAACATTCCTTTTTTAAAATCGTCGCTTTCAACTTTCGAACGATCTGTAATATGTTTGTTTATCAAATTTGAAATATCTTCCACATCAAGAGAGTAATGTTCATTGAAGCAGGTATAATGTCTGTGGATTAATATGTCTCTCTTATCCTGATCAAAAAGGACTAACACATCTTTCAATTCTTCAGGAATATTCGCATCATACCTAAGTTTATCAAGCGTCATAAAAGTTCCATTTTGATTTGGGACAATGGCATAATCATCAAATAATTCATTCTTTTCTGCAATTTCAATTATAAAATGATATAATTTTTTCAACCAATCAAGAGCCACTAATTCATCTCCATCAAATTTGTCAGATGCTAATGTGCTTAAATCTTCCAATTCCTCCAATTCTTTCAGCAACCGGTCGATACTCATTTTTAATTTATCCCATTTAGTATATTCAACAGTTAATAAACTGTTCCATTTTTCAGCATCAGACTTACAAGGTATTTCTAATGGAGAATATTGATAACAAATGTCCCAAAACTCGCTTAGTTTCTCCGCACCCCTGAATTGAGGGAATAAGGTGTCTTTTAATAAAATATGATTGCCATTCTCCGTCAATACTATTGGTTGTTCGAGTAAAAATTCACGAATATTATTTAGTGAGTTTTTGTACCACTCTTCATCACACCAATTCGGACAATTTGTATTTCGTGTATCTGCCAGAAATAGTAGATTTTTATATCCGCTTTCGATACTATCACTGCAAAACTTTTTATATAACTCAATAGCTGAAGTTACTCTGTCTCTGTTTCCGTTATCTTTGTTTTTTATCAACGTGATTCCATTCCGTTCTGTTTCCGGATAAAAATTCTTACAATTAAACATCAATGGGAATCGCCAATTTTCACTACCAATAAGAGGAAAAGTACAAAATAAAACTGCCTGATCATTATTTATTTCGTGAATTTCATTTCCATTCCCATAAAGTTGAGTAGCTAAATCTATATGGTTTTCAACATCCGAAATTAATGCAATAGATATGTTCTGGGATTCACACGTGTCCTTATTTCCATTTGTTATTGCATTTGTTTCTTTTATTATGTTTATCAATATGATTTGCTTATCCTTACGTGTTAAATTGTCCTTTCTAGTAAAATACAACCTTGAATTACTTACAAGTTCATCTTTTATTTCTACTGAATGTATTTCTTTTGAGAAAGATAGCACATAGGGTATATATTTTTCAATAACAGATAGTCCGTTTTTCACAATCTCCAGTCCATTTTGTAAACCGGATTGATTATCATCTAAGAAATAGGTGAATGAGGTTATGAAATTATCTGTTTTTGAAATCGGACTAAAATTACCATCGTATTGATCCAGTGATTTTTCAACTTTTTTTACAAGTTCAAGTTTCTTGTGCAGGTTACTTCTATCAAGCTCAAAATTGAATTCATTCATATTTTCGCTTCTGTCAATAAAGATTCCTTCAACCAAAATTCGCAGCGAAAGAATATGTGTAGAAAGAAAACCTGTACCAAATTGTCCGGTTACATCTTCTCGTTGTGATTCTTCTTCCTCTATCTTACCTGAATCGGCCAAGAGTAAACACTTGGGATCATCATATTTGTATGGATGATTACTATGCAAAAACGGATTACCATTGTGTTCAAATACAAGGACATTTTCTCCTCTTTCATTTTTCTTTAAGATGAGTTTTACATCAACCTTCTTTTCTGCTTGATTAAAAGGACTTGATACTCCTGTTTTATAAACTACAGTATCTTTTGCATTTTGAAGGAGTTCCCAAAACCAACGTTTATCGGTATCGGTTTTTCTTAATGCATCACTCACTTTTTCAAAAATTTTGCTTGTCGCTGAAATAGCCAATTCTTTGTTTCTTGAATTGGAATTCTCAATTGAGTTCATAATTTTAATGTTTTAAATTTAACTTTAAGTTTGTTTTAACCACTTTTTTAGCGGCGCTTTAATACATATCTGCAATACCTAATTTTCGTAACCAATTTAGATTAAATATTTTGGGTTTATATGTATGAGCGCATCAATCATGACAAACTTATTATGAATTGAATCATGAGCTGATCCATTTCCGCCAACAGATTGAATTGTTGGTTTGCCTTTTTATGTGTTTACGTTTTTGAATTTATTATTGGATTTATCAAATACGAAAACTTGCAGACTGCCTATATGAATATTTACCTTGAACGGGAAGTGTACAAAAATGATGATTCGGATTTGAATTATTTGATGGAGAGAAAATGATGGGCGTGGGTCAAGTTGATAAATCGTTAATTTGATTCAATTTCATTTGAAAACAAATGAATATTTGCGGATTCATTCTAATATGATTGAGCAAATGTTGAGCAAATTAAAAACAGAAGACCATAACTGATTGAAAATCTATTATGGTTTTTTCGCATTCATCATTGGTGGTACCCGAAGCGGGACTTGGATATTCCGGCGATACTGACCACCCCTTAGGTTTTGAATCAAAATACACAATCGACTAACAAAATCACTGTTTTTTTCTTAAACTTTATCCCTTTAATTCAATCCTGTACGAAGTGTGCACTATACGTTAGAGAATTGCATCTGTATTATTATAAGTTTCGCATAATGCAGATGCAATTATGGACAGATTGACAGCTTCAGCTCATCGCTTTGAACTCAAGGGAGAATCTTTTAGAAAGAAAAATATCAAATAAATTAGTATATTTACCTACAAATCCACCCAACTTTTGCAGGTGGCTCATTTTGCCGTAATGGTGGCTCACTTTTACCGAAATAATCATTTTGGGGCATTCATCTCAAAACTGAAACATAAAACATAAACATTGAAAGTCTTTAAATGTTGGAAAGCAGGAAATAATTTTTGCATTATCCATACTTGAAAATAAAGTAAGAATTATTTCCGAAAATTATTCTTACTTTTCAAATTATCAAACTCTATCACAACGCATTTTTTTGAGTGGATACCGGGGCTCGATGTGTCAGGCGAGAAAAAAACGGGTTGTGTCCGCTGTCCCTATTGGAAAACCTGTTGTGACTTTTATGCTTCCACCAAAAAGGAAACACGCATAAAAGTCATAGGTGGTTTGCGGGGCATAATTCTCTGGTTGCCGGTATGACTGGACGCTAATCTTGGTGGCAAAAGAAATCTTACTATTCTCAGTGGAAATTTAATCCGAGAGTAAACTCGTCGAATTAAATGAAAAAGAGTCCTTTGAAAATGCGTTATAATTTGGCATAGGTTGTGACCGAAATAAACGGAACCAAGGGAGTAAAATCAGGTTGCTACTTATGCTGGGTAGTGCTGATGTGGATAAAATGATTTGAACGCAAAAAAATCCGGTGTGTTTTCTGCTAGTAAAAGATGTTTGAAAAAGAGTAATAACTTCTCGCTGGCGCAGTTTGAGACTACGAGCCCATGAACCCTCTCTTTTTCAAAAACTTTGTATCATATTTTAATACTCTGCTTTGAGGATTTGAACATGAAGGGAATGCAAATGCTTTGGGGTACCAAAATTAGCCATCTAGCTTTTGCAGCATTCATGAACAAAATAGAGTACTTGGTTGTAAAGCACGACAAAGAAGTCAAGAAGGTAGATCGGTTCTACCCTTCATCTAAAACCTACGGTTGCTGTGGTCATGTGTACAAAGAGTTGACATTGAAAGAACGTTCGTGGAAGTGTTCGAATTGTGACACCACCCATGACCGTGATTTGAATGCAGCAAACACTATTTTAATGGTGGGGACATCCACCATAGAGGGAAAGATAGTAAGACCTGCATTAGCAGGCTAATCCCGTTGATTCCCGAATTTCATGTTTATCAACATTGAGAGTATGTCAACCAGAGAACTTACCTTTCGTAATGTGGAATACAGAAACAGAAAATAATAGGTCTTTGAGGTTGCAATTTGTAACCTCTTTTCATTTCTACAAGTGTAGATCGCAAATTGCGACCTTAAACAATAACCAAACTTTTTTGTTATATATTTGTAAATTGACGTTACATATACGACAAATTGCGTATTTTTGTACAAAATATATGATTATGAAAACAATAGTAGAAAAATCTTTTAAAACAACCTCTAATACAGACATGTTAAGTCTGATTGAAACTGTAAGAAAAGGAATAAATTTTAAATCTTTTCTAAGTGTTCCTGGTAACAATAATTTCAATTTGCATGAATGGTCTAATATTCTCCATTTGTCTGAGCGAACAATGCAGCGTTATAAGAAAGAAAGCATACCATTTGAGCCTCTTCAATCAGAAAAAATATTACAAATTGCTCTGATTTTCCAAAAAGGAAAAGAGGTTTTTGGTGATGAAAAAAAATTTAGTCAATGGCTGAGTGCTGAAAATTTATCATTAGGTGGTTCAAAACCAAAGGAATTGCTAGACAATGTATTTGGCATTCAAATGATAGAAAATGAATTGATTAAAATTGAATACGGAATATTAGCGTAACATCATGATAGTTTATAGACTTTCTAAATCAAAATATGCTAATGATTTATCCGGCCGAGGTTCTGAACTCGTAGGTGGTAGATGGAACAGCAAGGGTGTACCTGTTGTCTATACAAGTGAATCAAGGGCGTTGGCTACTACAGAAATAGCAGTTCATACGTCGCTTGCAAATATCCCTACTGATTATTGTATTGTAAGTATATACATTCCAGACAGTTCTATAATGATTCCTGAACTAAAAGATCTTCCCGTGGACTGGAATGATGTACCCCCTAAAGTTGCATCACAGAAATATGGAGATCAGTTTACTTATGATAATAATTTTCTTGTCCTAAAAGTCCCCTCAGCAGTAATACTAGGCGATTTCAATTATATCATCAATCCACGACACAAAAGTATTAGTTTAGTTGAAATCATAGAAACATCTCCTTTCCCGTTTGACAAACGCTTGTTCAAAGCTTGACCACAAAAGTCCGTGCATCATGTGAGGACTCTTTTGTTTTGATACCAAATTGAGCGAAACCGGTTGTTCCTGGTACAATAATTTTGATACCAATTTAGCAACCGGCCAAGCTGGATCTGAATTTGATTTGATACCAAATTAATCAACTTTGCCGGAATCCAGGACTAACTTTTGATACAGCCTCTTGACAACGTCTTAGTACATTCTTAGAACATTTGGCGTCTCAATCATTCACCAAGGAAAAGTAATATGAGATTTTTATTTAAGCTGCTTGTAAATAGCCTTGATTAGCAACACAGCAATAGCACAAAATTCCTTCCATGCAATAATAAAAAGTAAGCAGGATAACGTTCCTATTGATAGGGCTTAAGCTCTTTTGCTGGGTACAGACAATGGAACCCAGGCCGGTGACGAAGATCAGCTTGAAATTAAAAATATTCCAAACGGAATGCAGACGATAGTTTTTAGCTCTGTCGGTTATAAAACACAAAAAGACATCTTGAGTTTTCCCCTCGCATCGTCGTCACCCGTCATTATTTTACTTTCGTCAACTTTTCCCGAATTAAGTTAAGTCTATGTGACTTCAACCCGTACAAATTTACGGATCGAGGACATCCTCCTACGCGTTGAAGTGATAGGGTAAGAAGATCGGATATTTTTTTTCGAAAGTTGTAAGATAGAAAAAATTCAGCTTCCTCAGTGGGACGGAGTTTTTTGCACTACGATGGCTGATAACCGCATTTGGGTAGCACCAGGCCAGAATATCGATAAGATTTCGCTTAACAATACTTTCCAAGGAATCCAACATGTTAGATGTATAAATTCTTGGAGTTATTTTTTTTAACTTACCCGTTTTCTCGGTTAATGAAATTTTCCGGGAAACGTTTGAGTCGGATGAAGAGAAAAATAATCTCTTTTGATAGGTTTAATGCTTCTGTCATACAAATTTTGTCGCTGATAGTGCGCAAAATTGCAAATAATATCTCACATAAACAAGACAAACTATATTTCTTCTTCAAATATTATTGTTTCGAAATTAATTTATCTTTTTGTAAATGCCAATCGATGCCAATCATAACCGAATGATGTCATTGCTGTTTTAATGTGTATAATTCGATAAATGAGGGTGTATATTTACAGAAAAATCGAGAATTATACACCTAAAAAGCAATTTGAAATGGAAATAGTAAATATTGAAGCCCGCACATTTGAGGCTATGATGAGCCGATTCGAGGCATTGGAAAAAAAGATGAACTCGCTCTATAGCAAGCAAGACAAAGGATTAAAAAAATGGCTGGATAATCAGGATGTATGTCTGATTTTGAATATTTCAAAAAGAACTCTTCAAACATACAGGGACAATGGAACGCTGCCATACAGTCAAATCAATCACAAAATTTACTACAAACCTAATGATATAGAACTATTGACACGAAAATCAGTGATTATTAAATGAACCATCTATGAATACAAATAATAATTCGGATGTAATTGTTGGGATATGGGAAAGTATAAATCTACATCCCACAGTTATCATTACTCACAATCGTAACGACAAGTACTGGATAATCATCCTGCATATGAACGAACATAGTAAACAGGCTTCACCAGCAATCTTTGAGGTGGAACAAGACGAAATGGGAATTTTCATCTCATCTACAAAGAAACGAATAGAAATAAAATACGATTCCTTATCAGATACTTTGTCACTTTCAAATTTTGGAGACTATATACGGAATTGATAAGAAACCACTAAAATTGACTAATATGAATAACGAAATATTGACGAGAGACAGCCAGTGGATTAAGAGTTTTTTCAAGTCATCAAAACAGATGCTTGATAACATTGACCTATTGGTAAAGAACAGCAAGCCACACCTTAATGGAGAACGGTTTCTGACAGACAAAGAAGTTTCTGAAAAACTGAAAATCAGCCGTAGGACTTTGCAAGACTACAGAACTCAGGGTAGGATTGCCTATATCCAACTGGGTGGAAAAATACTTTATAAGGAATCAGACATCGAAAAGATGTTAGAAAGTGGGTATCGAAAATCAATTGAGTAGCCGTCATAAGACGGCTCATTATGCGGTAATGGCAGAGGCTTTAAAAGCTTCTGCCATTTTTCATTGGCAAGGTGTTAAACCAACGGGATAACTTCTTGGCAATCTTTCATTTTTTAAAATCATTCATTCTGTCGAGAATTTATTAAGCAATTGTTGATAAGTTCGGAAATAACTTTTAGCGATAGCGTTAAGAAAGTTATTCTGCACTTATCAATGATTCAATAAAATTCGGGTAGACTCACAGACAAACAGATGTCTCATGAAGTCTGCCCGAATCGAAAGTTATCAACATCCGTATTTTAGCAAAAATACAGCTTATCTTGACAATGGACTACTATTGAGGTTCGCATTTTGGAAGTAGTCTCGACCATTTTCTTGTTAATCCATTCCCTAAAAATCTTAGCATTCTTAGATTTGAATCGGTAAGATAAAGCCGTTATGACCTCCAAATTATAAACCAGAATTTGGCACTCCATGCCTTTTTTACCGACATATCGGTGAGTGTGGCACACATCCGGTTCTCTGAGCACTTCCGACTTGAAAATAAACTTTAAATTGACATCAATAGTTGAAATAACTACCCCAAACAGGTCTGCAATTTCGTGTCGGGTCATCCAAATAGTTCCATTTACCGGATTTATGGACACCCCGCTTTCGTTTATTATGATTGTTCCTCTTTTCATGGTTTTGTGTTGTTATTGTTGATTTTGGTATGCTTTTATTGTTGTTATTTCATTTTTTTGATTTGGTTGTTCTTCCTTATTCCGTTTGAAATTCTGATTAAGCTTAATACCTACAGGCATGGTCTTATCCTCAAAGACTGCATATTTGTCGGTAATTCGTTCTGAAAGCAACTTCATATCTTCATTTACTTTTTTGTTGGTAATCTTGGCATAGATTTGTGTGGTGGCGATTGACCGATGTCCCATCATTCGGCTTACTGTCTCAATCGGGACACCTTGCGATAGGGTGATATGTGTCCCGAAATTATGCCTTGCCATGTGAAAGGTTATATGCTCAATACCGCACAAAACGGCTATTTTCTCTAAGTTTTTGCAAATACAATTAAGTGATATCATGTTGAACACTTTATCGCTCTTACGTTCGTTTTGGTATTTATTGATAATTTGCCTGGGAATATCCAATAGGCGGATATTGCATTCACCTTTCGTCTTTTGCCGTTTGATACTAATCCACAAGCTACCATCCACTTGTTTTGTAATGTTTCCCTGTGAAAGATTCCGCATATCCGAATATGCTAATCCTGTGAAGCAACAGAAAACGAACATATCCCGTGTATGGCAAACCTTCTTGGACTCTATATGAACCTGCATGATTTTATCTATTTCTTCCGATTTCAAATGTCTGCACAACTTTTCGGGCTGTTCTGCTACATAGTTTACAAAAGGGTCACGGTTGAGTATTCCTTGATGAACTGCTCTACGAATCATCTTTTTTAATATTATCAGATGACCTACTATCGTGCTTTGCGTCATCTGCCTGTCAACACGCAAATAGAAGTCGTAGGCATCAATAAAATTCAGGTTGAGCTTGTCAATTGCAATATCTTCCATATCGTATTTCTGTCTTATGAAATTGAACAGATGACGGTATGAAAGTAAGTAAGAGGAGTAAGTATCTTCCACTCTATTTACACCAACCCTTATCTTGAACTCTTGGTTGTGTTCATGAAAGAGCTTTAGCAACATATCTTGTTTTCGTCCGATACCATACAATGCATTTTTGACCAGCTCGGCGGTAACATAGCCTTGCCTGTCTACCATCTCGGTATAAAACTTATTTATCTCTTTGGTAAGGCGATCGATGGCTCGGTTTACCAAAATGGATTGGTTGCTTTTACCTATAGCTCTACCTGTCTTTGTATCCCAAAGAGTAGAGTCTATATCTGTTTTGGTACTGAATTGGGCAACTTTTGTATCTATGGTTATCCTACCCATAACGGGACATAAGCCGTTTTGCTTAACCTTGTCCCGATTCACGTAAAATAAAACAGTAAAGGTGCTACGCCTTTTTTTGTTGAGGTTATCGTTATTTGTGTTGTTATTAGTTTTATTATTCTTGTTGTTATCGTTGTTGACATTCTTGTTGACATGATTATTATCGTTATTGACTTCAATATTGTTGTCATCGATATTATCATTATTGATTTTTATATTGTTGCTGTTATTATTTTCACTATCTTGTTTCATGGCTTTATCTATTTTAGAGTTTTTATTTGAAGTTCTCATTTTGCATCTTCTTTTATTTTGCTAATTGGTACTTGTTTTCTATTCGGGTTTCGAGGGCTTTCATATCCTCGTTGATTTTGTCATTGGTGATCTTGGCATAAATCTGTGTGGAGCGTAAATCCCGATGCCCCAACATACGGCTGACACTCTCTATGGGAACGCCTTGAGAGAGTGTGATCTCACTCGCATAGGTATGTCGTCCCATGTGGAAAATCAACCGTTTATCTATTCCGCAAAGTTTAGCTATCTTCTTTAAGTTGACATTCAAGCGTCCACAGCTCAACATCAAAAGTAGCTTATCATCTTTGGTGAGTCCTTTATACTTCTCAATAATTTGCAAGGGGAGTTCCAGCAAGGGAATATGACAAGGTGTTCCTGTCTTCTGACGGCTGGTGGTTATCCACAAAACACCATCATCGGCTCTAACAAGGTTCTTCTGGGTCAGGTTACACATATCCCGAAAGGCTAAGCCTGTGAAACAGGAGAACAGAAACATATCCCGGGTAAGGTATCGGTTCGGATGATCCAGCGGGGTGGTCATTATTTTATCCAACTCGGCACGGGTAAGATATTTTTGTTCTGCTTTGGGTCGTTCAGGTGTATAACCATCGAATGGGTCACGGGTAATAATGCCTTCATGGATTGCAAGTTTTATCATCCTACGCATAGTGCGGGTGATACCCAAAATGGTGTTGGGTTTAAGTTGTAATTCAACACGCAGGTAGAAGTCGTAAGATGTAATGAATGAGAAGTCCAATGAGCTAAATGGAATATCAGACAAATTGTACTTTTTGCGAAGGAATTTAATCAGATGCTTGAGTGAAATATCATATAGTTGGTAGGTGCTCACCTCCCGATTAATCCCTACACGTTTCTTAAACTCCTGATTGTGCCGAACAAAATACCTGACCAAGGTTTCCTGTTCTGTGGCAATACCCTGAAAAGCATTTTTTACTTGCTCAGCGGTGACCTGCCCTTTGTTCTCCAAGATTTCCTTGTAGTGGGCGTTGATAGACACGTTGATTTTGTCTAAGGTTCGGTTTAGTTCTGTGGCTAGTCTGCTTTTGCCATTTGCTCTTCCCGAAGGAGTATCCCAAAGGGATAAAGGGACATTCATTTTGGCACTGAACTGCACCATTGTTTTACCTACAGTGATTCGTCCCATTACAGGACACATTCCATCTTCTTTTGCTTCGTTCTTTTTGAGGTAGAATAGAACCTTTAATGCATGTTTCATAACTCTTTTTTTAGTGATTTAAAATTACTAATTACAGAGTTATTTGACGGCGTGCAAAATACAGTAGTTCAGCGCATAACAATCAATTTTTGACAACATTTTCTACTTTTATTACCAAACCTCGAAAATTTCCGGCTTTTAGTGGCGAAAGTAGTTGTCTTGTCAGCGGATAAGCTGTTCTTCTATTCCATTATCCAAACCCAAAAGGGTAATGGATAAGTAACGGAACTCTTGCTTAACTTCGCTATCATCTGCGTTTTTAGCATGTAGCAATGCAAAGCGTTTTTGTGCGTATTACTCCACTTAGTCAGCAGGTTACATCGTTTATCCTGTTATTGCTTTTGAGATATATACTTTCGCTACCACGATTACATTGGCAAAAGGCGTTCCAATTGAGACCGTTAGCAAGATGCTTGGGCATACAAACATTCGCACTACACAAATATATGCCAGGATCACTGATAGCAAAATAAGCAATGATATGCAGGCATTAGCAGGAAAATTACAAGGGATAGAGAAAATGTTTAGAATATAGAATAACAAATCATATTGTGTTAATGCTATTTGAGCTTGTAACTTTAGAAACAGGAAAAATACTATAAGTATTTTTCCTGTTTCTATTTTATTTGAACATTTGAGCTTGACAGAGTTTGTTAAGCTTAATCCGTCTAATTGCCTGTTATTTACATTTTGCGCCTTTTCTTCTTTCTCATTCTGCGGATAAAAGCTTCTTCTTCCGAATCTGTACCATTATTAGTCTCCATGCTGAAAATATTGAGAGATGCATCTGTGTTATCGACATCACGTTGAGGCCTGAAATCAGGCTCATCAGCGTATCCGATATTGTTACTGGATTGTTGTTGTAATCGAATGTCGTTATCTTCCCTAGACGACGGGAAAAGCTCATTAAATACGTTTGCAGAAAACTCTTTACCCAAACGTGAACCATTGAGCACACATTGATTTTGATGGTCTATGAATGTTACTCCATAGATGCGTCCTGCATCATTTTGCCGGAATATTACATTGATACCGTTGGCAACAAGATATTTTTCAAAATTAGCTCGACTCAAAGGTAATTGCATAGCTTTTGTTACTATCGCTTTGGTTCTTTCTTTCAACTGTTTCTCTTTAATGATTTCTGCTGATTGAAGCATACATCGCTGCAAAGCTTCATAACCAACAGACTTGCCAAAAAGAGAGGATTTAAAAGGTTTGCCTATACGTTCTCCTTTGTTGTCGGTAGCTGAATAAACTAAACCATTATATTGTTTGCCCTCTACTCCACCTTTAATCTCTTCGACAATAATGTTGTAAAGGGATAATAAAGCCTTATATTCTCCGAAGCTCTGGAATCGATACGATTTCACTAAAGGACGAATGATATTGGCTATTTGTACTTTCAGATTTTCCTCGCCGTATTGTATCGGTTTGATAGGAAGTTCACTTTGCCGCTCTTTCTTATCAGCTGGTATCAAGTTGTAATTCTGCTCCAGATTCCGACAAATTTCCATTGATTTACGATATTCAAAATTACGATCCAACTTCTTGCCATTTTCGTCCACCCGAACCGATACAATATGAAGGTGATGGCGGTCAATATCTTCGTGTTTGTAAACAATATAAGGCTGGTCACCATAACCCAATTTTTGCATATACTCTTGTGCAATTTCAGAATATTGGTCATCGGTCAACACATCTTTCGGGTCGGGATTCAATGATATATGTAAAATTGGCTTTTCCGTTTTTTGGTTGGCAACCAAATACGATTCAAACGAACGCATACAGATACCGATTTTATATTTTCCATCAGTCGGTTCTATCATTCGATTAGTCACAAGTGCATAAGCATGTTGTTCATCCATCTTCTTTTGATTGTAGGAAAGTGCTCCAAAAATAGAACTACCTGAACTTATTTTCGCAACCATTTTGACTGTTATTTGTGTGTATTGATATCGGTCGATGCAAATACTGCATACTCTGAACTGATAATTTCTCTTCGAAATGAGTTTTGACTTTCATTTTATACTGTGTTTCGTACCTCATTAAGACTTATAGTGTACCGAAAAAGGCTGGATCTCTCTTGGGTATCCTATCCGTTTTGCGTCCGTGAGGCAATTTATTCTCTAAAACATTCATATTGGTTGAATTTTATTTTTGAGCTATTTGCTCCATAAACTTTTCTTCTAACGCACCGACTTCGGAGGCTGCGTTTCCCCTGAAAGGGCAAGTAATTTTGAGCTGCTGAAAGAATTTCAAGCAGCTCAAAATACAACTTGCCATTTGCTAAGTGCAAATACAATTAGTCTTATTGACTGCATAGAAATTTATCGAATTGAGTTTCTAAATGATAGCTCAAAATTAGTTTCTGTTTCTGAATTGTGCCATAGCTGTATGTAGGACAAACGGATACATACTGTGTCAGGCTATGACAGCTTGAAAATAGTTTTATTTATTATTTCAATTTACTTGAAAGATTGCTTTCCAACATTCTTGACAACAATAAATCTGGTTAGATTGATAGTTGGTTTTAATAATTGATAGATTGACAACTTGAACTCAAGAAGTATTGCAACCTTGACAATATGAAATCTTGAAATCTTGAAACCTTGACAACATGAAACCATGACAACAAGAAAGCTTGACAACATGAAAGTTTGACAACATGAAAGCTTGTATACATGTTAACAATTCAACAAGCAATCTTGTCAACAAGTCAACATAAAATATAGTCAAAAATAAATGTAAACACATCCTTTTCCCAAACACGAAGTGTAAGCATGTTTTATATTATACAAAGTGCTAAAAACCAGAACTTCTTTTAGCGATTAAATTATTTTTATTCAAGCGTAAACAAAATAATTTTATCGCTGAATGTAGTTTAACCACTGTCCCTATTAAAAAAACAGTTTGCCTGTTTTCTTTGCTTCCGGAAATAACGTTTCAAAAAAAACAGGCAAATTGTTTTGGGGCATTCCTTTCGAGTTGAAACATAAAACATGAATCTTGAATTTCTTTAAATGTTGGAAAGCAGGAAATAAGTTTTCCGTTAACGGTATCCTAAAAAAAACAAGAATCATTTGTGAAAAATTATTCTTGCTTTTCAACATTATCAAACCCAGCCACAACGCATTTTTTTTTGAGTGGATACCGGAAACCGAAGTGTCAGGCGAGAAAAAAATGGATTGTGTCCGCTGTCCCTAATGGGAAACCTGTTATGACTGGATATTTCGGCGATACTAACCAGTTAAATAGTCAGTATCCGCTTATTGTCAGGAAGTATACCGAAGAAAGCATTAATAAATAGCTTTTACTAAAACCGAATTCGGATGGTCAGATGCTCCGTTTTATTCATCGTTTTTGAACAAACAGTGAACGGACATCACCGGAAAACGTGAACGGGTATACACCGGAATATGTATCCCGTAATGGTTCACTCTCTGAGAATAGATAATCGGCAATCACTTTTTTAACTTTCTCGTCTGATAGGTTTTCTTTAGAATATAGTTTATTGTATATGAATTGCAAAGGTATGAAAAAATGTGAAAACGAAGAACAGAAAAGAAAGCCCTGGGCAATGACATAAAAAAAACCGAAACTTTAGAAGTATCGGCTTTTTAATAAGATATATTTGAAGTTTAAAACTATTCGACAGGCAATTCTTCTAAATCTCCTTTAAAAAACTGCGGTGGAATAACAAGTGTCCCTGTTGTATTACCTAAGTTTGCAGTTAAAGTTGTGATAAAAGACCTTACATAAGGAAACATTATTGCAGGAGCATTTACATTAACAAAGTTTTTGGTCAAATCAGCAGGAATATCCCCTTCTAACTCAAAATGACCTATAGCTCTCAAATTCAATACAAAGTAACGTTCATCCTTTACATCAACATCCATTAATATTTTGAAAATATTATTTTCTTCTTTCGGATAAAACACTTTTGGGTTGCACGCAACAACAATACTAACATCTTCTCTAAAAGGTGCAATAGCATTAAAATTGACGTTTAATATATCAACTCCTTTGAAACTTAGTTTTGCTTGTGTGCCAACTTCCATTTTTATGCAGCTAATCTGTAATCGTTTTCAGGAGTATCATTGTTAGTGATACATTTTGAATTAGGTGATACCTTAGTTTGGGTATCAAAAAAAGACTGTGCTTTTAGATTTTCAATACAACCCGCTCCTAAAAAATTAGAAAGATTGTCTTTTCGAAGATTTAAAAGCCATTCAGTCAAACTTTGATCATTTTCTTTTGCAAGAGCTAAATCAAGTTTCTTCTCAAGTTCTTTTAAATTTAACATATTCTTGTGTTTTAATTATATTATCTACACTCGTCCTCTAAATGGAGTGCAAAATTACTAATAATATTTGAATTATACGCAACTAATTGAATTCGTTTTCGGTAATTAAAATTTACAACTAATAATTCATCACCAAACGGTAAATCCTGATACATAATTCCATCCACTTCGGACCAAGAAGCACGTTCTTGAAAATACATGTTGATTTCTTTTATGTTTGCCTTTAAACCAGTCTTTTTTGAAATATAACTTGCTGCTTTTTCAATTTGTTTTAGCCAAAAAATATAATGTTTTTCATTAAAGACTGTATCTAAAACATCCTCACATTCAATGTCAGCTTTGTAAATTTGATATCTTCCAGTCCTATTTTTACTATCGTTACCCCATTTAACTGCATCTATTTCATCTGCCCAAAAATAGCTTCCCACACCCAACCACGCATTTGGTTTTTTACATTTAATAGGCTCAGTAAGTCTATTAAATCTCTTTTCCTGGGTATGATACATTAAACGTTTCAAATAGATTTTTTGTTTGCAAAAGTAGCATTAAAAATTATCTTTCCAATCACAAACCTCAACTAAGTTGAGAATTATTCACATTTCCTCCAATACTAAACTTTTTATCAATAATGATACAATGTCGTTAAGTTAGTGATTTGCTATAATCTCTTGTAATTCATCGAATAAAGCTTTTTTTGTCGATGTCTTCTTTCATTTGACCTACCAGGTCTAAGAATTTCTCTGGTTTTCGAAACAACAGTATCGTATGCCTCTATTACAATGTTGTAGTCCTTTCTGCGGTGCACCATACACATGCATCTCGGCTTACCGCGGTTCTTCCGCCAGCTGCTTCCATTGGGCAGGGATAAAGTTGAAGTTGCTAATAGAATTATTGTGGTTTTATTTTCTTTTACTTATCAAAGATAGTATTTTTTTGCCTAACTCACTGGTCTGATATGTCTGATTTGGATTCGTTTTTTCGTCAGGGAATTCCTTTTCTATCCAACCGATTTTAATTAGAGGGTCAAGATACTTTGATCGGTTTTTTGTTTGATTACTTAATCCTATTTTTTCAAACAGTTGTTCTCTTTTCAACCTTGTAGAAAGTAGCTCAAGTATCTACTATACTCTATCGTGGATTTCTCTATTAATAATTTCTACAACTTCGTTACTTACTCCGTTACTTACTCCGTTACTAAATGCAATAATATTTTATATATTTCTGAATAACATAATAGTAGCTCCGTTACTTTCTTCGTTACTAACTGCTAAATGAGCAGGTAATGTAATTTTTGCATTATCCATACTTGAAAATAAATTAAGAATTATTTCTGAAAGTTATTCTTGCTTTTCATCATTATCAAACTCGATCACAAAGCATTTTTTTGAGTGGATACCGGGGCTCGATGTGTCAGGCGAGAAAAAATGTGTTGTGTCCAATGTCCCAAACAGGAAAACCTGTTGTGACTTTTATGCTTTCACCAAAGTAAACAGGCATAAAAGTCATAAGTGGTTTTCGGGGCATTGTTTCTCAGGTTGCCGGAAAGGCTGAATAGTTGACTTTTTGTTTTGTGGGTTGATTGTGCGGAAGCCGACAAAAAGACAGTGCAAGCCCAGAGGAACGAGGGGCGGGGATTTTTGGCGGCTGGGGATTTGACCTGCGGAACAGCCCGTAATTTACTGCCAGGCGAAGCCTGACCTTTGTTGAGATATAGTATTATTGAGGAAATTGAACAAACAATTAAAAATACAACATGCTGCATTTGTTCTCAATTAAATTCTTCTTATAATTTGACCATGCTATAAAACTTCATTAATTATTCTAAAAAAAACAATAATAATATTCTTTCAAAAAAAAATAGTTTTCCATTATTAGTTTCAATTTTATCATTTCATAATTCTTTCTTGATAAATTCCAGAAAACATTGATTACCAATAATGACTAGTATTTTCGTGCCTATAAATTTGAAAAAAAACGTTCTTTGACTTACTAAAACATTTAATTTTTACCATTATAGTTATTCCATTATAACCACAATTATTTACGCCTTTAACGAACCCCAAAACGTATTAGATTTATAAATAAATTCACCTCTAAATTATAAAGACATGGAACAAACTCCTAAGATTAATTTTAGCATTTTAGCAACGATTCAGAAAATTTGTATTGCACTGGACCAGTCGCAACTCAATGCTGAAGCCACTGAAAAAATTAAAGTTGATAGCCTTAATCTGGCAAATTATCTGGATGTTTCAGAGGAACAAGCATGGTTTTTTTCGATTATTTATATTCAACAATACATGGGTTTATCGTGTGATTTGAGTGATATTATGCGTGAACTGGATATGCAATCTTCAAAATTAGTAAAATACCGTCAGGATTTAGTTACCTTAATCAATAAAAAACTAATAAAGACTGAATATGAGAAGCGCAAAGGTAAAGCAATACCTTGTTTTAAATTTATGAGGCTTTATGATTATGTTTCCGATGCTATTTATCATAATATATCGTTGGCAGATGAATTAAAAAACGATACGATGGATATTTACGATTTTTGCAAAGAAGTGTCGGATTTGATTGATGAGAGGTCGAAAAAAGATATTACCACCGATCAATTAATTGAAGAAACCAGACTTCTCGAAATTCATAGTTCCCAGCTGGAAGTAATTAAGAAGCCTATTGATATGGGTATTTCAATTTACGACCGCATACTGTTTTATGAAATGTTCGACGATATGGTTCGGGGGAGAGGTGATACATCATTGGAAAGAACCATGCGGGATATATATGACTCGCAAAGTATGAAAATCAATAGAATTAGAGAAATAACCGAAAACACGAGTAAGCTGATTCAAAGGAATTTAATTACCGTTGTCAGTGGTTCATTTATTAGTGATGTTGGATTAGTTCCTACAAACGAAGCAATTGAGTTAATGTTGGGACAGGATGCTGAACTATTTATTAAAAAACAGACACTGAAGGATTTGATTCCGGCGGATTCTATTGCCATCAAACAACTCTACTTTGAAGAAAAACTCCAAAAGCAAATTGAATTTTTCCAAACTAGCCTGACGCATGAAAAATTCTCAGCCATGCAAAGCCGCTTGCAGGAAATGGCAATGCCTAAGGGCGTTGCGGCTGTATTTTACGGAGCACCGGGCACAGGTAAAACCGAATCGGTTTATCAAATAGCCAAATCCACCGGAAGAGATGTGTTGTACGTTGACATTAGCCAGACCAAATCCATGTGGTTTGGCGAAAGCGAAAAACGCATCAAAGCTGTGTTTAATGACTATGCCCGCCTTTGCAGAAAAAATCTGGACAAACCCATTTTGCTTTTCAACGAAGCTGATGCTGTACTTGGCAAACGCAAGGACAACAATGCCTCCAACGTTGCGCAAACCGAAAATGCCATTCAGAACATTATTCTGGAGCAAATGGAGAAAAACGAAGGAATAATAATCGCTACCACTAACTTAGTTGATAACTTAGATACTGCCTTTGAACGTCGTTTCCTTTTCAAGCTGAAGTTTGAAATGCCAACGTTAGAAGCCAAAAAGCATATATGGAAAAGCAAACTCAACTGGCTGGATGATGAAAATGCCGCAACGCTTGCCTCACGCTTTCAGTTTACGGGTGGCGAAATAGATAATATCGCCCGAAAAACCATTATAAATGAGGTTATTAGTGGAAATCGGGTAAGCATTGAAGATGTAATTGAATACTGCGAAACAGAGCGACTGAGGAGTAAAAACGGACGAAAACTGGGGTATAATTAAATTTCAACTACCTCTTCATTATGAACACTAGCTTGCCCGGTATTTGCCCTGCGGAGTTGTCCGTAATATACTTACAGGCGAAGCCTGACTGCTTTTTATTCTATTAGGTCTTTTTTTTGACAGGTAATTATATTATTCCTATCTTGTGCAACAATTTTGCACACTTATGTATTTTCTTTGCACACAAAATCAATCACCTTATGGCTCTAAACATTCTAAATAAATATATCTGGCTTGCAGATACTATTTATAATGCCGGAAGTATATCTCTTAAAGAGATTAATTCTAAGTGGTTGAAAAGTAATTTGTCAATTGGGAAGCCTTTG
>Ga0302186_10000866_pt1 | contig 26251 bp, 23 predicted proteins | sample II_Bog_E1_2_FD_198782 | JGI IMG/M metagenome (GOLD analysis project Ga0302186, IMG submission 198782) | Peat permafrost microbial communities from Stordalen Mire near Abisko, Sweden - II_Bog_E1_1 | ecosystem: Environmental > Terrestrial > Soil > Wetlands > Peat | place: Sweden: Abisko...
TTAAGCGATTTTTTATATTTAAAATTACGAACTTTTAAAGAAAAATAATTTAAATAAATTATTTTATTTTCAATGAATAAAAAAATCTCAAATATATAACTAATCAATATAATGTCTTTGGACCAATTTTCGATCGAAGAAAAATTAGGTTTATACAATAGTTCTTTAAAAGTGATTAAATTTTCTAGGTTGTGGAGCATACGCGACAGTTTATAAAGTGAAAAGGCTCTCGGATGGTGCTTTCTTTGCTTTAAAAAAAGTGAAATTATTGAACTTAAATGAAAAAGAAAGAGAAAACTCATTAAATGAAATTCGTCTTTTGGCCTCAATTCGCGACCGGAACATAATATCTTACAAAGAGAGTTTTTTAGACCAAGGCACTTCCTGTTTATGGTAATGACAAATTAAAATATTAAAAAAAAAAGTAAAATAAAAATTAGTTTGGTGCTTGAATTTGCAGATGATGGGGATCTTTTCGAAAAGATAAAAGAACACCAACAAAAAAATATTTCATTTACTGAAGAAGAGATTTGGGATATCTTTTTGCAAATTGTTTTCGGGTTAAGAGCTTTACATGAATTGAACATTTACCATCGAGACTTGAAGGTTTCTTTTTAAATAATCAAAAAACAAACTTTTTTTTTTATCTAATCCATAATTTTAAAAAGACGGCTAATGTATTTTTATTTAAAGATGGATCAGCGAAATTAGGGGATTTTAATGTTTCTAAAATCGCCAAAAATGGCTTTCTCAAAACTCAAACTGGTACCCCTTTTTATGCTAGTCCCGAAGTTTGGAAAGATTCAGGGTATGATAAAAAATCAGATATATGGTCTCTTGGATGCATATTATATGAAATGGCATGTTTAAGGCCCCCTTTTCATTCTGAAGATTTGGAGGGGCTTAGCAAAAAAGTTATTAAAGGAGTTTATCATAAAATTCCTGAACAATATTCTCAAGATTTAGTTAACATCATTTCGGTTCTTTTACAAGTGTTGCCAGAAAAAAGACCTAATTGTGGTAGAAAATTTCTTTTTTTTTCATATTTATTTGATATAATTTTAGAGGAACTATTAAATAAGGACATAGTTATTTCGAGACTAAAAGAGAAGAATTTATATTTATCAGATGAATTGAAGCCTGAAATGTTAAAAACGATAAAATGCCCGAAAAATGTCAAAAATATTCATTATCTTGCTGAAAGATTACCTCCCAATAATTACAATATTCTTCAAATAAAAAAGGTGGACTTGAAAACTCTCTTGAATCAAATCAATAGTAATACTAGTATAAAAACTCCTGAAAAACATAGCAAGCATGAACATTCACTCTCACATTCTAACCCAAGCATCTCATTCCCTAAGGTTCAAGAAAGCTTTACAGAAAACAACCAAATTTTATCGAAAAATCATGACCTTCTTCTGGTAAAACCTGGAAATAAAATAAAATATCTAGGTTATTTGAAAAATCCGAGTTTGAAAAATAAAAAAAGCTCTTCCCCTCCACCAAAAGCAAAATATGGGAATCTAAAAATAGGAAGAAATTTTCTGTTAGAACCTTTAAACATCAAACAAGATGATATTGAAGATGGACGAAAATTGTTCGGGAAAAACAATTACATAAAAAACAATGTCGAGGAAGTAATAATTTATAAATAATAACTTTTATTATCAAAATTTTATAAACAGCATGATTATTTGCATCCAAAGTTTGATCAGCAGATTTCCTTGATCCAAAAGATTTATGGCTATTCTAAAGATAATTTTGAAAAAAAGGAAGTAACTCCTTTGAAGCTTCTTTCAAGACCTGATAAAAAATTTCTACCAATGATTTCATCCGAAAACCGAAAATTTAAAAAACTCGATCAAATTCAAGTAACCTTTATAAAAATTGAATTATATTAATTTTTTAAAGGAAATTTCGAAAATTCAAAAAACTGAGGAGATTGAAAAAGAGAGGCAAACAGAAAAACTTCACAAAATAAAAGAAATAATGAAAGCTTATCAAATTGAGAGGATAATTAATCAGAAAGAAATCGAAAAAATTTTGAAATCAAAAAGCTAATATAAACTAAACAAATAATTCAATATCATTTGTTTATTTAGAACTTAGAGTAAAAAAAATAAAATAAAACTGTTAAAAAAATTTGGTGCTCATTTTTATTTTTAAATAAAAAAACTTTAAAAACTTTCTAAAAAATGCTTTTTATACAACAAAAACAAAATACAAAATTAAATTTTTTAGAAATTTTTTTTTTTTTGAAAAAGAAAGTTTTTTTATAATTTTACATATTCATTTTTTTTTTTTTTTAATGTTGAAAATAAAGGTTAAGTCATGGATCTCTGAATATCATGTTTTTTATTTCCTAAATTTCGATTATTCTCCTTAAGTGATAAAACAATGCTTTAAAATTGCATTTTTGCTTAAGGAGCTGTTTAATTTCGTATTTTATTAAAAGAAGGATTTTTTTCCATTGTAAAGGATTTTTTTAATTTTGCAAGGAAATGATGACAATTGTCTTAAAAATTAAAAACTTCTTGGATTGATTTTTCTGTTTCCTGTTATACAAATTCTACCATCTCTAGCCAATCATCTCTTTAACAGACCCGATTGATGGTCCATATTCAAAAAAACTGAAATGAATATATTGAAAAAAAAAATTTTGAAACTAGTAGTTTTGATAAAATTCTTTCAGCAGAATGAAATTATAATTATATTATTTACCTATGTTTTTCATTCAAATCGAAAAGGTCCCATTCTATTCTAGTCCTGATTGTCTCTTTGTTAAGCCTATGAAAGAATCCATCCTCGGTGACATTTGGGATACTAAAGAATCATTGGAAATCAGACGGACCATGAGGTGGAGAGTTTTTAAAACCAAATGCTAAGAAATATTGTTAAAGAAACATTAAAAATAGGATTGTTACCTTCAAAATTTGTTTTTCCTCAATTTTCTGAAAGAGTTGTTAAAAATAGCTCAGCTATACAAGTATATTCGAATGAAAATCTATGTCAATCAATGCAATACTTCAAAATTTCTGAAGATTGGTAAAAGTTGTACGAGCTATTCTGATGATTCTCTCTGTTGATCATGCAAAACATATGCCAGTGGAATATAACAAAAACTGCAACAATAATTTGATTTTTTTCTTTTCTTCTTTTATTATGAAAAACAAATTTTTACAAAAAAAAAGAAAAAAAAAAATCTTATTTCTTTTCTGTATTTGAGACACTATGTTTTTCAATATATAGAACGAATTTGATATTTGACCTGAATTAAATTTTTCTAATTTTATTTTCTATCAATATTTCAAAAGATTAGTATTCAAGTTCCATTTCTTTTTATTATAATAATCTATTTTTTATAATCTAGATAATTTTGATCATTTTTGTCTAAAATACAACACAAAAAATGAAATCTCAAATAATCGATATGTCTATTTTGGACAACATTTCGTCCCTTCTCACCACACTGTCTAACGAAAACAACAAATTCTGTCTAACATTAGACCATCTGAAAAAACTTCAAACACTAAAGCTCCAACTTGAAAAAATTAATTATGTTGGGATGATTTACAAACCAAATTTTAACCTCGAGTTGATCTTTTTTATAAGTTTCCTATATTAATTTTCTTTCATTTTTCAGTGGGGACGAATCCAAGCATTACTTTTCTGAATTCCAAAAAATTGATAGGAAAATAAAGAACTTTTTGGTTTGGCTTTATTTTTTAACGATATATTTTTTAATGAAATTTTTCTGTATTGAATTTTAGTTGGATATCACTACCAATCTGGATTTGTTGCGGATTTTTCTGCTTAACCAGAAACTAACCAATAAATCTGCTATTTCTTTCCTCAAAATTTTGTGTCGCATCACATTTAAATGCGAAGAATTTTCCATTATTTATCATTCCGAAAAAAATGATTCAGTAAGCTTTTTCTCAACATTAGAAAAGTTTTCCTCCAACAACATAGTATAAAATTATTTTTTTCTTTAATAAAAAGAAATAATTTTTTTTAATTGGAAGCCTCCTGAAGTGTTGCTGAGAGAAATTCTTGACGATTTTGTGAGGTCCTCAGTTTTTTCCAAGGATTCGAAAGCTCATTTTATTGAAATCGGGAGTTCTCCTTTATATCCTTCACCAAAGAACGATGGATTGCGCAAGTTCGAGAAGAATATCAGTAATTTGATAGAATCAGAGAGATTTTTGCTTCTTTCACAGGAAAACTCTTTATTTGTTTTTCATAATATCAGTGAAGAAGAAGGAAACAGGTAAATTTAAAGGAGTTTTCATTTTTTGAGAATTAAATTATTTAAGGTTGATTTATGAAAACATCGATGAAACGAACCTCTTCGAGATAGGAAGGCTTTTTTTTGATTTAGCTGTGGAATTCAAGGAGGACTTGTTTTCGAAAAAACATATTTGCAATGTGTTGCTCAATATTAAAAATTCATTGGTCAACCATGCCAAACAAATTTGCGGCAAAATATTACAAAAAGAAACAAGTCGGAATTTACAAATTAACATGTATTTTTTTTTTCTTCTTTTTTCATGAATTTTATTTTGATTTGAAAAATTTCAAAAAAGGAATGTTATTACTCAAAAAGACCAAAGTTTTGAAGTGCTTATGATGAAAATGAACGGAAGGACTGAAATTCAAATGGAGGGAAAAAACGTTATTTTTCCGATTGCTGAATATGAGAAAATCATCTTTTTCATCATTGTGGACAGAGTTAATTTAAGTATTTTCAATTTTGTCGATCAGGTCGAAATTTTTGACAATCTAAAAAAATTTAATCTCATTAATTGTAGGTCTCCAGATTATGGAGCTATATTTCCCATATTTTAAAAACATTAAAAGAAAGACAATTATTTTTATCTTTACTCGAACAAGATGAATCTAAACTAATTTTGATGTTTAATTATGATAAAAATCTAATTTATCAAAGCAGAGAGGTCCCAAACAAATTGAAGTTTTGTAATTTTAAATTGATTAAATAAAACAATTTATAATAGAGAATATTTTGACATTTCATCAACCCAAAATTATCAAACCTTCCATCATTTCATTGATATCTTTAAAAATAAGAGCTTGCCTGAAACTATCACAACCACTTTGGAGAATTTAATTAAAACTCATAAAATCCTTTTTGAATCAACGAATATTCCAAGATTTGATGTTGTTGTAAAAAAAGATCATTTAGGAAATATTCAAAATTTCATCCTCTCGTTTCTTAACATCAAAGATTCCTTCTCTAAAATCAAAGATTTGCCTCTTAATCCCTTAGATAATCTATATAAGTTATCATCGCAAATCTTGCAACAAAATAATCTGCCTCCAAATTTGACTTTAAACGAAATCATCATGCTTTTGAAAGAAAAGTCTCTTGAAAAAAAATTGGCAAATACAGTAAATTATTTTTTAACTTTTTTTAACATTTTTTTTTTCTTTTAGATTATGGACTCCCATATCAAAATAAAGGAAAGTTATGTCTCTGAATATGTAAAATCTTCAAGCACAAACGATTCATCAAATTTTTTGATCTACCTCAACAAGAAAAATTCAGTGAGTTATAGGTAATCTTTAATAAATGAAAAATTGAATTTTTATAAAATAACTGAAGTCCAAATCACAATAAAAGGAACTCCAAAGTTGATTTTACTAAATTAGGTAGTAAAAAAATTTAAGATTTTACCAAAAAATATTCAAAATTTTTTATTTTAAGTCAAAGCCGAACTTAACCCTGACTATGTTTTGACGCAGGATGATTTAGATTCTTTAAAAGAATGGAATTTCAACGCAATAGCAAGAAAATCACATCTGGAGAAATTACGAATAACTTGGGCAATGTTCCATTCCATGAATTTCATTGAGAAATATGAAATTAATTTAGAGGTCATGAACAAATTCTTAAACATGCTTTTGCAGAAATATAACTGTCGTAACAACCCTTTTCATAATTACGACCACGCAATTACAGGTAATAATAAGGAAAAATATATTTTGAGTAAAATTTTCAAGTTGCTCATGGATCTTATTTTTTTTTAAAATCAAAAATTTTGAACAAATATCTCGATGAAAACGATTTTTTTATTTTGTTATTATCTTCTCTTTGTCACGACGTTGATCATACTGGGAGAAACAACGGGTTTGAAACTGCTTCATTATCCAAATTAGCAATCAGATACCATGATGAATCGGTAAAAGAAAATAAACATCAATTAATTTTAATTAAAAAAAAACAAAGATTTTAGAACAGCATCATGCAGCCACCACAATCAAAATGTTATGCGAGCCAGAATTGAATTTTTTAACTAACATTTCAAACTCTCTCTTTAAAACCTTGAGAAGTGAGCTCATTAGCAACATTTTGGCAACTGATATGAAAAGACATTTCGATTTATTGAAATCTTTCCAACTAAAATATCCGAAATGGATGGAGAATCCAGCAGATATTTGTAAAAGAAAAAAATATTATATTATTATAATTAACAAAATTCTTAATTTAAAAAGCTTTGAATCCTGAAGATAAAAAACTGTTAACTGGAATGATAGTCCATACAGTTGATCTTTCAGGAGCGACCAAGGAATTTAAGATGGCTTCTATTTGGAGCAAGAGAGTGAGTGAAGAATTTTCCAATCAAGTAAATATCTTAAAATATTGTAAGAAATTATACAAAACTTAATTTCCATTGAAGATAAAAGAAGAAGAAAAATTAGGAATACCAGTCACACCTTTTATGAAAGGATTGGATAATTTAGTCAATATTGCGAAGCAAGAGATCGGATTCCTAAAAGTTATTATAAGGCCACTTTGGGTGGAAGTCAATAACTTCATGGAGAATACTTTGAAAGAGTGCATCGATAATGTTGATGACAATAAAATTAGATGGGAGGCCCTTTTGGAACAGGAGTTAAAACAAAATGAAAACAAGGTCTAACTAATCAAATAAAAAATTTTGTCGAATTCTTTTTTTAATGAACCTTCTTTTAACGTGTTATTATTAATATAACTTGTCGTTAGTTTTGATAATGCATTTTTATCTATTTGTCGTTAGTTTTGAGAATGCATTTTTATCTATTTTTATACGATAAGCATCTATCTATCTGAGGAATTATTAATTTTAAAATAATTAAAGTTTTTTCTTTAAAATTCATAGTATTTAGTATAAAAATTTAATCGATTTGTTAAATTTGATTAAATGAAAGAGAAGAATTTTCATTTTCATCAATTTTTTGCAAGAACAAATCATCAACTTTCAGATTTTCGAAATTCTCTATTGATTTTCTTAATTTGTCTTCGAAATTTCGCACGGTGTTTTTCCCTTTTTCCGAAAGTTCAAGACGGAAACCAGTGCTTCATTTATATTGTGAATGAAAACTAATTTATTTATGATTTTTTTACTTAAAATATCTCTTTGAAAAGTAGGAGTTATAATTCAAAATGTTGTCTTCATTTGGAAGGGTTTTTTGGCTTTGGGAAGTTTTTAAATTCTTCACCAAGTTGTTTTTCTCAACTGTGATTTCGCTTCTGATAATTCAAATAATTTTCTTTTATTTTTCTTGTTTTTTACTTTTTGATCTTGGTTGCTGTTTCTAATTTTGTTTCGAATTCTTGCATATAGGTATTTGATCGTTTAAACTTTCCCTTTGAGGTTCTTATTCCTGAACCAGTAAATTCATGATGGATCTCATCTAACTTTCTATTAAGAAATTTCCATTTTTTTTATAGATTTTGAATTACTTTTCATTTATTTCACCAGGTTTTTGCAGACTTTTTTTCCTTTTTTGTGATTTCATGGTCGTCTGCATCACACTTTGAACATCTTCATCTTCATCTTTTTTTTGGATATAATGAATTATTTTATTGATGCCGAAGTTCTTTTTCTCAAATGGATTTAGAAAATGATTTCTTTGGCTGTAATTTGACATTCCCGTTGAATCGATCATGGTGTCCATAAACGTCGAATTTTTATCTTCATAAAGTGCATCATTTTGCATTTTGGTGATGGAGAAAATTTTACGATGTCTCAAGGAATTTGCATTTTTAGCGATATCACCCCATTTTAATTCAATCAAACCTTTGATTTTCTCTTCATAATCTTGTTCTTCTTTCTCCATTTTTTTAATTTCCTTCTCAGAATACATATGCGCGTTATAAACTTGCAATCGTTTTGGCGGATTCAAAACCGCCATATTCTTATTACTCATTTCTTTCATTAATTTAAGTCTTTCCTCAGCCTTGCTCAGCTTGGTTTCTAAAATTTGGGTAGGTATTCTTTTAGGTGTTGAATGGCTTTTTTTTGATTTATTTAAAAACACTTTTGGGATATCCATCGTGTGAAATTGTTGTTGTTTTAAGGTCCAAGTGAACAGATCTGGGCTTTTGTAGCTTTGATTGGAGCGGAAACTGCAATATTTCGCTATTCCATTGAAATTCCTCAAATATTCATCTGGAGCGTTTGAAGGATTTGGAATTTTAATGGGAATGTCTCCTCTATTAACAGCATTTAAAAAGGATTCTTTATCTAGATGTTTAGGAAGCTTTTGTGTTGGTTCTTTGATTCTGATACGATGGGAAATATAATTCATAAATATATAAAAAAAGGAATAGAAACAGTTCTGAATTAATGCATGTTTAAATATTGTTTGAGTCTTACAATTATCGAAATGCGGAAAAAACATATTTTATCTTAAAAAAATAGTCAAGAAAGACAATAAATGGTTCTATGGTGTAATGGTTAGCACATTGGACTTTGAATCCAATAATCCGAGTTCAATTCTCGGTAGAACCTTATTTTTTTATTTGAAACTCTTTGATTTTTTTAAAAAACTCACCGTTTGCATTTATTAAAACAAAAAAATAGGTTTTTAGTATTTTTTGAATGAGAAAATAGATTTCATAAAAATATTATAATCAAAAAATTTGCTGACTAATTCAATAAATGGTTCTATGGTGTAATGGTTAGCACATTGGACTTTGAATCCAATAATCCGAGTTCAATTCTCGGTAGAACCTTATTTTTTTATTTTTTTTGAAATTTTGATTATTGTTATTAATTTTTTTTCTCAATTAAACCATTTTTTTTTAATTTTAATAATGGGCTGATTATCCAATGTACTTATAATTTAAAAATCTGTAAAAAATAGTCATTCTTTGTGTTTGCCGCTTTTTATGATTTAGTTTTTAATTGACCGTTGATTATTTATTTTTTTATTCGAAATGGTTCTATGGTGTAATGGTTAGCACGTTGGATTTTGACTCCAATAATCTGAGTTCAATTCTCAGTAGAACTATATTTTTATAAACCTTTTTTTTTTTAAGAATAATAAAAAATTAAAAACTCATAAAAATTTTGGGAACATCATTTTATAAAAAAATTTCCTCAAATAAATTATTTTTAAAGGTTTATGTATTCCTAAAATTGAATTTATTCTTTTAATAAATTCCAACCCATTTAATAACTATTTATTAAGACGAGTTCCTCAACAATCCAGCTTCTTTATAATGTCCGTCGATTTTGTTTATAGCATTGACAAATGCTGCAATTCTGAGACTTACTCTCAAACGAACTGAGGTTTCAAGACACTGATTAAAAGCATTGCCCAAAATTTCTTCAAGTCCTGATTGTACCAAATCAAACTAGCAAAATGATTGTATTTTATTTGGTTTTTCCATAGAAAAAAAATTAAATATATTTTATGCAAAATTGGATTTAAAACAAAATACCTCTGAATGGCCTTCTAATTCTAAGTAATGCTTATCCGTCAAATGTTCTAATGAAACTCCAGATAAATCACTGACTAGTTTCAAAAGTTTCATTCTGGACTCTTCTTCCCACTTGAAATTTTATTTTTTTATATTTTAATTTTTAAAGAAATTATTTTGACTTTTCTCATCATTCGATCAGGTCGGACATGCTTTAAATTCTTCAACCATTCAAAATAGGAACAAGTGACTCCTCCTGAGTTCGTGAGCACATCTGGAACAATCAAAACCTTTTTCTTGGCCAAAATTTCTTCTGCTATCGGAGTGGTTGGGCCATTAGCTCCTTCAGCCAAAATTCTGCAATTCAATTTATCTGCATTCTTTTTATTGATCGACTTCTCCATGGCAGCAGGTATCAGAATATCACACTCGTGATAAATTGCACTTTCATCCATATAGTTTTTGGTGATTTTTGGGTAACCATAAATTCCTTTATTGTGACTATGTTTTTTGAAATCATGCAAATCATCAGGATCTATTCCATTTTCATTGTAAATGGAACCATCATGTTCTGCTACTCCAATCATCTTCGCTCCATTTTGAACTAAATAATGAGCCAACCAATATCCAACATTTCCAAATCCCTGAAAATAAAAGAAATTGATATATGAAGAAAAAAATTCAATAAATAATTAATTTCGAAAAATTTTCCACCTGAATAATGAATTTTTTTCCTTCAATGCCAGGATTTATTTTTAGTTTCTTCATCATTTCAGTATTGCCCAAAATCTCTTTTAAGACAATAAAAGCTCCCAATCCAGTAGATTCTGTTCTTCCTTCAATCCCTCCCAAAGTCAATGATTTGCCGGTTGTGATGGCCTTGGCATTAATATCCAAATGTCCGTAAAAAGTTTCATAAGTGTCCATCATCCAATTCATTTCTCTTGTTCCAGTTCCAACATCAGGCCCTGGAACATCAATTGTTGGTCCAATGAAACCTTTTCTGGTGAGTTCTAAAGTGTATCTTCTGATCAATGACTCGATTTCGGAAGCACTATATTGCAAAGGATCCAAACAAATTCCCCCCTTAGCACCACCAAATGGAAGATCAACAACTGCGCATTTCAGTGTCATTAAGCAAGCTAAAGCTTCCACTTCTTCTAAATCAACATGAGGAGAAATTCTGGTACCTCCTTTTGTTGGTAATCTACAAAAATTTAAAAGACTTCTTTAGATAAATAAAAAAACTTATGATGTTTGTGTTGGGCTCGGTAGGATGCAATGTACTCAATTTTGCCGTTTTCTCGCACCAGTGGCAAATTTATCTTGATGACTCGGTTACAATTTTTATAGACTTCCAAAACATCCTTTGGAACGTTGGTGTATCTACCAGCTTGGTCAAAATAGTTCTTAACCATATGCAAAAAGGTGGGTTCCTCATCTTTATGATGAATGGTAGTCATTACACCACGAGCTCGGGGTTGGAAACTGGTCTGGAAGAAAGCAAGGTTTCGATGGAAAGAGTGATTTCTAAGTTGAGAATGTACCTTGAACATTTTTGGCTGTAGCTTGGAAAATATTTTGATAAATTATGTTTAAAATAAGGTTTTTTGCTTTGAAAAAAAATATCTTTGGAATGTTTTGCTTTTATTTTTTCTAAGAAATTTTTTTGTTCTCTAAAAAAATAAGCATTTTTCAGCATATAAAATGAAGCAAAAAAAAAACAATGAACATAGATAAATCATTATTATTTTGTAAAAAACCAAGAATTAAAAAAAAAAACAATGTTTTATAACATAATTATAATTTTTTTTTCAAAAACTCAACAAAGAAAACAATATTTTTTTTTTATTTGTTCATGTTCATTGGCAACATCCAGTCATGGAATTATCTGAATTATCATCATGATGTTTTTTTTTGTCTTGAACACAGATTATTCCTTTTTTTTTTGCTTTTTTATCGGGGTTCAAAACCTGATCGGTTTTATTTTCAATCGAAGTCATGAATAAAAAAGAGTCTGCCATTTGTTTTGCTAAATAATTAAAAGAGTCATTAATTCCAATATTGTCTTTTGCACTTGTCTTAAAGCATTTCAGATTATATTCTTTCTCAAATTCAAAAATTTCAGCATCGGTGACTTCTATTTCTTCAATTCTATCGCATTTGTTTCCCAAAATGACTTTGCATATTTTTTCTGGGGCATGCTTTTTCAGAGTATCCAACCATATTTTCTTTATCCCTTCAAAACTTTCCCGAACTGTTAAGTCGAATACAATTAAAGCTCCATGGGCGTCTTTAAAATAATTTGTGATTAAACTTCTGTATTTTTCTTGGCCAGCAGTGTCCCAAATCACCAATTTTAACTCATTTTTTTCATCTAATCTGATAGTTTTTGCGTTGCAATCTAAGCCTAGTTTTATTATTTTAAAGGAAAGAAGGAGAGAGAGAGTAATACCAACTGTTGGAGGCATATTAAATCTAAAATCTTCGCAGATGTATTTCCATATAATACTTGATTTTCCTACAGTTGAGTCACCCACAATTATAGTTTTCGCTTGGGGGAGGCATATCGATTCTGGTCTCTCAATCATTGACGCTGTTTGTGAATTTGAATTAGAAAAAGACATTTGGAATTTTAGGTTGTTTTAAAACTTGATGATTTCAATAATAAACATTATTATAATTTGATCTTCTTAAGAAGAAAAAAATATTTTTGGGGATTTGAATGACAAAAAAATTTGAGATAAAAAAAATTTCTTTGAAATATATAAATTTGTAAAAACTTAAATTAATGAACTCCCAGAAAAAATAAAATAAAGAAAATGATAAAGAAAAAAAATCATAAAAAAAAAATTTATTAAATTTATGAGTTTTTCCAACAAGAACTTGAAAAAAAATAACAAAAGTCAATTTTCTAACAATCGGAATGAGATTAAACCGAAAGACGAATTTGAAGCTGAATTTGATGAAGAAAAAACTAATGATATGATTGGTGAAATCGAAGGAGCGTTAAAAAGGAATCTTCTATCTGTAAGCATAACTACAAAAAAGATTTTATATTTATTTCATTTTAGTCTAGTTCTTTCAAAAACACTGAAGTAAACTCTTTAAAGTTTTCATTGTTGTTTTTGAATACTTCCTGCAAAAAACTCATCAACAACGAAAATTGGGCAAAAGCTGAAGGTTTAATTTTAAAAACGAGGAACTTATTTGAAAAAATTTTCCTACGACTTGATGAGAAATTCAAATCATCCTGGATAAGTTTGAAGATTTCAATAATTTGCACTATGGCAAATATCTATAAGAAGATTAAAAAAAATGAACAAGCATTGAATATAATGAAACCACTTCTAAATGATAAAAAATATGAAAATTTAAATTCGCTAAATTTCTTGAATTTCGATCAAAACCTCCTTGGAATGGAGAATTTATACATACTTTACGCCGAATGTCTTTATTCAATGCAAAATTATCAGGATGCTCTTGTTCATATTGATAAATGTTTCGATTTTTTGAAGTTGATTTTGGAAAATTACGAGACCATCCATCGAAATTCGTTGCCAATGCAAGATAAAAAAAACGAATTCATGAAATATTTAGATAAGAAAAGAAATATGATGGGCTTTAGTTTTTATTTGAAGGGGAAGATTTTCGAGAGATTGGCTCAAATCCAATCAGCAATGGAAAATTACAAAGTTGCATGTAAAATCTCAGAAGAGGTAATGGGACCTAATAACAAGACCACAATCAAATATATAAGAAGATTGAATAATTTACAGAAAAATATGGAATTTGTTAATAATTTGAAAGACCCCATCATATTCGATCCTAAGGAAATAAGAACTAAAGAAAATTTCCTTAGACCGAATCAAGAGCTTTTTGCGAATCCTAAACCTTCCAAAGTATTGCCAGAAAACAAAAGAAATTTCCTAATCACACATTTTTTAGAGGATGAAAGTTCCGAGAAAAAACCTCTTATTAAAGAAGGTCAACACATTAAACAAATAAATTCACGTCTTTTTAGCGAAAGAAGAGAACAAATTCGAAGCAATTCAAATCCAATGCTTTTTTCTTTCCTAACAGACCGGAAAAGAGTTTCTTTGCAATTTCCCTCTGATTATTTCGAAATGATAACAAAGGATTACCTTCCCCAATACCGAAAACACAAATTAAACAGTGACGAATTTCGGACCTGTCGAATAAAAACGGACTCACAAGCTATGAACGAATATTATTCTCAAAAGAAATTTTTGAAAAAACACACCTTTTCCAACCCAACATTGAAAATGAAGAATGCCTCAATCAACACTCCAACAGCCCCTTCTACTTCAGCTCAAGCTCAATTAGTAATGAATGAATCCTCATTATCATCTATTCAGAAAATGAAATTTGAGTTAATGAGGAATCATAGACCACAAAGTTCTCTGTGTTTCCCGAAAGAGAAAAAAACACCCAGAGAAGATACTTCCAATACTTCGATAAAAACTGGCAGAAGTAAAATAAATAGACCTTATACCATGATTGAAAGTGTGAGGAAAGTTGGTTTGGCATCTAGCCATAAATCGAAGCCAAGTATAGAAAAATCGAAAAAGTTCAATCATGGGAGCCAGATTGAACCCGCAATAATATTGACAACTCTCGATAATATCCCAGGATTGGAATTCAATCAAAGTATGAGCCGGCTTCCAACAAAAAAGTTGTTTTCTTTAATAATTTTAGGATAAGTAAAATTTTCTAGGGATTTATCAATATATGAAATTCCAGAATTAAACACATTAACAACACGAGAACTGGAAATTCCAAAGTCCGGCCTTCTTGAGATTGATGAGGAGGAACTCAACCTGATTAAAACCAATAAGTTCGTGGTGATGATTCAAAAAAAGATAAGGGTTTTTTTGGAAAAGAAACGAATTGAAAAAGAAAAAAAACTTAAAATGATGCTTGAAGAAGAAAAAAAACTTGAAAAAGCAAAGGAAAATTTAAAACATAGAGGAACGATCACAAAAGAACAATCGAATCTTTATGATGAAGCTCCTTTTGAATCTCTCACAATGATTGAAGATGAATGGGAGGAAGGAAGACCAAAAAAAACTATAATAAAGAAATTTCAAAGTTACAAAATAAACAATTTCATTCCTTTCATGTTTCAATGGAAAAGTCCCTTAAGTTCTGTGGATTATTTGATTTTTCAGAGCACCAATATAATGTTTAATATTAAGAATAAATCATGCGTTTTGGATTTTTTTTTCTTGATCAATAAAGAGTTTTTGAATATGAGACTAATCATCCACAAAATCAACGAAAAGGAATTATCTTCTCGAAAAAATTGCTGGTTAGTTTTTACTTTTCTAATTAATCTCTGGTTGGAAGAAAACACTTTGGTTTCTGAATTGGCCAAATTCCAAGGCCAAAAAAACCATTTCTTAATTTATTTCGATAAAATCCTATTGAAAGAGGAAGATTTGGAAGATTTCTTTGCTTTTAAAGATCTATTGAGTTTCTTTGTTTCCATCTCTTTCGTTAAATTGAGGAAAATCATCGGTTCTTGTTGGAAATGTGTAGATTTGCAGGAAAATCAAGAAATAAGCTCGAATAATCAAAGGTTAGATCAAATTCTACAGGAGAAACAAAGGAAAATTAAATTGATTTCTTGTCGATTGGAACCAATTAGAAGTGGACTATATTCTCATCTCGGATATGAGAAAAAAATCACAAGTCTTGACCCCACCATAGACTATCAAACCTTCTTCCGGAATTTTAGAATTCCTTTGAAAAAAGTGTTATTGAAAAAAGCGAATCTACTTGAAAAATTTGCATCATTGAGAAATTTAACTGGAAAAAAAACAAGTTTGAACAATCTGGTCAGATGGAGTCAACGTCCTTTGAAGAATGAATCATTGGAAAATATGTTACAAGTTTTAAATGAGAAAAATGATCAAAGTGAAAATAAACGAAGCATTTCCCATTCTGAGAATTTAGAGAGCAGCATAAAAAATTTAAGTAATAATTCCAAAGAGGATTTAAACCCAAAAAAAAACTCCGAACATGCAGAAACGTCAAAAAACACTTCTGAGATCAATTCGCGTCAAGATTTAAATATAAGTTCACTCAAAGAAACTTTAGCAAATCCCAAATTTCCATCCATGGTGATTAATGAAAAACCAGGCACAAACTCAATCAGATTTTCGATGAGCACCCAGCATGAAAACAACAAAAACAGAAAGAAAATCGTAAGAAAATCTTCAAGGAGGAAATTGTTTCAACTTGGATTTAAAAAGGTAGAACCTCATAAAGATCTATATATGAATGATAAACCTTATATAATCAAAGAAGATGATGAACTGGAAAAATATGAAGCTATAACATTTCCTAAAAAGTAATTACTAATAACGAAATCAATTATCATAAAAAATTATTTAAGTGATGTATTGCTTAAATTTCTAAAAAAAATCGAACAGACAAGTTATTATTTAATATTTTTATATTGTGAATTGTGTGCTCCTCCAAATGACAAAATAGTTTCAGGCTTCAAAATCGATTTTCTTTGTTTGAAAGGAGAAAATATCTTGAAAAATTTAGAAAAAACTCGCATTCGTCTCGAAGAGTTAACGCTTATGTCTTCAAATCTTGGAAATCATCATCTTATATTCCAAAGCTTTTTATTAAATAAAGGATTAAAATCATCCCAAAAACGATTATTAATGAAAATTTTGGACGTACTTATTTTCAAAAAATCTCTTTTAAATGAAAAAATTCGGTTTAAAACCGAAAACCAAATTTACAAATTAGAAAATTTGAAATTTTTCGAGTTGCCCTGCTTTGAGAAAATTCACAAAAAACCTTTGCATATCCCAAATATCAATTATTTTTATTGCAAAAGCTTCCTCAGTCGAGTTTATTGGAGATTCAACTTCTCAACAAAAAATAATGAAAATATTTTGATTATCAGTATGTATGCTCCCCTTTTGAAAATTATGAATTATTCAATTATTCGTGATCGAAATCTCCAAGTAATTTTTCATCTAATATTAATTTATTAATATTTATTTAAAAAGGAAAAATTAATTCATTTAATCAAAAAAAGTATTTGCAGTTCTGAACACATCAAATATACTTTGTTGGGTAAATACATTCATGAGAAAATTGTTTGGATTGGTAAAAAGCTCATTTTTAACGAAAAAAGAAAAGAAGCATTGAGAATAAAAAAAAGAGATATTTCTGCTCTTAATTATCAAGAGTTGAAATTTTCCATCCTTTATAAAACCATTGATGTCTATATTAAAACATATTTCAACAAGCGGACTTTTTATGAGGCCACATATATTGCCGGAATTGGCAAAAGTTATATTAAAGTTAAATATTTTTGCGCCAACCATAACGTGAACACTCAAAACATCAACAAATTTCTGAAATTCGAGATAATTCCCCAGACCAAAAGAAATAAACTTTTCAAATTCATCATTAGCGATTGTGATTTTGAGCTTTATTTTCATCAAAAAATCGAATTTTTCAATCCGAGAGAATTTCTGATCTTTATTAATAAGAACATTTCCAATAGACTGACCTTATTTAAAACTCCTCTTTATAGCAAATTGAAAATCCCATATTTTGATGATGTTGATGAATCCAAGAAATTTTATTTGGAAAATGTGTTCAGACCTATTGAATGTGAAGAGAAAAAACTCCAATCGTTTCTGGAGAAAAGATGCAACATTTATAGAATAATTTTTCAAGTTACGTGCAAAATTGATAAGCATTTTATTATTGTTACTGTGAAGAAAAATCGGATTTTAAACAATTATCATCTTTGTCTTTATTTTCAAGTGCCTTGCAGACATTTCTCTTGCAATTTTTCTATTAGAGAAATAGAAAATTTAGACCCTGCGTTTCTTTCTAAATTGTTCCCTTATCAATTCGATTTTGCCAAAAACAACAAATTTTCAAATTATTTGGAATTTAGGGAATATTTGTTGAAAAACGCCAAAAATTTGCAGAAACAAATTGATTTCAGTTTTTATCCAGAAATAATTCATGAAGAACACGCATTGAAACATAATTATTTGGAAAAATTCTTTTGGGAAAAATTGATTAAGTCAAGTCAAATGGTGTTCACAGCCAAAAACAAGACAATTTTCATAATTAATCGATATAGGGGAGTTTTGAGAGAGGAGCTTTTACAATCGAACATTTTATTTAATAATGAGAATATTTTATTGGAAATAACTTTCAATCATGCAACGAAAGTTTTGATTCCGTTTCAATGTTATCCGAAAATTCTTTTTACCAAAGCCAAGAATTATAAAGTATTTCTAAAGATTTTCAACCTTCATACCAAAGCAACACATTGCCAAGCATTTACTGCTAGAGAATTATTATATTCAAAAATGAGGCTTGAAAATGTTCAAAGTAACTTACAAAATTTGGCATACAGACAAAATAAAATGAAGACATTGGCTTATTTTTGGTCAAATATTTTCCATAATATTATTGTATTTCCGAAAGAAAAAAATGAAATGATGGAATATGATCATAGTTTCTTTGGGGGAGATTATAATTTAGAAATGAAAAAATTGGATTTGACTTCCAAACTTAAACTAAATGAAATCAATGATCAAAATAAAAATAAAAATTTCTTGATTTACAAAGGTATCTTGACCATCAAACCTCGACAATCGCTTTCCTTAATTTATAATCCAAAGGAAAATAATTTCATTTGCTTCCTTTTTATTCATCCAACATGCATTAAGATCAAAAAAATTTTGGAGTTTTCAGATTGTGAGGAGATTGTTCCAAATTTGAAATATTTAATTTTGCTGAGGAAATTTCATTTAATTGGCCTGAATTTTTTGAGAAAAATGAAGAATTTGCTCATAATAAATGCCAATCTTTTATTCCAAAAACAATAACTATTAATTTGTATAAATGCCTGTTTTTGTTTAATTACAAATGAAATTCTTTCATATTCTTTAATTATGATTCACAATAAAAATGTATATTTTTAAGTTTTTTTCCCTTTCTTCTTTTGTGTCTGTGGCTCTTGTTCGGATAAATGTTTAAAAACAACTATTTTATAAAAAAATTTCAATCCCCTAATTTTAATTTTCTTACTATAAAACATTGTCGTCAAAATTGCAAGAGACAAATATAACATAAAATTATTGTTGAACTGAAACCAAGTATTGACACTTCCCTTCAAGAAATCTACATTGTTTTTATTGGGTTGCGATTCAACAATTATCTCTTCTTTTTCCTTTTATATTATTTCATTGATTTAAAACATTTCAAATCATTGTTACGATTCGATATAATTCTCTAATTTTAATCTCTTCTTCCGTAAAAGTAAAATTATTCGATTCTTGAATAAAATTAAGACTTTCAGGTAAATATTTATTCACAATCAATAGCAAATTTTCCTGATTTCCAATATTTTTATATGCCTAAATAATATGAAAGCTCATAAAATTGCACAAATATTACTTACTTCTTTCAAAATTTCTTCATTTAAATGACTTAAACAATAACTCACGAGATACCAATATGACTTATCATAAATCTATCTCACTCAAAATCTATCTTAACAAGGAAATTATTAGGGAACTAATGTTCTGTTGAATTCTTTTTGCTCGGAAAACTCTTTTATGATCAAGGATTTTTCTTTTCCCATAATAGTCTGAGCTATCACTTTGCAACTCAAAAGATTAGCTTGTTCTTCAAAATTTAAATTTAAAAAGACTGAGTTTGCAACAACAGCTAAACTAAATAAAATGTTAGCTGAGAAGAGAAAAACAAATTAACGCTAGAAAGAAAAATATCGAACAAAAAGTTTTCTTCATCTATTATTTATTGTTTTAGATAAATTAAATCCAAATGGATTTTTTTTTTAAAATGTGCAAATTTTTGAATTTTCATTAAAAAGAACAAAAAACCCTTATCTCAAAATGAAAATAAATATTTACTAAAAAAAAAATTCAAAATAAAAATTTTCATTGTTTATATATTATTGTTTTTTGCTTTTTAAATTCATTTGCTTTAATTTGATTTTCTCATATTATTTCTTTTTGTACACTTGTCTGGCAACGATGGTTTCTTCTTCGTTATCTTTTTTTCCAAATTTACGACCAACAATCGTTTCATCTTCGTTTTGTTCTTCGTCGCTGCTATTTTTTCCCTTTAACAATTGGAGACATTTCGCTTTCGATTCAGGAGATTGGTTTGGATTTTCAATTGGTTGTTTATGTGCCGTATAAAGATCAGCATCTTCATCACTATCTTCATTTTTTTTCTTACCAATGCTCTCTTTCTTCTTCTTATCATTTTTCTTCTTATTATCATCAGAATCAGAATCAGCATAATCTTTTGCAAATTTCTTTTTTTCACCTGCTTTTTTCATACTTTCCTGTTCTTTTTCAATATTGGTGATATATTTTTTGTTGTTTATGGTGTCACTTTCTTTTTTTGATTCCTCTTCCTTTTTCTTTGATTTCTCCACTGGATTGTTCATCGATGAACCTTTTAGTTTTTTCCCTCTTAATTTGATACTCATTTCCTCCTCTATGAAAAGCTTATGTTTTCTGCTATCAATGGTGTCACTATCATTTTCATCGCTACTGGCATCAATTTTTTTTTTTTCATATTTTCTTTTTTTGATTGTTTCATCTTCAGTTTTTTCGTTGACAATTTTTTTCGCGGCTTCTTCTGCTTCTTCAAATAAATTCGAACTCTTTTCCTTATATCTCTCTTGAATGTACTTTTTCATTACTTCCTCAGCTTCTGCAAAAGTCTGGTGGACCTTTTTCTTTTGTTGGCTAAAATGCTTGCAGAGATACATCATCACGAGATAATTTTTACACAAGTTCTCATTATGTTGGAAAGTATCATTCATCATTATGATGTTGCAAACAATTAAATCAACATCTTGGTATTCTGAAAAAGGCTTAAAATCTGAAGAAAAATTTGTCACAATGAAAGTTTTTTCTCCAGTAGTCGGTCTTGTAAAATCAAGTTGGAATTGTAAGAATATTGATGACTTAACATCATCAACTTGATATTTGAAAGAAACATTTTCTATCTTATCGGAAATTGCAGCAGATCTTTTCTTGAAAACAGAAGTTGGCCCCGTCTTTTTTTTTGTGACATCATTTTCGCATTCTCTACAAAACTTCAAATTGATTTCTTTTGCTGAATAAACCCTCAGTTTGACTAGAATCCCATAAGTCTCGGCACTCACACTCAAAGAAGTCTTCAATAAATCATTGAGTTGTTTTTCATCATATGTATATTCCTTAATTTCTTTGTTGTTTACAATTTTTACTTTAGCAACAGGGGTCCTGATTTTTTCCAATTGACTTCTATTTGAAGTGATCAATCCATTTAAAATCTTCAGCTTCGATTGTTCATCTTCATAACCTATGATATGAAAAACAGTTCCCAACTCAACACCTTTCTTTCCCAATTCCAGATAAGCCTTTTTGGCTTCAATATCCATTGATTCAGGTTCCTCTTTGCCTCCTTTCATTGCACCGAACCCGTGATTTGCCATCCCATCAGTGAAAATATAAAACTGACTCATTTCAGGCTTTAAGGCTTCAATAACTCCCAAACCGCACGCTACAGCAGGCCCCAATGCCGTGAAACCTTCTGGTTCTTTTGCATGCAATTTTTCAAAAAGATATGGTAGATCCGAGTTCTTATTTTTGTCAAAAAGCTTGGATGCATTTTCTTTTCCGAAGTCAACACATTTCTCCAGGCTCGAAAACAAGTCAGGGCTCAATGCTATTGGATTGCCTTTATGTGTTCCTTGCCCATACATGAGTATTTCTTTGTCAAAGGTTATCACAAAAATTTGGTAGTTATATTTGTTGCTTGAATCAAAAAGGAGTGTTAATTGTTTTTCCAAGTTTATCAGGAGGAGCTCTTTACGACTTAGAAAATCTTGCTTCTCCTTTTTTTGCAGGTAGCTCTGAGCCAAAGCTGTGTTTGGAGAATTATAAGACACATTCATACTCGTGCTATAATCTAAACAGATCATGATCATCACATTTGTGGAAGCTTTGGCTTTGTGGGCTGCTTTTTTCATATCCAAGAAATAAGATTGATCACCATCCATCATGGATAGTTCTTTCATCAAAGGTTTTTTTATTTCTATTGGAGTTTTGCAGAACACACATGCGTATCGACTTGAGCTGTCTATTGAGACCATTTTAAAATTGAGGACTGCTTTGCAGGTAGGACATTTTTCGAATGTTTGAATTCGATTGTCATCATTTGAAAGAATTTCCTCGAGAATGCTTTGAGAAAATGAGTAATTCAAAGAGTTCAAAATCTCTTTATCTGACCCTGTGGGGACAGAATAAGCGAGAGGTCGAGATATCATTAAAAGAAGGATTAATCAGAATAAAAAAATTAATTTTTTTTTTTATTTTGGTTTTTTTCTGCTGAAAAATTAATAAATTCTATAAGAAAAAATTCAAAAGAAATGACAATATTATAATTATTTTTTTTGTAAAAATAATTTAATAATTGGGAAAAAGTATGGACTTGATACCATTCCTAACAACATTGATCCAGATCAGATTTTTTATTTTTTTTCCTCTCTTTTGAAACTGAAATTTTTATTCCGTTTGCTGATTCTTGGATTTCTGTCATTTTTCCAACAGTTTTTTCAAAAGTGCCTTTATTTTTTAAGTCAGAAGAAGTCAACAAAAAAAAGTTTTCATTCATTAATTTTGCCAAAGAATGAAATGCTTCTGAAATTCCTAAACTTTCTTTTGCACTGGTGCGATAACAAATTATATTAAAATCTCTCTCGAATTTTTGGATTTCTTCATTCTCAACTTCAATTTCTTCCACTTTGTCACATTTATTTGCTAAAACTACTTTGCAAATTTTTTCAGGAGCGAATTTCTTCAAATTCTCAAGCCAACAAGTTTTTATAGCTTCGAAACTTTTCCGTGATGCTAGATCAAACACTAACAAAGCACCATGAGCGTTTTTAAAGTAATGTGCAATCAGACTACGGTATTTTTCCTGCCCTGCTGTGTCCCAGATCTGCATTTTCAACTCATTTCTATCATCCAATTTTATCGTTTTTGTACTAAAATCCACACCTTTTAATTAAATTATATTGTTTCTCAAAGATGTTTATTTTAGGGGCAGACCGCAAGTGGCTTGAAGGTTATATTTGAATTGGCTTTCAGTATAACTTAGAATGATGCTCGATTTGCCGACTGAAGGATCACCGACCACAATGATTTTTGCGTAATTTAAAAAAAAAAGGTCAGAATCCAAGGATGTTTTGAAGTCGGAATTGTTGGCAAAAGAAGAATCAGAGGACATTTATTGTAGGAACCTTAAAAATTTAAATTAAAAAAAAAATATTTAATTTTTTTAATTTTTTTTTCGTTCTGTGTTTTTTTCTTTTATCTTTATTAAAATTTTCTGTTTTTTGTTAATAGTCCTCTTCATTAAAATCTTTGAATTTAATTTAAGTTTTTAAACAAATTTTTAATTAAAAAAAAGGAGTTTATTATTTATACTTTTTTTATTGCCAAATAAATTCATTTTTTTGGTTTTTTTTTTCAACTATTTCTTATTTTGAAAAATTTTATTTTCTTCTTCTTTTAATTTTTTTCTGATTTCTAACGTTGTCAGCGTAATTGTGTCTTCATCTGAATCAACTTCGTCACTATCTATTTTATGTTCTTCCTCTTCGAGCTTGCTGGGCTTTTTTTTATCTTTACCTTTCAAACTGAGTTTTTTTTTCTCTTGTTCTTTTTTTTGTTGACTCAAAGCCAATTGTTTTTTGAATTTTTTCTCATTTTTTTCGACTTGTATCAACGCAACTTCAAATTTCTCCAAATATTTCTTGAGGATTTGGAAGCTTTCTTCATCTCCGCGATTTTTCATAAAATCCAAAAAATCTTGCATTTTTTGAGAATCAGTTTGGAGTTGATCCAACAACATAATGAGAGATAGGGTTTGGAAATCGATCTTAGAAGTGATGTTGTCTTCTTTTTTCACTTCAATTTTCTCATTAAAAACTATCGTGTATTGTTTTTTATCTTTCATATTTGAGAAAAGAAGTTGGAATTGAAAAATGAGCTTTTCTCCTGCTTTAATCTCCTTGGGAACCTCATACATCAACCCGTTTTTTTCCACATTTGTATAAATCGGTCCTATGTTTTTAATTAAAACTTTAGCTTTGGAACCCACATCCTTTCTTTCCGTATTTTCTTTATTTGATTTGCAGAAATTGACTTTGATTCTTTTGTCATAAAACACTTTTAACTCGACATTGGTAAAATTCAATTCTTTGGGCATTTTGAATGCTGTTTTCATTGCGGTTGTGAACTTTTCTTCATCATATATTTGATCTCTTTGTTGATTCGTTTCAACTTTTAATTTGGAAAGTTGTCCGAATCTCGTTTTTTCTGTCATTTGGGCCAGATATCGTATGCCAGCATCTTCTTCAAATGCGAAAAGATGAAAGACCACTTCCCAATCAAACCCCAAATTTCCCAAATTTTCATATTCCTTCATGCATATCTCCTCTGTCTTCAGCAATTTCGCCTCCTCAATATTTCCAAAACCATTATTAGCCAAACCATCAGTAAAAATCATAAATTGACATGTATCTGGCTCTCGATCCATCGATTTCAGAAATCCTAAACCAATCGCAATCGCTGGAGCTAAAGATGTCGCTCCTTTCTGAGTTTCTGCATCCAACTTCTCAAATAACAAATCGATGTCAGGCTTAGTCTTCGTTGAAAAAACCATTTGGCCTTCTTTTCTGCCGAATTTCATACATTCTTTCGGGTCATTTTTGATTTGATCGAATTCTGATTGGCTGAGCTTCCGGGGTTTCCCAGTGATGCCATCCCCAAAAAGTGTCACAGTGTTCGAAAACAGGATGGCATAAACCAAATATTCTATATTAGTGTTTTTGTTTATCATTTCCTTGAGTTGCTTCTTCAAATAAAGCAAAATCAACTCCTTTCGGGAAATATAGGGGTTCTTAGCGTTGAAATCTTTACTGAACTCTTCACCAAATTCCGCCTTGGATTTATTTTTTGCATTCCGCTCCTCGATATATTCAGTTATCACATGGTTTTCTGGGGCTTTGTAGTTTGAAATCATGCTTCCACTGTTGTCCAAACATATTATCAAAAGAACCTGTTTTTTTTTGTTCTTTTCAGAAGTACTTTGGCTCCAAAAGAAGTCTTGAATTGACTGTTTTTTTATCTGCTGGAGTTCATCTCCCTTGAATTTCTTTTCACCACAGATGCATTTTAAGGAATCTTCATTAACAAAGTCGGAGTGAAGACTGATACCGCATTTAGAACAAGTCATCAAGGAGGAAGGAAGCTCTTTATCTTCATCTGAAAGGTAGCTGTTGATTTTCTCAGGATCGACTGTGAAAAGCAGGGAATTTATATAATGTGAGTCGAAGGTACAATATTTTGAGGGTTTTGAAAGCATTTATCTCGTTTTTAAAATGAAAAAATCAAGTTTTAATATTCTATAATTTATAATAAGAGTCTGCAATTTAATGTTGAGACTTTAAAATGCTGGGACGATAACTAAAGGAAAAATACATTTTTTATATTCTATCTTAGATTTGATATTGAATTGTGAAAAGTATTAAAATTAAAAAAAAAAAAAATTAAAAATAATATAAAGAAAGAAAAAAACTAAACATATTTCAAAAACATTCTGACAATTTAATTTCAGATTAAGAAATGGTATTTCAAAAAAAAATAATTTGTAAATATAGTTTGCAATTTTATATGTTATGCTAGGAACGAATTTTATATTCTATAGTAGATTTGATATTGAATTGTGAAAAGACATGAAAATTTTAAAAATAAATTAACTCAATTTTTTGCTATTTTTTCGAAAAAATGCAATCTTTCGATCAAGGACTAATTTACATTCCAGAAGACATTAAGTCTTATCGCACGCAATATAGAAGAATTGACAAAAAAAACCTCAATAATAGATTTAACACACTATGTGATCAATATCGCATGAACCAAGATCCTAAATTCATCAATGAATTGGAAATGCATTGCGATTTGCCTTATTTAGATGCCAATATCTTCGAACAGGATTACATAGACATTCTCCACAAGGTGCGAATTATTCATAATTTAAACGGGATGAAAATGCAATCCCTTAGTGTTTTTGAAAAACTAATCGACTTAAAACCTTTTATGAAAAGAGTTTTAAGAGATTTGTTCTCCAATCAAAATGAACAGAAAAAATCGATTCATGAAGTTTGCGATTTTATAAACCAAAAACAGTTTAAAATCAATGAGAAACAATTCAAATTCTACTCCCCTACAATCCTCAAGTTCTTTTTCAAAGATAATTCAATAGACGAATTGAAAGCCATTTCAAAGGACAAGATTTTCAATTTAAAAGAAGTTGAAATTCCATTCCAGCTGCTCATTGATCGAGTCCAACAATATCTACCGTCTGTAAAACCAAATGAATTAAAATTAGATCCGAAAGAGAAGGAACAACCTAAGAAACACTTCT
>Ga0302186_10000867_pt1 | contig 26211 bp, 18 predicted proteins | sample II_Bog_E1_2_FD_198782 | JGI IMG/M metagenome (GOLD analysis project Ga0302186, IMG submission 198782) | Peat permafrost microbial communities from Stordalen Mire near Abisko, Sweden - II_Bog_E1_1 | ecosystem: Environmental > Terrestrial > Soil > Wetlands > Peat | place: Sweden: Abisko...
TCCTTTGGCATTTTCTTGTTTATTGAGCTTAAAAACATTTCGAATATTTTTAAGGTCTTTCCATGCTGAATTTCCTTTGGATGCAGCTTGATTTGAAGCTTTGAATAGTTGAGTATATTTTTCAAGATCTTTGTTATAATGTCCGATTAATTTAAGCCATTCATTAAGAGCTTGATTGCTGGCGCCTCTCAAAGCAATGTCCTTTTCTTTTGAGTTTTCAAATAGAACTTCAATAATTGCATCCTTTTCATATTAAAGAAGTTATATAGTTTTTTACATTTTATTTTTAATTTACAAAATTTGTTAAAGTCTTGAACTCTTCAGGAAATTTTAATAAAGACTGGGCAATTTTTTCAATCGCTATCGAACCATCAATTTTCATTTGAATTGTGGCAGATTTATTCTGTTTGGATAAAATAAATAAGAGCTTTTCTATAAACTCTAGTGATTTCCCTTCAGAAATCAAGAGATTCCCAGGAACTTCTAAAAGAAAAGTAAAAGCTTTGATAAGATCACATGAAATTTCTCCCTTTTTTTTCTAAAATTGATATTAAATTAGTTCCCCCCTAAAAACATACAAATATTTGTGGAATCTCCTTATAAAAACTAGCCATAATTTCTGTATTTGTCTCCTTTTCTCCAGAAACAAATTTCAGAAACTCTAATAAACAATAGCAAGCGCAATTCAATAAATTTTGTTCAGTTTTCATCATGATAAATTTCACCAAAGGCACGAAAATCAATAAAAGTTGCGTATTCACATCAAATTTTTTGGTGCAATTCTCGTAAACATCAAGTAATGCCTTGCCGCAAATTTTCTGTATGACCCCTCTATTATCCTAAATAAATCCTGGAATTACATAAAGGAATTCATCCAAAGTCCCCCAAAAACATTACGGGAAAAAAATTGTGGATATATTCAATGACTTTCACCACTGTTTTTTGGAGATCGGGCACCTTATCAATAGGATCAATTAGATTTTCCTTAAAAACTGAACAAATATGGCTGATTATCAATAGATGGGCTTCTTTTTCAGAAAAAATATCAGTTTTCGCAGCAAATAGGATAGAAAAAAATATTCGTAAATTAATTTGTGTGGGATTGTTAGTGATTAGCTCCTTGATTTCTTTGAGACCCTGTTAGGAAAAAAAATATGGCATAAATTTTTTTTAAAAATCCATATTTCATTTACCCTTTCTCGAGTTTGGTTTTGAGATAATTTAGTCAGACTGATTTGAAATGCATGACGGACACTTAAATTATTATCTGGAGATTTACTACGATCGACTTTTTTTTGAAATGCTGAGACAATTTGGGCCTTGGTAGTAACTTTGGAAGAAGCTGGACGGGGGAGGTTTTTTGATGGTGATGGATCTTGGGGTTCTTTGGGTTCTTTGGGTTGTTCTTTGGGTTCTTTGAGTTCTTTGGGTTTTTTGGGTGCTTTGGGTTCTTCTTTGGGTTCTTCTTTGGGTTCTTCTTTGGGTTCTTCTTTGGGTTCTTCTTTGGGTTCTTCTTTGGGTTCTTTGGGTTCTTTGGGTTCTTTGAGTTCTTTGCGTTCTTCTTTGGGTTCTTTGAGTACTTTGGGTTCTTCTTTGAGTTCTTTGAGTTCTTTGAGTTCTTTGAGTTCTTTGGGTTCTTTGGGTTCTTTGGGTTCTTTGGGTTCTTTGAGTTCTTTGAGTTCTTTAGAGTCTTTGGGTTCTTTGTTGAGAAATTCGGATTTGTTTGGTGGTTTGATGCTGCTTTTTTTAACTTCTTCATTTTTTTTTTCAGGTATTTCAGATTTCTCAGGGATTATCTCTTTAGATTTCGCCACATTTTCAAGGGGTTTTTTATTAGCATCAGGCTCTTTTTTACTTTCTGACATTTATTTTTTATTAAATTAGATGTTTTATCTGTTATTTTTTTTTTCGTTTTTAGTTTCTAAAAAAAACCCAGAAACATATAGACAAGCATAAACGACAAAACATTTCTGGAATAAAAAAAAGTATTAAAAAAAAAAAATAATAATTCCAAATTTTTTTTATAATTAATTAAATTTTATGTTTTGTATTTGATTCTATTAAATTTTTTCAAAAATTATAATTTTTATACTTTTTTTGCATAAAACTATATATAATTAATTAAACATGATGCCAACAAATTTTGGGGATGTCTATTTTGATGCTTCTAAACTCTTTACCATGAAATGTCTCGATTTCGACCTGGGTTATCTTTCCTATACTTTCGAAGAATCTCATTCAGGTCATTATCTGCAATATCTCTGCGATGGAGCATTTCTTAATGATTATAAATATTACGAGCCTGATAGCAAATGGCGTAATTCGGTTCTTTGGGAAATCTTGCCAGTTCCAGATGAGGAGGGTCCTTATTTTACTTTGAGAAATAAGGGTCTCGACTATGGATATATGTCTGTTGGAGATTATAAATCAGCTAGTGGGTTTTATGTAGAACATCTATATAGCAGGGCCTATGATAAAGAGAAGAAATTGTATGAAAGGGATAAGAAATTTAGAGATAGAGTTCTGTGGATTATTGAGAAGGTGGAAGGAGATGCTTATGTAATTATGAATAAGTCTCTTCAGGGATTTTTGACTTATACTCAAAAAAAGGCCAAAAGTGGACATTATTTACAAGTTTTATATGGGGACGATTATGAGGAGGAAAAAGAAAAGTATAAAAAAGGGGGGGTATGGGAAAAATCAATTATGTGGGAAATAAAATCGGCTTCAAAATAAAAAAAATTGTTTTTTTTATTTGTTAGCAATCCGTTTTTAAAAAATGATAAGAAATTTAGTCAATGAATTAATTCATTCTTGAAATATTATCTTGTTTATTAATCAAGGATTTTGTAGGTACAAACCTTTTTCGACTCTTTCACCAACCAAGTTTCAAAGTATCTTTTGATAATTTGGTTCCAATCTTCTATGTCTTGGATTTTTTTTGGAAGTTCTTTTGGTTTTTTCATTTCATGGAGTTCCTTAATTCTTTCATTAGTAAGGTCATATAATTTTTGAACCGAAGCATTTTGTTCTGATTTGGGAAAATAAAAGATAGTTAACGGCTCATTTTCCCATTCTATTTGATAAAGATATGCATAAACCTTATGAACTCCTTGAGCAGCATTGAGATGAAAATGGAAAATATGGCTTTTTTCAAGAAAGCATCCATCCAAAAAATCCATCATGAAAATGAAATATTCGTCACAAGGAATCAACAACAGTCCTTCATTAAACAACTCAAATTCATTTTTCATTGTGAATTCCTTCATGAAACTGTTCATTCTTATTTTGGAAATTGTGTGATGAACATTCTTTTTATGATGGTAAATGAGAAGAGGTTCTGTCGATTTATTCAAAAGATCAAATTGATCTAGCTTAATAAAGAGGTCTCTTCGACCCTTTAGTTCCCATTCCTGATAGTTATCCCAATATTTGATAATTCCCAAAGCCAAATTTGAAGAGTCTGGGTTTGCACTGGTCATCATTTTGTCCATAATTATAGCTTTTTCAGCACATGGTTCACCAATGTCCTCAACGACACAGACAAAAAAATTGTTCTGAATGCGGATTTCTTTAATTTGCATGAAATTAAGCATTAATGATAAAAAATTGACATATCCACTTAAGGCAGGAACCTGATCTAAAAAACAAAAAAGACCATTATTGACACGAAATATATCTGTAGGAGAATAAATAGAAATATTTGAATTCTTGGAGGTAGGACTATAATGAGTTTGATTGTTTGATCGTTTTTTTTGTGTGAAATGTCGAGCCTTTTTTACATGGGCATGAATGTAGTTGAGCTTGAATTTGGTTTTTTCCATTTTTAAGTTTTCTAATTATTAAAATTTTAATTGGTTTTTTTAATTAAAATAAAAAGCAAAATATTGATAAATCTTTTTTTAGAGGAAAGACAGAATTTAGTTGAGCTTGAATTTGGTTTTTTCCAAAATAAAAAGCAAAATATTGATAAATCTTTTTTTAGATGTATGACAGAATTTCGTTTTTGTTAAAAATATTAATCATTTTTGTTCAAAATTTAAAATTACATCTTTCTTAGTTTTAGAGACGAAATTATATGAGAGGGTTCTTTAATGTTGAATTCTCATTTACTTCATTGTTTTTTAATTACATCCTAATAAAAGGCTCAAAACCCAATTTTTTTCTTTTCTTTCTGAAATCCAAAATCGTTAATAATTTTCAAATCTTTATAATATTCCCTCATACATAAACCCAACTTGGAAAAAAAACTTGGAAGATAATTTGTCTGTTTGCAGAAAACTTTCATTTTATTAGAAAAAACTTTAATGAGCATTTTATTTTGAAGATTTATTAAAAAAAGAAGAAAAAGTTTTATTCGAGAAAGAATTGCAAAATTTAAAAACTTTAGAAATTTAAATTTTTTAATCTTATTCAAATTCATTAAATACTAACAAATTTTATTAGAAAGAGACTTAACTGTTATAATATGATCTCTTTTCTTCCTTCCTATCCCTTTGGAAGGTAGAAAATGCTTATTGATCTTCCTCTATCAATTTATATCCACATCTTTTGTTTCCTTCCTTGAAAATCCAAGGAGCGTAATATTTCTTGATGACATTATCCCATTCGTCCATATTTTTGGTTATTTTCTTTTGGTTTTCCTTCGTTTCTTCGATTTCCTTTTTTCCATTCACGCTCTCATAAATTAATTGAACCTTCGCTTCTTGGATGTTTTTGGGAAAAACTAAAATAAGAACTATTTCAGTGGACAAAATCACCTGATAAACATGGCTAAAAACCTTCAATATTCCATGAGCAGATTGCAAATAATTAGTGATCACCTGATTTTTCTCTCCGAATATCGTATTCAAATGATTATGCATAAATTGGTAATAGTCTTTGCCTGGGATCACCAAGGGTCCTTCCTGGAAAATCTGCAAATCGTTCATATTTGTCAGATCTTTTAAACATTTATTAACCGCCATTTTATGAATAATAAGGCCTAATTTCTGATTTTCCACATAATGATAAAAAATCATAGGCTCATTGGCATTTTCATCGAGGATCTTGAAAAACGCCTTCTCATTCAAATTTCCCAAATTCGGATCATCTTTTTTTCCACTGATGTCCACCGATTTATGTTTTTCAGCATTGCGTTTCAAACATAAAGCCAAATCATAACTGTTTTGATCATTAAGACTTAACAACCTTTCAAAGAGATAATCAATATTCATAAAGGGTTCCTCATAATCTTGCATGCTGCAAATAGTGAAATTTGCACTTGTTTTTATTTCTTTCACTTGCTTAAAATGTAGGGTTAATGCAGAATAAGGGACGTACTCATCAAAATTATTGCTTTGATCTAAATAGGCAAAATCCCCTATCGTCCGTAATATAGTAAAAGGAGAGTAAAACTTCAAAAGTGGTAGGCGAACAGGCACAATATCTTGAATTTGAGGGTTATTTTGTGCGGTTTTGCGGTAGGTTTTGGATGGACGGATGAGACGTGACTTTTTGACATGTGAATGAATATAATGGAGCTTGAATTTGGTTTTGTTTTCCATGAAATTTAAGAACGAACTTGATTAATTTAGAAAATATTATGTTGTGATCTTAAAAAAAGGAGAAGAAAAATTATGAGAAATCATTTTAAATTTCTGAGAAATCCTATTAAACATAAAATAGGATCGTAAATTCCAAAAAAATCTAATTTTTTCTTTAATTTTTTCTCAAATGAACAATTTTTAATATGTTGGTTCTATTCAAATGTTTCTTTTTTAAACTAACACCTTTCATATATATTTGCTCTTTCCTTGAGGCCTTCAATAATTTCATGGGCTTTATTCAGCTGGGGATATATTAATTTGCAAAATAGTGAGACTGCTTTGAAAAAAATTCTTAATTTTTTACAAAAATCAAAAAAAATCAGGGCAAAGCTTTAAAATTCTTATAATCTTTGGTTCCTATTCACCACATATTTTTTTGAAAATTAGGGTTTTATTCAATGCGCATCATTTTTTCTGTTATTTCAGAAATAATCTTCATTTATTCAATTTTCGTTTTTCAAAATTCGTCTCTTTGATTATCAATCTCAAATAATCCCGCCCATTAAAATAAAACCATAAATGGTGTTTCCTTTTCTATGAAAATATATAAAAATCCACATCGAGCAATTTTCCAATCTCCATTATTGACACTGAAATCCAAATTTTGTGAAGTTGGAGATTGTAAAAAATGATTATTTACAGATAGTTAGTAGTTCACAAGAATTCTTGCTTTATTTGGCTTTATATAAATGAAGTGAGGTTTTCCATGATAATTTTGCACTTTCTTTGAAAAGCTGAAAGAAATATCTAAATAAGAGTTTCTTTATTAATATTCTTATTTTTCAAAAAATAAATGTGCTATTTAAATACAAAAACATAAAAAAACATTAAAAACTTAAAGCAAAATGAAAGATTAATGATCATCATCAATATATTTAGGAAAAACCAGCATTTTCCTTCTTTCTCCACCTTTCAATATATAATTCTTCGTCAATCTATCAAAAAAATGTTCATATTTCCCAATGATTGTATCTCTTTTTCCTTGAAATCTTCTCCTTTCCTCGAAAATCTCTTTCATCCTCAATAAAACCTTTATAATTTGTCCTTTTCTTGCTTCGAAAATGCCCTCTTCCTCGAAATTCATCATATCCTCCAGATTAATTTCCTTTCGACTTCTAATTGGTTTTAAAACCTCCTTAATATTTCTAATACATGAGGCTTTGGTCTTTGGTTTCTCATCAATTTTGAATTGAGTTCCTTCTTCTAATTTCTCAATGATTCGCCCTAAGAATATCCTTATAAATCTTCAATAAATAAATATTTTCTATTATTAATTACCCGTCTTGAAACTCTAGCCAAAAATCATCCTTTTGCTTTAATTCCATCGCTATTTTCTTAAAGCCTAAGGCTTCTAACCATGTCAAGACCTCTTTTTCTTCAATAGGGTTCCATTTATCCTCATTTTTCTTATGATTTTCTCTCTTTTCTTCTATAGTTCTCGCCTTTCCTTCTCTTTCGCTTAATAAACTATGCATTTTTTCTCTTTGATATTCATTATATTTCATGGGAATCTCTAATACTAGTCTTCCTTTCATTGATCTTTCTTTAAAACCCTCTGATAATTCCTCATTTTTCCTTTTATTGATAGTCATTTCATTGTTTTTATCATTATTTCCTTCATATAAAATAATCTCAAACCCGGTTCTCAAATCCTCGATGAACCCTAATAAAATTTCCTTTTTTCCCTTAATAATCTCTGATTCCATCCAGAGGAATTTCTGAGGAAATCTCTTGTTTTTCCTTAATAAATTCAGGAATTTCCTTAGATTCGCAAGGCAACTGGCTTCATTTTGGGGGTTCCTATGAATAGGCCTTATCTTTATCTCAGTAAAAACCTCATATATTCTATATAAAATATCTCCTTTTATTATATCATTAGCCGTTTGATCCCAAGAAAGAGGCTTTTTCTCATAAAGTCCTAATTCTTTCAACCAAGTTATAAGATCTTCCTCTTTTTCCTGTGAATTTATAAGAGTTTGAAGGTAATTACTAGAAAAATCCTCTAGAAAAACATCAAAATCAATAGGGAAATTATTCAAAACTCTAGGGTTTCGATTATTCTGAATAAAAATCAAAAGTTTCTCTAAAAACACCATATTTCCTCTCATTATAGACTCAGCGATTCTCCATAATAAGTTCTTTAATTTCATTGGATATTTGGTCAAAGTCTCTAGACTTATCAATAAATTTCCCCTACATTCATTCAGGGATTTCACAGGATCATGAGGCTTTTTCATTGGATTTATTGATAATTCTTGTAAAATCTGATATAATAATAATCCATTTCTCACAGGATCTTCAAAGAGACTCTGATTGCTGGAATTTCCTAATGAATTGGGCCGGATTTTCAAGCTTTTTAAGAGTTTTTCCATTAAATATAATTATTTTGACTTTGTTTTTAATAAAAGTTCTTTAAATATTCAATTCGTTAAATTCATAAATTTATTAATTATTAGCTCTATTTTGACTTGTTTTTAATGGAAGATCTTTAAGTATTTAATTCGTTAAATTCATATATTTATTAATTATCAAGTCTATTAATAATAAGAAGCTCGAATTCAACTTAATAATATTTAAAACTCGAGTCTTGATTCGTAATTTCATTTATTATTCTATAATGGCATCTCCTCTTTTCATCTGCCTCTTCTTTCGGGTCATAATATTTCTTTATTAAGTTTTCCCAATCTCTGAAACTTTTTATCAACGATTTCCCTTTTTTTCCTTCAGTTTTGTCGTTTTTCTGACATTTTTCAATGGCCGTCAATTTCAAATAATTGCCTTTTTTTTTCCTGATCTTTTTATCATTTTCATTCTTGAACTCATATAAACTTTGAACATCAACAGTTTGGGCTTCTTTGGGGAAAGTCAAGGCCACTATTCTTTCATTTTTCAAAGAGAAATTCTCACCTTTTGCTAAGAGTTTCTTCACTCCTTGATAGGTGTTGACATAAAGTGTGATATATTGACCTAAATTGTTTTGGAAGCAGCTTTCTAGATGATTGACCATATAACTGAAATATTGATTTGTGGGACAGACAAACATGCTTTCCTCAAAAATCCTGATATCATCCTGAAAAGTTAGATTCTTCAAAACCGTATTAACTGAAACTTTCGTGCTCACCATTCCGAGCTTTGGATGTTGTTTATAATGATACATTATAATTGGATTTTGGGAGTTTTTCTCTAAGAAGGCTTCAAGAAGTTTAGAATCATCTACAATCTTTACAGGGATAACCGTTTTTACTTCTTCTTTTAATGGCAAATTCGTGAAAAACTGATTGAATTTCCTGATATTCATCGCTAGATTATAACAGGTGGTTTCTCCAAGACTCAACAACCGATCAACCAAGAATCCAATATCAGGATTGAAGCATTCGGAATCGAATTTGTTGCAGATCGTGAAATCCTTCGTGATTGTGATCTCCTCTATATATTTGAAAGGGTTCCATAAGGAGCTTAATGGCACGAAATCATCGACCATCGAAAGTTTATCAAGAAATACTAAATCTCCTATTGTTCTATGTATAGAGATAGGATCGTAATATTTATAAAGAACTAAAGGCTTATAAGTGGTGTCTTTTTGAAGGAAAAGTTGTTTAATTCGACGAGAGGGCTTTTTATGAAGGAGATGTGATCGAGATAGATGTGATTTGATGAAATTGAGTTTGAAGCGCGTCTTTTTTTCCATCGGTGGATTATTTATATATATTTGTAATAATAAAGAAAAAATGCTTGAATTCAGGATATAAACGTCCGGCTATTAAAATTCCAATTTAAATCCTTGTTTTTTTAAATTCTTCTCCTGAAAAATACTAGAAAGAAATGGGATTTTTTAAACTAGGCCAACTTTCCTTCCGACTTTGATGAAAAATATAGAGGAAATGCTTAAAAATATGGAACTAACCAAAAAATACGCAGATTTTAGTAAATCTTAGCTGAATTAAATAAATTTGGGTTTTTTTATAGCACTACCCGACTTTTATTAATAAGAATAATAATATTATGTCACAGCTTCATTATAGTCCTTTAAATGCTATCATTTCGAAATCTGAATTTGAAAACCCTAAAGACACCATTCTCCAATCTCCTGAAGACCTATGCTCATATCTCCAATTCAAAATCCCTTTAAATCCACCTTTAATCCAAGAAATCTCAACACTTTTATCAATGATTTTACCTAAAGGAAATCGAAAGACCTCCATGGAGAATTTAATGATCCAATTGGCCAATTGCGACAATTCACAGGACCCGAAAATCTGCATTTCACAGCAAAAAACCGAAAATTGTGAAGAAAAACATAATTTGTTAGATAATATTTTAGAGGAAAAAATTGAGTTTTCAGAACAAAAAGTGGGGTTTTCAGAGCAAAAAGAGGGGTTTTCAGAGCAAAAAATTGGGCCTTCAGAGCAAAAAATGTGGCTTTCAGATAAGCTTAAAGTTGAGCGTTCCGAACAGCAAAAAGTTGAGCTTTCAGAGCAAGAACTGGAGGATTTAGAGGAAAAAACCCAGATTCCTTCACATAAGCCGACAAAAAACGAGATCCTCGAAAAGACTTTTTCCGATCATAATCTGGCCGGCTTCTTGTTAATAATCTTCGCCTTAAAGAACGATTACCAAGAAATGGCTCTCTTTCTAGCTAAAGAATTCCCTGATTTAGTTAAGGATTTCCTCGATAGTCTTAAAGATTTCATGTTGATTGATATTTGCAAGGTGATATATCAAGGGTTATATGATTTTTATAAGGGTTCTGAGGAGAAGTTCTATATGAAAATGCTCGGTTTTTTAAGGCACAGACCAGGAATCGTGGTTTTGAAGCGGGAATTCTTCAGATTAGTCACTTTTACCTTGAAAACTGCGAATTCCGAACTCATTGATTGTTTATTGGAGAGTTTTCCTGATATTAATGAGTTCTTAAATCGAAAAAATGGAGTTTTTGAGAACGAAAAGCAGTTTTTTGATCGTATTTTAATGAAAATCCTGAATGAAATCAAAAATCAAAGATATAAAGCCTCTAATGAAGAGAAAGTCCTTACTAGATTCTCAATAAAATGTCTAGAAAACAGCTGGGAATCGTTATTTCGGCTTATTGTGAAATTCAGGCCTTTATTACTTGATAATATGAGGCTTTTTAAATCCTCATTGTCTTATAAAAACCTCGAAACTCTGAAGAATTTCATGAAAATCAATGAAAATGCCAAGGAATTCCTTTTAAATGAGGAGAATTTCTCAAAACTCCTTGATTTTCTAGAAAATGAAGCCAATTTCCTTGATGGGATCTTTCTTCTGAATGAAATTAAATCCGAACCCCTCGATATTTTCTATCAAAGGTTCCTTATAATGAAATTCGAGACTTTATTATCAAGTACTAATAAATCTCAGCTTAGCTTATATCGAATTCTCTTATCTCATGTCAATCCCTTTAGTCTTTGTGTGGTTTTAAGTGATATTTTCCATGAAATCGCCATGAATAGCAAGGAATTGAAGTTAAAATTCGACTTTTTGGCTGTGAAATTCAAAGATTTAGCTTTATCGATTTTCGAAAGACTCCAAAATTCTGTGAATTTGCGTCTTTTACTCACGAAAACCTTTTTCCCAGCCAAAACCTCGATTCTCGAGCTTTTATTAAAAAAATGTGAATTTTTCGAAAAAATTCTGATAAAACCCAATGTTTATTCTCTAATCAACGAAATTTGGGATTCCCCATATGAAAATAGTTGTAATTTACTTCGATTTTCGACTGGATTTTGTTTCATTTCAGGCAAAATGGCGATTTTCCCAGATATGGACTTGAATAGTAGTGGTTTAAGTTTTTCAATGGAGAAATCATCAGTAAGTGCAAGTTTAAGTCCTAGTGATTCCCCCAAAAGATTGAGTCAAAGCAGTAGTACCCTTAATGCTGTAAATAGTTTGAAATCTATTATAACATTTAATAGTGATGGCTTTTCGATGGGTAAAGCCAATTTATTCAAATATATGAAAACCGCAGAAAGTTTGAATTTGAAGATGAATTTCAATTATCAATTGAAAGTCTTCATGAAATGCATGGGATTTCGTTATTTCATAGAATTCTTGAGCTTTTTCACTGCGTTTGGTGTGATTTTAACCATTCTCATGCAAAATTTAGAGACAATCTTTGCTGCGAATGAAGCGCCTGATGTTATGGAAGGCGTATTGAATTTTATGATAATATATAGCTCAGAAACTAATGATACATTACTTGTAGAGAAATTACTTTCTTTTTTCCCTGAAAATCAACAAAGTAATTTCCTAACCTTTTTTTCAACAGCCAATCAAGATGATTCTTTAACCTTTATCTGTAAAACGGCCTTATATATGTTTTCTCAGACGATGGAAGTTGATGAAACCCTATTTAATACAGAAACAGCACAATGTGTTGATATTGTTGCAAATTTTGAGAATTATTTCGACCAAGTAAATGACAATATTGCGAAAGAAATCCTGTTGATTATGACTTGTTTCACTGGAGTCCTACAGGTCTTATATTATTTCTTCAAAACCAAGAAATTATCTTTTTCCTTCCAACATATCATCGATTTCTTAATAATCACCTTCACTTCGGCATTGCTTTATTATAATACAATCAGTAATAATCAGACCTATTTTCTTAATAATTTCGATTCTCTTTTGCAAGACATGAAAATTGCTTTAATAGCTTTGGTTCTGCTAACTTTCATCAAAATCATCATTTTCCTTAGAATGACCACTTGTTTAGGTGTTCCTCTTCGGATTCTCTTCAAAATGATGAGTCATCTCTCCACCATTATCATAATGTTCATCCTGATCTTCACAACTTTCACCATTTTCATGTATTTTCTCTTTATAACCAAGGATGAACAATACAATACTCTCCTATCATCCTTTGAAACCATCTTCAAATTCATTTTTGGAGAAATGGCCTATTATCAAGGTGATGATCCAACCATGGATTATTCATATTTCTCCGTATTAACAATAGGCTTAGTGTTTATTCGGATCATTTTCTTGAACATTTTAATTGCGATATTATCGAACATCTATGAAAGAATACAGGAAAAATCCGGCTTGGAAATCTCTCTCATGATACATGAATATAACAAGTTTCAAGATCATAAGGAAAAAACCATGAATTCTTTGGTTCTTTTACCAAGTCCCTTTAATATCGTTTCTCTTCTCTTAAGTCCTTGGATTTTATATAAAAGGGATAAGAAAACCAATGAAATCGTGTTGAAAATGGGGTATTGTTGTCTTTTAGCTGTGTTGGTCATCTTTTTTCTTCTTGCGCATATAGTAATTTTGCCTTTGGCATGGTTATTGGTATTTTGGAGGCTTTTAACGAACACTTATGGTGAAGATTATGAGGTATCGAGGATTCGATTTAGTATAAGAATCGGACATATGATTCAATGGTTATTAATTGGGCCTTTATATTTAATTTATGTGATTTTCAAATATGATCTCATGAGTTTTCTCAAAAAGGCCTTCGATGATATATATGAGCCTTCGAAATCAGATGAATTCACATTAGAAGAATATAAAATTCTGAAGAAAGTCTTAAGGATGTATTTGGAGATAAATCATGAGAAAACGATAAAAATAGAAGTTTTTTGGAAGAAATTCCAACGGATGTTCGAAAACCTGAAACAATATGAGGAAATAAAGAATGATGATTTCAAAAAAGATGAAGAATTGTTGGTTTTGATGAAAAACAATTTCGAAAATTTAACTGTGGGGAAGGAAATTAAGGTGGAAATGATCGAAAAACTATTGAAGAATATAAAGAAAATGAAGATTGTGAAGACCGATGGGAATGTTGTAAAATACCCACAATTCATGGATATTGTGAATTTACAAATTGTTGGAGATACTATCAAATTATTTCAATATAAGAACCAATTGTTAAAATAAGAAAATTAAAAGAAAAATATAAAAAAAAAGAATAAAAATTATTATTTATAAAAAAAAAAAAAAAAAAATTCATTTTTTCTCAGAAAATTTCAAACCCCAAAAAAACAATTTTTTTCTATATTAAATTTCAAAAATCAAAATAAATATTATTCATTTTTCTAAAAATTCCCAATGAAAAATAAAAACTCCAAAAAGAACAAAGCCAACCCTTTCTGGGATACCATCCATGATATCAGAAACATGAGTAATTTCCTCATAAAACCATAATTTCATCACTTTTTTCATTATAAATTAGCCAACGACTTCACTAATAAAAAGGAGAAAAACTTCTTCAATATGAAAGCTTCGCATTCCAAGCAAAAAGGTCCCAAAATGCCGATAAAAATGTTGACTGGGATCCGTAAAAAAATCATTAAAGATTATGAAGAAAAGAAGAAACAAAACTTCCAGGAAAATATTCAATATAGTTCCTCAGAGAAATTCCATGACCTGGGTTTCCTCGCTAAGAAAACCCAAGAAAAACAAAGCTCGAATCATAAATTCCTCAAGAACAAATATAAATATAAGGATATGAGATCGAAACAATTGGGAAGCTTTAAAGGAGGCACTTTGACCTTATCAAAGAACGAAATATCCAAAATTTCAGCTTCTTAAAAAAAACGAATGTTTTTTTCTAATAAAATCTTAAAAATTACAAAAAATCTGATGTTTTTCTTCAATAAGACAAAAATCAATTGGGGGTATTTTCTTCCTTCTAATTTAGGAAAGCCCATCCTTTTTCCCTCAATCTTCTCCTTACAACTCGAAGAGAAATATCTATCGCTTTTTGATGAGGAAAACCCTTCTTCTTTGATAACTCACGAATATCAAGATCCAGAAACTAACAAGTTTTTTACTTTAAACTTGATGAAAATGCGGATGTATGAACGAAATTCTTCAACTAATTATAAAATCCAACGTCTCGGATTAGAAACCACGCAAATGTTGGGCATTTCTTTGGTGATTTGTCGAAACAAAGCAGGTAAATTCCTGGCAGTTAATGAGAAAAACGCTCGAGGTTGGTATTTGCCAGCAGGTCGTGTGGATCCCCCTGAAAATTTCTACGAAGCAGCTATTAGAGAAGCCAAAGAAGAAGCTTCTATTGATATAGAAATCAAGGGTATTTTGAAACATGAATATAATATCATTGATGGAGGCACTTTTATGAGATATAGAGTGATTTTCTATGCGGAACCTAAGGATGATAATCAAAAGGTAAAGACTATACCAGATAAAGAGAGTTTAGAAGCGAGATGGGTTTCGATGGAGGAATTAAAGAAATTAGGAGAAAATCCACCTTTTTTAAGAGGAACAGACCTCCTTCATTGGGGGAAATATATAGAAAACGGAGGCAATATCTACCCGATATCGAGTTTCCAAGAAAACCCTGATCTCTTCTAATAAAATTAACCATATAAATGTCATTTAATTTAATTCATTTTTGTTCATGGGAAATTCTTGAACAATTCCAATAATTATTAGAAATACTTGATATAGAAACTGCCATATAGTTCCTTGGAACACATGATGGTGATAGTTTTGGTGAAATTCTGACACACTAAAACATCTTTTGCCATTTTCGCATCTTTTCCCCCTTCCAAATATAAAACCACCGACCCTTCATTCATATCCTTCAATTCCTGTCTCAATTCCTCATTCTTTATTTCATCATGTCTTAAATTCTTCTTTTCCAAAATGAATTTAAAGTCTGCCAATTGGCATTTTATCTTTCTCTTCGAAATAAACGGAAATAAAGCCACTATCGAATCCTGGCATATCCTATATCTGCAAAAATTCTTAGAAAACCCCTCTTTATTTCTGGCAAATGCTTTCACACCCAAATTTATTTTATTTAAGACTTGCTTAGTATCAAAATCCAGGATTTTCCTTATCGCCTCGGAGATCAAGAGGATCTTCTTAGGACCAGATTCCATCATATAAATTAGCTGTTCCCGAGGGAAATCATTAGAAAGACCATAATAATCACGGATCCAATCATATTCCTCATTTTCTAATGGTTTCCATAGAACTTTCGCCTTCTTCGAGTTCTTATCAGGTTGAAAAGAATTCTTCTTCGCTTTTAACATGACTTCTTTATTTTCACCGATTTCCTCTTCTTTATTCAGTTTTTCTATCACTTTCATAGCCTCTGAATCTTCGATTAGTTCCTCATTATTTATGATTTCTTCAGTTTTGTCTTCCTTTTTGTCTTCCAGATTCTCAAGCTTCTTAATGCTTGTTGTAGTTTCTGGGAATGGTTTTGTTAGAACTATTGGCTTTAATTTTTTAAATAAAGCCAGATAAAAACCACCAGTGTTTTGATCATGAGGCAAGACTCGCATTGTCTTTTCAATCTGCACGATTTTCCTCATGAATTCCTCATCCTCTGGAAACATAGATGCCTTTATTATAGGATGTTTCCCTGGAATTTCAATTCCTTTCATAGTTTCCATATATTCCTTGAAGTTCTTATGTTTCCTGAAGAGTTCCTCATTTTCCTTGATTTCCTCTTTTTTCTCATTTGTTTTCCCTCCGATTTTCTCCCAAATCGGCCAATTCACCAGGCCTTTTCTCCCAATGAAACCAGGCAATTTCTCATGGACATCAATAAGTTCAAATGAACCCAGACTACATTTCCTGAAAACCTCAGTGACCACAGCTTCATCTTCTATGGGGTTGATTGAACAAGTGGAATATAACAAATATCCATTAACTTTCAATAGATTTAAGCCTCTTAATAAGATCTGAGATTGCAATTGATGTAAGCACATCCCATCTTGTGTATGCCAATTCAACCATTTATTCGGTAATTTCCTTATAGCTCCATCTCCACTACAGGGCACATCAGCCAAAATCTTATCGAAATAGAATCGATTATCATATTTGCCGATATTATTCAATTCGAAAGTCGTTGTATTCAATGTAGGGAAAAATTGTGCTGCATGATTAAGAACTACCATTCCAGCAGTTGATATCCTTTGGATCTGATGAATCAACATATAGGCTCTCACAAAATCTGCATCATTAGCTATAACTCCTCCTTTAGTCATGCCTTTTCCATCTTTTTCATCAGAATAAAGCAATTCAAGCATTTGTGCGGTCTTCGAACCTGGAGCCGCACACATATCAAAGATTATATCTGAGGATTTTATGTCTAAAAGCAAAGGAGGAATCATCGAAACCAGCTCTTGACGAGTTATTAACCCAGCATCAGTTGCTTTCTGCATGTATTCATGCACTTTATCAAGAAGCTTGGTTCTTTTCAGCTTGGTTTTATCGAGATTCAGCTCCCATACGAGATCATCAGGATACCAACAGATTTTCTTAAAGGCAAGTGATTTAAAAGTCTCGAGTTCTTGTAATAATAAGTCTTGATCTTCTTTGTTTTCCTCTTTTTCGATTTTAATGGCCTTTTTCTCAGTCCCCAAGGCATTAAGAGGCTTTTTCTCAATTTCCATAGTGTTCTCAGTCCCCAAAGCATTAAGAGGCTTTTTCTCAATGTCCATAGTTTTATGAGTCGTTTTTTCTGTTTCCTCAGGCTTTTTCTCTTTTAATTCCTTAGTTTGCTTTGAAATCAGCTCGGATATCCAATTAGGATCCTTTACCTTCTCCATAAACACCTCATAATTCAATATATTGCTATTTATCCTAAAGGTTACAGGCAATCTCACTCTTAAAGTTTCTAGAAAGCTCGCGAATTCGCTTTCTGGATCTTTAGATTCATTAAGATAAGGTTTTAACACCTCCTTATAATATTGTTCAAGATGAAGATTGTTCTTTACGGTGGTAGGGTCTATATATTCAGTCTTGAGTCTCTTATCGGGCTTCGGGGAAGTGCTTTCGTTCTTTTTGGCAGCAGCTTTTTTTTGTTTTGACTGACGATGTTTTCTTTTTCCCATAGCGAAGGAAATCTTATAATATAGGAAATAATATCTTTTAAAAGAGTTCGCAAAAAACATCTTAATAAAGGCAGAATTCTTTTATTTAAATAAGCCGCGAAAGCTGTTTATCCAATCTATTTAATGATTTCGAATAGTTCTTTTTCCTTTGACGAAGCTTCTGTTTCAGGTCTTTACAATCAATCTTTTCTTCTTTGAGGATTTTCCTTATTTCAACGATTTCCACTTTAGGATTTTGTGAGATTTCTCTGAAAAAAGACTTGTTTTCTCCTGAAAACGAAATAGCCCGTTTTTTCTTAATAACAAGAGGTTTTTCTTCAATTAGGTTCTCAGGTTGGTTTTTCCGTTGAAAAACAGAGTTCCAAGCACTATTTTCATGAAAATTATTAAAGAAATCGAGGTTTTTTTGTTGTTTGGAGCTCTTGATCTCATTAAAATCGAAATCTCCGGTCTTTTCATTTATAACAACCGATGGCAATTCTTCAGATAATCCATTTATTTCTTTTAAAACCTTTTCTCTTTCATCTAATTCCTGTTTATTCAAAGGAATATATTCAGAAAGTGATCTTCTTTTCTGAGCAATAATAGGCTTTTCCTTAGTTTTCCTTTCTGTTTTAAGAGTTTTCGGAGATTTTATGAATGATTTCTTATCTTTCTCTGAAGATGAGATTTCAGAGACCAAATCTATGAAGAAACTATTGTTTTCGAAGAGGAATTTGGCTTTATCTTGGTTATATTTCTCTTTCCCATAAATCCTTTTTTGGTTAGTCGAAACCATCCCTACGAGTTTTCTGTTAATTTCCCTTAATTCCTTCATTTCCTCACTCTCACTTTGTCTTTTCCTTAATAATTTATGAGGAGAATCAAGAGATTTATCGTTTTCTTTAGCCTTTTCCTCATTAATAGAAGATTTCTCATTAGAAAAAGAGCCTTCTTTGTTAATGAAATTATCCTTGAATTTCAGGACTTCTGAATATATATTGATAATATCATAGATCTTCTTTCGATTCAAATTCAAGATCGACCCAGGTTCTGCTTTTTTCTTTACTTCCTTCTCCCCAATTTCATGTAAAATATTATCCAATTGCTTATGGGAGACCATGATTTGATGGAAAATGGCTTCTTTTCGTCTGATGTAATGGTTGAAAGGCTTTATTTCGACGATTTTATGTAGGTTTTTACAAGAAGGTTTCGTGATCTGAGGAATATGTAGATATTTCCTTCTATTGAGTTTTTCAGGATTCGAATAAGGATGATCCTGGCATAAAAATGCATAATTTTCTTGAGTGAAAATGTTATTTTTATTCATAATTATTCTTTACTTAGTCTTTAATAAAACCCAATAAAAATCTCAATCCCGTTTTAAAGTATGTATGAAATTATCGACTCTTCTCCAATTAGAATTCAGACTATCTGAGATTTCTTTTTTAAACTTGGCATTCGCTTCATGTTCGCTTATATCCAATGATAATTGATTCACAAGATATTCTAAATCAGCTGCTGTGCTTAATTCAGGCATACCAGCACTCAACATCATCATGAAAATGCTTATCAGAAAATGCCCATTTTTCCTACATAAATTATACCCTCGCAGGCAATATTCCACGAAAGTATCGAAATCCTTCGCGCCTCGACCACCCATCACAAAGGCCATTTCCTCTGTAAACACAAAGGCCGTTCTTTCTCTTTTGAACCCGAATTTCGTCTTGAAGTTACCCAGAAAATGACCAAAATCTATATGGAACAAATGGCCTTTTTCTGTCACCATTATGTTACCAGAATGTCTATCTCCAATACCTAGAATATATGTTGCGACACAATAACCCGCACAAGATCTAATAAAATTCTCAACAGCATTATTTTCAGATTTTTCATCAGGATTATGTTTTTTTAAGTAATCTTTTATAGTGCTTTCCTTTAAAGCACCGAAATTCCCACCAAAGGTCTTATGTATTTTGCTTGTGGTTTCTGCGTTAAGCACCACTTCGATCATTCCAACTTGATCTAAAGAAGCCAGGACTTTATAAGGCTTCATCCGGAAATCTAACCCATTATCAAGCCAGATCTTATCCATTATCATGATTAATTGCATGGCTAATTGATCTTGTCTTAAATCATCTCCGCATTTAAAAAGAAGCTTCAAAGGAGGAGCGTCTTTTTGACTATTTTGACACACGAGCCAAAGTGGAAGCTTTTTAGAATTCATGACATTACATTTCTCATATACAAAATCCTCTACTTCCCATCGAGGGTCGATAGCCAAACAAAAAGTATTCGAAAATTGATATTTAGATTTGAAGTTTTTCAATAAACTTTTAAGTTCTTGTTTACGATCCTCCATTTCAGTGTTGCCTTTGGTTGTGGATTTCTGAATATCCTCTGCAATTTGCATTATACTATCATTAACTCTCGCATCAGTGAAGAGTTCCTCTCTAAATTGTCCACATAACATCAACATTTGTTCAAGAATTAATGTGAATCTTTCGCATGAAGGCTTCAAATGTAATTGTGATCTTAGATTCCAGAAAAAAGGATGACCTACCATAAAAGGATTAGATAAAGATCTTTCCAATAGAAATTCCGATAAAGGACTAAAATGCAGATTCTCAAACATTAAAGCTTGTGCTAATTCAAGCATATATAACCCTAATTCATCATCTGAGAAATTACTTATTCTTTCTACTGCATATAATCTGACAGCCTCATCAGCATATAAGGCATCTAATAAAGGCAAAGCCTCTTGTGGAGTCAAAGGTGCCCATTCCTTTAACATCTTATGAACTTCACCTACTTGTTCAGGATTTGACCAATCTATCGCTGCTAAAAAGATAGGCAAGGCCTTTGAAAGAGATTTATAATGATTCCGACATTTCAATAGAATATATTTTTCATCCTCAGTTAGTTCCTGCATTTCCAAAGGATTCAAATTCAATAGTTTTTGTAATTTCGTCAAATCTTCATTCGTGGGCTTATCATGCCAATCATGTCTTTCATAAACAGTAGTTTTCTCGCTTTCCTCCAATTCATCATTCAAAAGCACGCCTTTCAAATGTTTCATATGATTCAAAACCTTATTCTTTATTTGGTTGAACTTATTTTCTTGTTTTTCTTCTTCAATTTCCTCTAATTTCGGCATACACATTAATGACATCATCTCAGTATCTCTATTGCTCCAAAACATTGCGCTTGAAAACTTATCTAAACTCAAATAAAGTCCTGCGAATTCCTTCGCAACAAATTCTTTCATCTGTTCATTAGTGCTATGTCCTTGATGATATCTTAATCCCCAGAATTCCTCCGCACAAGTTAATCGAGGTTCATGTCTATAAAAAGGCCATAAATTCAATGAATTCATCCCTTGACGAAATTCACCTACACAATCAAAGATCTGGAGAGTGGTTGAAGCTATGATCTGTGAATCTCCAGTACTTGAAAATACAGCGATATCGAAACAAATCCTTGATTCTTGAGGAAGTTGACTGATTTTCAAGGGGAATTCGAGCCATTGGTTCCATTTTGGAGATCCTGACAATGGGATCTGTGTTGTTTGAGCAATCGCTTTATCTGTTAATAATTTGGATCCAAAATAGAGATATGCATTGATTTGGACAAGATAAGGAGTGAAATTTAAGCCATAATACTTTGCTAATTGAGTGAAACGATTAGCCCCTTGTATGAGTCCATGATGAGTATGTCTAGTAAAGAAGCCTTCAGTAGAAGGGGCGAATTTCGGATTATAAGAAGATTCTCTTTCCTTTTTTGATTTTATCAATTTGGGAGTCAATGATCGCTTGCTTTTCTCTTGGCTTTTGATTTTTCGCTTATGGCTTTTTGTCAGATGTTCTTCTTTAGGACGATTAGTCAATGTTTTCGTGATATAATTAGGAGTCAAAAGTCCATTATAAATCGCGTTTTTATGAGGGTCATCGTCTTGGTTTTTCTCATCCGCCTGTTCAAGCAATTTGAATAAATTCTCAATTCCATGGATTTTCAAACGAAAAACCCAATCACATTCTCCGGAATAAAGCTTATTATTTTCATTCATATGAATTATCCCTTTGCGATATTGATCCCTTCGAAGTTCCTTGAATTCCTCCATACATTTCTGATTCAAAACCCTCGGTTTCGAAACTTCATCATAAAGCTTTTCATTGAAAACCTGGAGGTTTTTCTGATATTCCTGTAGATTATATATTGTTTCTGTCTTATAAGTCGGGAGTTTGAATGGTGGGTACCAAAGGAATAAAGGAGCTTCTAGGAACTTATTCCAATCGATTTCTGAATAAATTCCTTTTTCGACATCTTCAGATTCTCTTTCGAAAATAGGGAGTAAAAGCTCACTATTAGGGTCGATTTTCTTGATTTCTGTTAACATCACTCTAAGACTCTTCACGCCTCTTAATATCAGTCTGATTCTATCATACATAAGCATCGAATGTCCACGGGCGAGATATTCTCTATATCCGAATATCCGCAAGACAAACTTCATACCTGGTTTTGGTTTCAGCTTCACTTCATAATAATTAAAAATCCTTCTCAGAACATTCTTCACTATCTCATCAGCACTTGTCAATAAACTCACCTTCATTTCCAAAAGAGTATCCACCTTTGGATGATAACCCCCTGCTTTAACCATCAAATCCACGATTTCCTTCTGATATTGGTTGAGAAGCACTTCTATGGTTATTTCAGTGACCTCAGCAAAGGCCAAACTTAGATCTGAATTACAGAGATAAAGCGGAAATTCACATGTTATCTTCTTTAAGAGATAAGGATGCAATTTACGATAACGATAGTTCCGGGCTGGCTGCGATTCGAAAAGCCAATGCGGATTGTCTAATTTGAGAAGTTGGTTAATTGAACGGATTGTTTGACCAGCCTTTTTACGCATAGAGGCTGGGACATCTTTTTCAATGTAAATTTTATATGTGAGGAGATTGAGACTGTAGAACTGATTGGAGTCAGGATCCACGAGGAATATCCATTTTTCAAGCATTTTGTAGAAGAAAGTAGGAAAAAACCAAGGGTTTTAGAGTAATTTTATTGAAAATTATAAAGTTTTTCTATGTTAAGTTCTTTAATTAAATTAATTTTTTTTTCTGTCATATTATATTTTTCCTTGTATTATTCTTCATTTTCAGTCAAATTATCACTAAAATCAGGAAGATCCTCATTAGACTCATTAGATTGTTCCAAATTTTGAATATTTCCCAATTGATTTTCAGGAATCAGCATTGCTCCCAGATCTCGGCTTTCTCTTGGGAAAAGAAAACGCTTTAATTTGGTTCTGAGCGATTTTTTGAGATACAGATAATATAAAGAATTAAAAATTCCATGCATCGGCAAGAGTATATAATGCATATAGCGAAAAGCATCAATTTCATCAATATCATAATCCCAAATCTCCTGGATAAAGCTTCTGCACATCCCCACTGAATAGGAAATTATTAAAATCATAGGAAAAATGAACAATTTAATTAATTCCTTCTGGTTCATATTATGTTGCATGCGAAATTTCCGTAATGATAAGATTAACATCACAAGACTCGCTAAAAAAATAACGAGCAATGGAACGTAATAAATGAACAATGTCAATCCGTTTTCCCCTATCCAACATTCTAAATCATTATTATCAGAAAATACGTCACCACCATCGTTTGCAATAAAGGGAATCGCAGCAACAAAGCATGAAATTGAAAAAATAATTAAGAAAACAAGAGATTTATATTTAAACAGTTTCATCCCTTGACATATCTCCATATATGTGAAGAAACAGATACAAAACATTACAATATTCTTGAAAAATTCACACATCAGCAAGATAAACCCCAGAAAATCACAAGCAACAGATGAATGTTTATAAAGATTCTTTCCGGTAAAGAGGCTTATGCTTGTGCAAATGGTTGTTATTAACCAACAAAAGGAACCTGAGAAAAACATGGAGAACATTAAAAGTGAAACTTCAGTTTTGAGAATTTTTCTATTATGTTTCATGAGGAGTGAAGCACATACTAGAAGTGAAAAAATCAAAGCATAAAAGGAATAGACCAAACATAGTATGCTTAAAACATTGGAGTCTTTATCCATTTTGTTAGACGATGGGGAATAAAATAATTAGATATTATAGATAATTTTTATTATATTTATTTTTTTTGAAATGTATTTTGATCTTATTTAGGTAATTTTGATCATTTTTGCAATTTTTTGATATTTTTTCTTTCTTTCTTTTCTCGAGAAATTTCATTTTGGAAAAAGTTTTGATTAAATCAAAAATTTTGTTTTTAAAGTCGTTTTGTAAAATTTTAATAAATATATGACAGAAAATTTTGTTTTCCAAAATTAAAATAAGAAAGAAAGTTAAAAACATATAATCTGGAAATAAATAAGCTTGGCCCTGTCTAGCTCTATACATGGATTTATATAGCTAGCTATACATGAAGTATCTGAGCCCTGTATAGCTAGCTATATAGTTTTTGAAAATATTTTTTTTTGTATATATATTTTTATGTTCTGTTTTTTAGGATTACACACATATTTTAATCATTCGATACTTTTATTGAAGAACAAATATTATTTATTATTTTTCCATAAAGAAGAGATTAAAATATTTTGAGAATAAAAACCCTGATAAATTCTTTGGGTCATGACTTCCTGGCAGATTTTTACTAGTATAGACTTATTCAGAAAACCCTTGGTTTTGCGAGTGGTCAAAGAGGAAACAATATCCACTAATTTTGGAATTTTCCTCTCATGTATAGTTTATTCATGTTTGATATATTTTTTCTCTCAAAGTGATTTCTTCTTAAAATTAAATCCAACGATCGTAATAGAGACCTCACAGTTAAATTTAGCTCCTCCAATCATTTATCAAAATAGAGCCTTTTCTTTTGCTGTTAAAGACGGTGCAGGCAATTTTGTGATTGACCCTTCTTATTTTTATGTAACAATCGATCTTGTAACGATGAGCTTGAATTCGATGGGAATTTCTACTTTGAATAACGAGCCAAAAACTTATCATATATGCAATGAAAGCGACGCTCAAAATGATCTTGAATTAGCAATGTTAGCTGATACCTTTTGTTTGGATAATAGCACATTTACTTTAACAGGAAACCTTGGAGATGTTTATTCTAGTTTCTTACAAATCCAGGTCTATATGTGCCAGAATTCAAGCCAAAACAACAATTCTTGTAAAAGTATCGATGAGATTGATAGCTATTTCAATATGAAAAGCCTTTATCTCAACTATAAGAACACCATTTTTCAATTAAAGTCTTATGAGTTCCCAGAAGTTGACTCTTTTATCAGCTCTATTTATAAGCTAGAAGCGAAATTAAATCGACTTATCACCATTAATCTGGAAAAAGCCTATATTGAAACTGACGAAACGATCATAAAGCAAAAAATAAGTGTCATTGAGACTTTCGTTTATGAAAATGAAAATTCTGAAATAGGCCTCTCAATATCTCCTGAAGATCCTATAGTAAGCGTAGTTTTTTTCAGTTCCAAAGATGTGATGACTGCTAACAGATCCTATCAAAAATTAACTGTGGTCTTTGGAGTTCTTGGAGGACTTTTCAGCCTTTTGTCGATTTTAGGCAATACTATAAATAAAATAGAAAATTCGGTTCATTTGACTGTGGTTTTGATGAATTTTTTATATTCATTCCAACAACCAGGGCTGAATGTTCAGAATTTGAAAAAGAAGAATAATTCATTGCATGCATTTTTTCCACCTTTTCAACAGAAGAATAAGGAAAACAATGAAAAGAGCTTCGAAACACCACAGAAAAAAAAATTGGAATTCAGCTTTTCGGAATATAAATCTCAAGAGGACCCATCATTAAATGAAAAACTTTTAACCTTCAAAAATAAAGAAAAGAAGAGAAGTAATAAACTGAGATTTGAAAAACAACGGGAGAATATATTACATGAAGAAACTATGATATTGTCTTCAAGGTCATTTGAAATAAAATCAAAAAAACCACGTTCTGGAATGCCGAAGCTAAAAATTGTTGACAAGCCCCTGGAATTTTGGCCATCATTGCAAACAGTGCAAATAAAAGAAGAAATCACACCAAATGCATCTCCAAACCGCTTCCAAACACAACATTCCATACTAAGCAAATTTTTTAAAAAGTTGAATTTTGCAAAAACACCCAAAGTTGAAAATTTGATATCTTTGGAAGAATTCATGAAAGTAAAAGAGAAAAAACATCAGATTTCTTTTAGTTTATTTGGAAATCTCAAGTTATTGATTAAAAAATTTTGTAGAATTAGTTTAAATTTCAAGGAAAAGCTTTTCATGAGAACACAAGAAGTGTTTGAAGATGAGATTGATATTGTAAAGATTTTGAAAAGGATTCAGGATATTGAAAAGCTGAAATATCTTTTATTGAATGATCAACAAATTATGCTATTTGAAGTTTTGGAAAAACCCATGATTTTTGTGGAGGAAACTCAAAAGGAGCTTAATTCTTCCAGTTCATTTATTTTAAGTCCTAGTAGGAAAAAATTAAATGTGGATATGAAAATTAGAAAAGCTTTTGATTTTTACCAAGAATTGGAAAAAAAAAGCTCACGAGATCCGATTGATGAGAAGCTTTTTTCACTCATTGATAAAAGTTTCAAAACTTATAAAAAATATACCAAAACAACTAAAATTTAATTTTTATTTTAAAAATGTTTTATGTTTTTTCAAAGATGAATTGTATTTAATTTTTTTTTTTTTGATAATAAAAAAAATTTAAATAATTTTTTTTTTATTTATTGAATATGAA
>Ga0302186_10000872_pt1 | contig 26168 bp, 24 predicted proteins | sample II_Bog_E1_2_FD_198782 | JGI IMG/M metagenome (GOLD analysis project Ga0302186, IMG submission 198782) | Peat permafrost microbial communities from Stordalen Mire near Abisko, Sweden - II_Bog_E1_1 | ecosystem: Environmental > Terrestrial > Soil > Wetlands > Peat | place: Sweden: Abisko...
GAAATTCCTGCTCCACGAGGTGATTCCGCCTCTTGCATCGTCCTTCTTCCGTCTCGGTGCCCTAAAGGACATAAATCTCCGGACCTATGCATGGACGGAGGGTATGGGCGAGTTTGAGATGTGGGTTCGGCTGGGTCTCAGACATGAAGTTCAATATGTTCCCGGATTGGTAGCGACGCACGTCGTTCACCCAGGACAGCTGGGCGCGACCAAGGAGGCCCTTATCAAGGGTCTGGAGACACGTTGCGCATATTTCGCTAAGCTGTGTGGCAAATACAAGGATCGCTTCGGCCCCCTTCAAGTGAGGTTCGTGGCCGGGCTCCATTTGTTTACCTCCCAGATCCTCCGGGACGGGGGCATGTACACGGATGCGGCGGATCTCCTGCTCAAGGGCATGGCCCTGCAGCCCAATGCCGAGCATTCAAAAAAAGTCATGCTTGGTTTTCTAGAACAGGGATCGCGGCTGGCTGCAGAGGGAAACCTTTTGGATGCGATCGCGTGCTGGGAGCCGCTCGAAAAACTGGGGGTAAAGGTTCCTAATCTGGAAGCGCTCAAGATTCAGGCAAGGTTCCGCGGGCTTGAGCCTTCGTCCGACTCCGCGCCCAGCGCTTTTGTAAAGGCCCCGGCAAGCATCGATCCCACACCGGCCTTGGTGTCCTGCTCGCCCAATTCAGGCATTCCGGCAGTTTCCGTAATCGTACTCTGCCACAACTATGCGAAATACCTGCGGGTTGCCGTGGAAAGCGTCCTGGCACAATCCTATAGGGATTTCGAACTGATCATTGTGGATGATGGAAGCAGCGATGATTCCCAAAAGATCGCGAAGGAGCTGGCTGACCAATATGGAAATGCCGTATCGATCCGGTTGTTCCGGCTAGAGGATGTCGGACCTGCAGCAGCCCGCAATTATGGCGTGGAGCAATCTCTTGGCCGCTATTTTCTCCCGCTGGATGCCGACGACAGGTTGTCTCCCGAATTTCTCGAATTAACGGTGCCTGTCTTGGAGGGGGAGCCCAACTTGGGTTACGCCTACACTGACTCCATCTATTTCGGCGACTCAAACTACTATTGTTTTCATCCCGAATACGATTTCACAAAACTGTGCTCAGCCAATTTTGTGGCCACTTCTTCGCTGGTTCGGCGGGACGCTTTCAATAAGGTGGACGGCTACGATCGCTCGAGTTGGGCGTACCATGAGGATTGGGATTTCTGGATCAAGCTGGGCGAGGCGGGGCGGCACGGCAGGCACGTGCCGAAAGGATTGTTCTATTATAACCACCATACCGGCTCATCCTTGAGCTTCTATGCCACACGCCTAGACAGCATCTTCCGGGCCCTTCGCATCAGCCAACACCCTAGGCTATACCCACCGACCACGGTCGAAGAGGCAAAGGCAACCCTTTCGGAGATGCCTTCAGGATGGAACGCCATGCCTCCCATGAAAGGTGTGGCGAAACTCCAGGAACTCCTGAACCAATTCCCGAACAACCGCCACCTTCTGTACTTCCTGGCCATAGCACAATTCCGTGACGGTTCCGCAGGAGATGCCGTGTCGACACTCAATACGCTGATCTCGACCTATCCGCAAGATACTCAAGCTCGGGAGACGCTGGAGCAATTTAGCATCGAAATACTTAGCAGGGATAAACCGGCAGTTACCGAGGTGGAACCTCCCGCACCCAAAGCTTTGGCCCAGAACCGATCCGCACCCGTTGCTGAGCCCAATGATCTCAGGAAACGAGCGTCCGATTCATTTGCCGAGAGACGATGGCTTGATTCCGTCCAGTCCTGCGCGCAGATCATCTCCAAATCCCCGGACGACGCAGAGATTCTTCATATCATGGCGCAGGCGTTGGTCCAGATGGGACTCAAGGAAGATGCGTTAAAGGTGGCCTCACACCTGACGAAACTGAAACCCAGTAATAAACAGTATTCAGAGTTGTTCGCCAACCTGGGAAGAACCGGCACTGCGGTAGCCCCTACCCCAGCCGCTAATCTCGCCTCTCCAAACTCGGGGAGGATCGTCGCGTTGATCTCGGCGTACAACGAGGGTGACGTGATCTACCACGTGATTGGGGACCTGATCGCAAACGGCGTCGAAGTGTACTTGCTGGACAACAATTCGACCGACAACACGATCTCAGAGGCCAGCAAGTGGCTAGGCAAGGGCCTGATCAAAGTGGAGCGTTTCCCGGAGGATGCAGGATATGCGGCCAGATGCGGCAGGGAGTATATCTGGAAAGAGGTCTTGCGGCGCAAGGAGGAGCTTGCGACCCAACTAGGAGCGGATTGGTACCTGCATGCCGACGCCGATGAATTTCGCGAATCTCCTTGGCCCGGAAAGACCCTGGCCGAGGCCATACGCGAGGTGGACCTCCTGGGATATAACGCCCTCAACTTCGCTCTCTTCAACTTCCGCCCGACCGACAACGCCTTTGTGCCGGGTTCCGATGTCCGACTACACCTGACTGCCTTTGAGCCCGGCGACTGGTTCGACTCGGTTCAGATCAAGGCTTGGAAAAACACCGACTGCCGGGTGGACCTTGTCAGCACGGGCGGGCACTCAGTCGCCTTCAACAATCGCAAGGTGTTTCCCGTTAATTTCATCCTGAGGCATTACCCGATCCGCAGCGAAGAACACGGCAAAGCAAAGGTGTTCAAGGACCGTATTCCGCGCTTTAACAAAGAGGAGCGTGCGGCCGGATGGCATGTGCAGTACAATGACTTTGCCAACGGCAAGAGCACCTTCTTGCACGATCGCTCGAAGCTGGTCGCGTACGACAGCAATGCGGCGCGAGCCGAACTCTTGGGTCGGAGCAGCTTGGACCTGCTGTTTCTTTCGTCCATGGCCAAAGATTCTTTCATTCACAGGGCTCCAGATCCCGACGCTTTGCTCGCCTGGATGGGACGAAGGCTGGGGATGACGGAGCCCCTTGCACCCGCTATCTTTAGCCAGGCCTCGCAGATCCACGATTCGATTTTGCCAACGCAGGCATTCGGCGAGAAGGAGCTCCCGCTCAAGGTTGACGAGTATCTCGCCGGCCTCCTGTTGGCCTTGAATCAGGTCAAGTCGGCCTATGCCCGGTTGCAGGGCAATTCCCGTATGGCGTTGGCCGCGCATACCTTGGAAAGGGTGCTGGAGCGCAGGCGCCCACCCAACCTCCGTGCCGATGCCATCGCGCGGCCGGCCGCGAGCGACACGCCCGCGGCGGCCGCATGAACCCATTTGTCACGCGCCGAAGAAGAGGAAAGGTTTCCTGAAGTTTCCGGGAAGCTAAAGGCGCGCCCAAGTACCCGGAAAAATGGAAAGTCGACCCACAGCAATGAGGAAAGCTGCACCGCGCGTGAACGCGGAGGCGTTGCGGCGCCTGGATAGGGCGCGGAAACTCAGGCAAGCCGGTCACCCGGAGCAGGCGTTGCAAGAGCTGGTCCATGTGACGCGGATAGCCCCATCTCTCGCCGAAGGGCATCACCAACTTGGAAATGTTCTCAAGAGTCTAGGGCGTTATCGTGAAGCCACGGTTTCACTTGGAAAAGCGCACCTGCTAGCGCCCAACAACGCAGTGATTCTTTTCAATCTAGGCGTGGCGTTGCTCAAGATTAAGGCCTATTCAGAGGCTGCAGAGTGCCTCGGGCATGCGGTCAAACTCGAGCCGGTACGTCCGGAAGGGCACAATATCCTCGGGAACGTGCTGAATCGCCTGGGGCGTTGCACTGAGGCTATCGCGTCGTTCGAGACCGCTTTGCGGTTACGGCCCGGTTACGCAGATCCCCTCGACAACCTAGGGCAAGCCCTATCCGCACAGGGTCTAGCAGAGGAAGCCATTTCACGCTACCGGGAAGCGCTGGCGCTCACCCCAAGTCCTTCGATCCACAGCAACCTCCTTTATTCCATGAATTTCATGGATCTCGACCCCGCAGTTGTTCGCGGAGAGCACGAGGGTTGGGGCAGCCTGTACGGCCGCGCGGCCCCAACATGCCGGCCCCGGCCGACGGCACGCCCGCTTTCCGGTCGCCGATTAAGGGTGGGATACGTCTCGCCCGATTTCATCGACCATCCGGTTGCATTCTTCGTTGCCCCGGTCCTAGCGAACCACGACCGAACAAGGGTGGAGGTGTTTTGCTATTCGAGCGCCGCGATTCCGGATGGCGTGACGCAGAGACTGCGCGCGCTAACGGAGCACTGGCGCGACATCGCTAGGCTTAGCGACGACGATGCGGCGGCGATGATCGCAAAGGACGAGGTTGACGTGCTGGTGGATCTTTCAGGCCATACGGGGGACAACCGTCTTATGCTATTTGCCCGAAAGCCTGCGCCCGTCCAGGTGACGTGGATAGGGTATCCCAACACGACCGGACTTAAGGCGATGGACTATCGCCTGACAGATGCCCAGAGCGATCCGCCCGGAATGACCGATGCCAATTACATTGAAAAGCTTGTTCGTCTTCCGGATACCTTTTTGTGTTACGAGCCAAGCCCAAATAGTCCCATCGTGGGCCCACTTCCGGCTGCGAAAACAGGGGCGGTGGCGTTCGGTTGCTTCAACAATTTCGCCAAGGTCCGCCCCGAGATGATAGGCCTTTGGGCCCGAATCTTGATCGAGATACCCGGATCGACCCTGCTCCTGAAGTCCAGCGGCTTTGCCGATCTCCAAACGTGCACCCTGGTTGCTCGCCGATTTGAAGCGGAAGGGGTGGAGCCTGGCAGAATTCTGTTCGACGGCTTGAAGCGGCCGCTAACAGAGCATCTCGAACTCTATAACCGCGTGGATATTGCGTTAGACACGTACCCCTATAATGGGACGACCACGACCTGCGAAGCGATCTGGATGGGAGTGCCCGTCGTCACGTTGGCCGGCAGGACGCACGCGTCCCGTGTTGGGGCAAGTCTTCTTGCACAGGTAGGGCTAGGGTCCAGCGTTTCTTCTAGTGCCGCCGAGTACGGCGAAGTGTGCAAGCGTTTGGCCGCTGATGTTCCGCACCTAGTGACCCTGCGCTCTGAGCTGCGCGAAAGGATGCTCAAAAGCCCTTTGTGCAACGCCGCTCAGTTCGTTCGCCGACTCGAGGAGTCTTACACGGCGATATTCGAAACCGCCGCGAACCAAATGGCCTTTACCGATCAATGAACCTCCAACAAATTCTGGCTGCAACCGCATACCCCACGGACAAATCCCAGGGTTATCTGGACAATTATGAGGGGTTTTTTGGGTCGCTCTGCGACAAGGAAGTAAAACTGCTCGAACTGGGTATCAACTACGGCGGATCACTGCTGCTGTGGAGGGACTATTTCCCAAAGGGCACCTGTGCGGGCCTCGACCTAACACCGGTCACCCTTGATGATCCCACCGGGAGGATACGCGTGTACCAGGGAATGCAGCAGGACACCGCTCTTCTTGACCGCATAGCACGGGAGGTCGCCCCCAACGGCTTCGATGTCATCATAGACGATTGCTCCCATGTGGGATACCTCACGGCGATAACCTATGCTCATTTGTTCGACAAACATCTCAAATCGGGCGGCATCTATTGCATAGAGGACTGGGGCTGCGGATACTGGGACTCCTGGGCGGATGGGAAGGCGTACCAAGAGACCGTTTACGACATGAAACAGCACCGCTTCATCAGCCATGACTACGGCATGGTGGGATTCATAAAGACGCTGGTCGATGAATGCGGCATGGACGACGCTACAAAGCCCGGCCGGGGAACGCCGCCCCCTACTCGATCGAAGATCAAAAAGCTTCAGATTTCGGGCGGCCAGGTGTTCATCGTAAAGGCCTGACTCAACCTGGATGTTGATGGGCCGACCCCTGAGTAGGGCTCGGAACGGGTGAGCGAATCGTAAGTATAGCCTTACAAGCGTGAGCTTAGTGTCTCTGGCGCCTGCGCAAGTTCGCCGAGCCCGGTGTCGACTGTCCAGGCGCTTTGGAAACCCAAGATACGCTTTGCGGCGCTAGGATCGCCGAGGGAATACCGAATATCTCCTATCCTTTCGGGAGCGTGCTCCGCGCGTCCCGAACCGCCAAAATGTCTGGAAAGTGAACCGATGAGCTCCAACAGCGAGGTCCCTCGGCCCGAGCATATGTTTAAGACCGATGACGGGAGCGTTGGGAGCGTTGCCGCGAGAAGGTTCGCCCGGGCGACGTCGTGAACCGAAATGAAATCTCGGCTCTGGTCTCCGTCCCCGAAGATGGTGGCGCTCCTGCCCTCCATGAAACACTGGCTGAAAGCTGTGATGACCCCGCAATACTGCGAACCCGGGTCCTGCCTCGGGCCGTACACGTTAAAGTATCTAAGGCAGACCGCTGTGAGGGGGTATGTCCTCGCGTAACCCAGCAGGAGATCCTCCGAGGATAACTTCGCGGCCCCGTAGGGGCTCAAGGGAACGCAGGATGCCGCAGCCTCGTTTAGGGCCTGTTTGGTTGACTCCCCGTAGACAGCCGCCGATGACGAGAAAACGACGCGGCCGACGCCGTGCCTACGTGCACCATCGGCAACCACGTGGGTTGCCTGGAGATTCAGCCGAAAGTTGAGCGTGGGATTTGCGATGCTCTCCTGGACACTCACAAGCCCAGCCAGATGAATGATGGCCGAGGGTGCGAACTGGGCGATGATTTCGTCAAAAACTTCGGGCTCCGAAACGTCCGCCTCGCGCAACATGAATTCCGGGTGGGACAGGCAGGACCAAAGGTTTTCCACCCTTCCCGTTCGAAAGTTGTCCACTCCGCACACCACGTGTCCCGCGGTGAGCAACAAATCGCACGTGTGGCTGCCGATGAAGCCAGCTGCTCCGGTGACAAGTACCCTGGATTGTTTCGTCATCGTCCGTTGGATCGGCCCGTCAGCCAGGATTTGAGGAGGCTTCTACCATCTCGGCGGTGGCGCCGCACAGGCGGCGAAGCTTGTCGAGCGTAGCTCCGTCGTTGGGCTTAATCGCGAGGAGCTTCCTATAGTAGTTTGACGCCTCGGAGGTCTGCTTTGCCGCCGCGGCTAGGTCTCCTAGGTCGGCAAGGTAATCCGCGTTGAGCGGGTCGATCCTATGAAGTTTTTGCAACGACTCTCCCACGAGCGACATGCGGCCCGCATGAAAGGCTGCAACGGACAGCAGCCTGAGCGCCGCAATGTTGTCCCGGTTGATGACCAAAACCCGGGAGGCCAGCCAGACGGCCTCCTGATAGCGCTTTTGCTGGATGTACTGTTGGACGAGCTCGAGAGTCTCCACGTAGGCAATGGTCCGTGGATCGAGCAGAAGGAATAAGTCCTGGAGGTCCGTGGAGCTCAAAAAGCGCCACATGTTGAATAACCCGTGGAAGCCAAAGGGTAACACAGGCTCCTTGGGAGCAATGCGTTCGAACGCGAATTGATCCGCAACGGATTCCGGCGCGAAGCGGATGCCATGGCGTGCTTCGAGGGCCGGACGCCCTATCCGGCATATCACGTCGTCCTCATTGAGAATACTGCTCCTTACGCCCAGGGATTTGACCGCGTCGAGTAGTCTCTTTGAGCGTAGGGAAAAGCCCCCGTTTCCCACGTTGCACCCGTCCTTATGCCACCATTTGGCCCCGATGTAATCGTAGTCGAGGAATCCGTCGCTCCACGCGCCGGCATTGACCACGTAGCCGTCCCATTGGATCACGAGCGCATAGTCGGAGGACACAAATTGCCCGAGGTGATTCAGCATGAAATGCGAATACGCCTCGCGGGAGGCGAGCCTCGAAATTGGGATCACGTCTATGCCCGGGGTGACCGTCTTTGGGGATTCGTCAGTCAGCAGGACTGCCCGCGCAAAGGTGCACTGGTCCATGCTACGGCGCATGGCAATGACCGCCGCGGTCGGGTTAACACAATCGACACAGACCAGGGAGACTCGTGGCAGTGAAAGCATCAGGCGGTCGCAAGCGAAGGGGCTGGGGTGAGGCTCCGGATCGCAGGCGGGTTTGCCTCGCCGTAATACTGCCAGTTCGACCGCAGCACCGGAGTGAATCTCACCTCGGATCGGAGGATGAACATTTTGTCGTTAGGCAGGCCGAGTTGGTCCACCAGGTTTGAGAAGCAGCTGTCGATCAGCAGGAGGAATTTCGCGCGTTCAAGGATGAGGAGCCAGTCGAAGATGCACTCGGTCTGCTCGGTTATTTCGATGACCTGGTGGCCAGCATACTGTGGGGGGATCTTGGCCTCAGCTTTGGCATCGGATCCATGGCGGTGCACGACGATGTAGTCGTCCTTTCTCACCAGCCGATTGAAGAGGGATTGTTCGCGCTCGGCGTGGCGCCGGATTGAGAGATTCCATTTTTCCCTGAAGGGGACTCCGGCAGCAGCATATTTGTACTCGTCGAATTTCAGGCTCGCGAAGAACGCCGGGTGCTCCGACGGCGTATTGGTAAAGAAGCTGTAGAGCGTTACCACGTGCTCGCAGCCCATCGCCCTCAACAGCCGTTTGGGGTCGTTCAGAAAACCGTCCGCGGTGGGTTTGAACGGAAACGGAATGAAGCGGACATAGGGAACGGCATGGCAAAACGAGCTCAGGAAACGTCCGTCGATCGGCCAATAGACCTCGTTGCCGCGGTCGTGGTACCACTTCGCTATCGGCAGCGCTATGATGATGTCGCCGATTCCCCGCGACTGGATCAGGCCGAGCTTTTTTGACATGTGGAGGTGGGAAGTGCCGATGGTGAAAAGGGGCACAGACGATAAGGCCTGGGCTAGGCTGCAATTGAGCAAAGAACATACCAACCGGTATCATGGCTATGAAACCCATTGTACTAAAGATGTTTACATATCTCTCAAGACGCGCTTCCCGCCGATTCAAAGACGGTTTCGAATTCAAAGAAAAAAATGCCTAGCGCGCGTTGGGACATCCGTGTCCGGACGGGCTCATCCTATTTCCTACCCAGGGGCACTCTCGTTTGGGATTGGCTCATCAGGTCAGCCCGGCCTGATTTGGCGACGTAGACGCCCACGAGGCTGAGGCCCCCGAAGAAAACGGCGCGCGGCGCCAATCCGAAGCAAGGAGCCAACCTTCACAAGACCGAGGGCATTGTCGGCTACGTACTGCCGAACAGCGAAAAATCGCGCACGGCAGAGCCCTTCGGACTCATCCGATTGTGGAAGCATCGTCACTTAAGCCGATAAACTTGAGCGCAAATCGGTCGATATTGCCGAGCCACATAGTCCCTCGCCAAACGGATACGAACCCGGGGTCGTTTTATAGCTAAAGGTGCACGGGCTACTGCCGATACTCTCTCCCATAGTCTTGTTGAACGCGCCTCGAGCCAGCGCGGCCAAGAGTATTGTATACCATTCTTGATGAATTCACTCGTTCTGACGCCCATCGACCAAGAGATCCGCCGGCGCATCGACGCGTGTCCAAAGCTCGCCTCGCTCCAGTGCAACAATCGAGCTCTCAGCGCCTTGGTTAAATCGGAGCTGAGCGTGACCTCGCAGATTGCCGAGATCATCCGGCGGGACCCATCCCTTTCGGCTCGCCTGCTGAGAATGGTCAACTCGGTCTATTTTGGCCTATCGGCCCGCGTTAACAATATCGAGGAGGCCGTGTTCTTCCTGGGGCTGCGCCAGATCCGGGAGCTCTCGCTGGCAACGCCCGTCATCGAGGAGCTTGAGGGAATGCAAAACAATACGCCGGAACCTCTTCCGTGGAGGGAACTCTGGGCGCACAGCATCGGGACTGCCGTGCTGACCCGCGAGATATTGAGAGCCACCTCCACGTCAATCGATGACGAAACCGATTACCTGGCGGGCCTTCTCCACAACGTCGGCAAGGTTGTCATGGCTTCAGCGTTCCCCGAAGAACTCCTGGAGGTGACACGCACTCCCCACGCAACGTCCCACGAGGTCTGCGAGCATGAGCGCCGATTGATCGGCTGGGATCACGGAAAGATCGGCGCCTACTACCTCGAACGCCACCAGCTGTCCGAGGAAATCACCCTGGCGGTCAAGTTTCACAACGATCCGGACCAGGCACCCCGCCAGCGGCTCTTTGCCGCCGCGGTCCAAGTGGCGGACAATCTCGTGCGCCACGCTGGAATCTCGGGCGGCTTCGAGATTATCGATCCAATCAAGGTTGACTCCTGGATGGAGCTCGAGGGGTGGAAGATCCTTTACTCGGCTGACGGCGAGGAATCGTCGCTCGCACGGGCACACATCGCCAACGCGCTGCAGCAGCTGCCGGCGATGCTGAGCGGCCTCCTGTAGGCCGCTTTACAGATTTGGGTTTTGCGGTTTTTACGAACGGGACCGCACCCAGCTTAAGTCGCAGGTCCCTGCGCCGATGTGCATAGGTGAATGTCTGTCGTGAGCTGCGAAATTATCGCGGGAGCCCAAATGGTCCCGCTTCCTGACGCTTTGCTTGGCGCTTCCGCCGGGAGCACAGCGCTCGTCTATTGCCGTGACTGGCAGGGGCGCGTTCTCGCTGCGAACCATGCTTTTGCGCGTAAGTTCGGCTGCAATTCGTCAGAATTGCCGGGAAAGCCTGTTGCATCCTTTGTGCACCAGGACGATGCCCGCGCCATAGCGCTTTGCGACGCGGAGCTCAGGCAGGCCCCGCACCGCACCACCCGGGATACCCGGTGGCTGACCCCCCAGGGCTGGCGCTGGATCGCCTGGGAGGAATTCACGCTGATCGACGACCAAGGCAATGCCATCGGCGCTCGCGCCATGGGACATGATATCACCCGCCAGCGCGTCGCCGAGGAACAGTTCTACAAGCTGTCGTGCGCCGTGGAGCAATCACCTGTGGCGATGGTGATCACGGACGCCGAGGGCCAGGTGCAATACGTCAACGCCAAGTTCACCGAGGCTACAGGCCACACGCTGGAGCATATCCTGGACAGCAATATCGCCGTACTAAGGGAGGGCCATCCAAACGAGGCCTCATTCAAGCAGTTTTGGGACACCGTGCGCAGCGGGCGCGAGTGGAGGGGCGAACTCTCCAGGGAGCGCCCAGACGGCAAGCGCGTGCGCGAGTCGGTGCAGGTATCCTGCCTTCGAAACGCGGCCGGGGAGATCACCAACCTGCTTAGCCTGCGGGAGGATGTCACCGAGCGAAGGGCGCTCGAGGACCAGCTCAGGCAGGCACAGAAGATGGAGAGCCTCGGCACGCTGGCCGGTGGCATAGCCCATGACTTCAATAACCTGATTGCTGTCATCAATGGATTCGCGGAGCTGCTGCTCCTAAAGCCTGGCGATCAGCCCACCGTGCAGAAGTGCGTGCGCGAGATCAGGAGGGCCAGTGAACGGGCCAGTGGCCTGGTCAGGCAGATTCTAACGTTCAGCCGAAAGGCTGAGGTGCGCTTCGCGCCACTCGACATCAATCAGCTGTGTCGCGACCTGGTGGCGCTGCTGGCGGCGACATTCCCACGCAACGTCACCTTCAATTTCGCCCTCGAGGAGGCGCTGCCGCCGTTGATGGCCGACCAGAATCAGCTCCAGCAGGTCGTGCTGAACCTTTGCGTCAACGCGCGCGATGCCATGCCATCGGGGGGTGCCATCACTCTGACAACGTCACGTGTTGAGGGTGATGCCGTCCCGGCGGCGCTCTCCCGCAGTCGAGCCTACGCGTGCCTCGCCGTAGGCGATACCGGCTCAGGGATGACGCCGGAGGTTCGAGCGCGGATTTTCGAGCCCTTCTACACGACAAAGTCGGCCGAACACGGCACAGGACTAGGACTAGCCGTGGTCTACGGGATTGTCGCCAGCCATGAAGGGACGATCGATGTCGATACTGCGCCCGGCGCAGGAAGCACGTTCAATATCTATCTGCCCCTCGCGGATGAGGCGTCCGTCGCGCAGGTCATCGCCAAGTCCGCCGATTTCCCCGGCGGAGAGGAAACGTTGTTGATCGTCGACGACGAAGCCCCGCTCAGGCTGCTGCTCGAGGCCTCGCTCAGCAGCAAGGGCTACCATGTCCTCACAGCTGCGGACGGCCCCATGGCGATCGTGAGGATCAAGGACGCCTCCCAGAAAATTGACGGGATCGTGCTCGACCTGAATCTTCCCGGGTTCAAGGGCCCCGAGGTGCTGCGCACGATCAAGGCATCCCGACCCGACCTAAAGGTGATTTTGCTCTCAGGCGAGCTCACCCCCACCTTGCGCTCCGAGTTTGACTGGATCTGCCAGAAACAATTCGTGCGCAAGCCCTACACCGTCGAGCAGATTGGCCGGAAGCTCCGCGACCTAATTGAGGAGGGCAAATTGGCGACCTAATCCGTCACCCAAATGCCACTCGCACATGAGAGAGTCCCATCATAATAGCCCCAAGGCGCATCTGGCGATGCTCTTACGGCAGCGCTATTGCCGATGGGCGCAAAGCGTCGCGCTGTTCCCTTGGACCGCCTCCAGGAAAGCGGATCCCGGTGCCCCGGGAAATCACGGGCGCGGCATCTACCTTGTGGTATTCCTGATACCCGCGACCGCCCTCTGCATTCCCTCCGCGCCCCCGTCAAGCTATGAACCCCCGAGATCGAGGCCTTACCTGCTCGTCGCCGGCGCTCCCACGCTCCGCTTCCGGGAGGCCATTGTACCCCAGCCCGACTTGAGCACCCACCCACCGGCAGGCGCTCCCCCCATCCCCCAAAACAGGGAGTTCTCTTCCGCGACTGCCGCCCCCCGGGCGACTGCCGCTCCCACTTCATCTGCGGCCATCTCTTCGGCAACCGCGGCCCCGCCCGCTGGGGGGACGAAGACCGCACCTGCGCCGGATACGAACCCGCCCCCCTCACCAATAATCCCCGACGACTCCAAGCCCAAGGTGCGTCCGGAGGATTTCCTTCCCTACTTCCAGTTCCCAGGTTCCAAGCCGAATCCCGAGGACGTGACCTCTGTTCCCGAACCCCCTAAACCCGGAATGCAGACCCCGAGCACCGCAGCCTATCACCAGCAATGAAGCTCAGGCTCATGTTTCAGGGCAGATCCATCGGACTGGCCCTCCTTGTTGCCCTGGGGTGCACCCAGAACTCGGTCCGCGCCGCGGTTGCGGGGCAGGACGCCGCCGTGCCACAGCCCTCAAAGGCGTTGGCGGTCGTCATCGCTGCAGACAAGGCTTCCGAAGCAAAGGGCCTCCTGGCGCTCGGCAACAGCCTTACGGAGAGGTCGGATTTTGCCGCAGCCGAGATTGCCTATCGGCAAATACTCAACTCCGGCGATTCCCGTTCATCGGACAATAAGGATGCTCTCGTGGGCATTGCTCGCATGTACCGGCGGGCGGGCTCCTTCACGAAGGCCGCCGCGATCAACGAGAAATTCCTGAAGGAGTTCCCTGATGACACCCGGGTGCCCGACGTCCTTTTGGAGCAAGGAAGGGTCCTTCGCTCGATGGGCGCCTACAAGATGGCCATCAACCGCTTCTACAGCGTCATAGATTCGACCCTCAAGCTGCAGGTCGACAACTTTGACCATTACCAGCTTCTCGCCAAGACGGCCCAGTTCGAGATCGCTGAGACTCATTTTGCGTCGGGCGATTTCGTCGAGGCTGGAAAATTCTTCGCGAGGCTGCGTTTGCTCGACCTGGCGCCCGCCGACCGAGCAAGGGCACACTTCAAGTCGGCATACTCCCTCCAACTCGCCGGGGACCTTGAAGCGGCCGTCACCACGCTGCGTGCCTACCTTGAGCAGTGGCCCCAGGATGAGAACGTCCCCGAGGCTCGCTACCTGCTGGCGACCACCCTGCTCCAGTTGAAGCGCTCGGACGAGTCCCTCGCCGCCACCCTTACGCTGCTTCGCGGCCAGGAGTTGAATTCTGCCGCTGATCCGAAGCAATGGACGTTTTGGCAACGCCGGACGGGCAACCAGCTTGCCAACGAGTTCTTCCAGAACGGCGACACGGCCAATGCACTCGCGATCTACCGAGGGCTGGCGGCAATCTCATCGGACCCCACTTGGAAGCTTCCCGCAACCTACCAGATTGGCCTCTGCTACGAGAGGCTCCGCCGACTCGACCTCGCCCGCGATGCCTACCAGTCCATCCTCACCGCTATGGCCGAACCCACACCGGCCAAGGCGGGCGCGCCTGCGCCTTCCGCCTCGGCCGACATGAATGAGCTCGCGCGGATGGCCAGCTGGCGTATGGAACATCTGGAGTGGAATGACCGGACTGAGCTTGAACTCACGAAGTTCTTCTCCACCGGCTCCCTGCCTGGAACAACAATTACAAAGCCCGCCGATCAAAATGACACCCATGGAAGCACTGCAGCAGCATCAGGAGCTGTGCAATGAGCTACACGAGCTGACCCTCGAGGAGAATCGATTCCTCCAGCAATTTCGGCGCGCCCCAGATGCCGCCCTTCTTGACCGGAAGCGCGCCATGATAGCCCGGCTGGATGATACCCTGGCGGCGTTAAGGAGCGCATCGCGCGAAGGCACAAGCGGCACCGAGTTTCGGCAGGCCGTCGAGAAGACGCGTTCGCGCATCCTTCAGATCCTCCAACTGGACAAGGAGAACGAGCAGCTTCTCCTGCGGTTCAGCCTGACCGGGAACCGCGCCCCTGCAGCCCCCGCGCCGGCCCCATCGGTGCTGCAGAGCATCTACCAGCGCCACCGTTAGCGGAGCGGTCCTAGCAGGCCTGTTGATAGGGTCGTTTCCCGTAGGGACATTGCATTGGAACAAGCTCTGTTTCATGCGTTAAGGAAAGATTCGGTTGTTTGGGCAAAAAGGAACCCATCTTAGGGCACCTATTAAGGGATTATAGGAGTGGATCGGCTAATCCCTTGACCCTGAGCAATCAGCCCTATGCGCAAAAGTTCCTAGAAAATGGGCCGATAAGGAAATAATGCCTCAGGACTCATCCGGATCGCCTTTCGGCTATCGCCTTTCACCAGATGAGCTGGTGCGTGTTCTTCGTTTTCTGCCGTCAGCCCCGAGGATCCTGCCCAAGCTGAAAGGTTTATTGAGCGACGGTAACTCCTCCATGGTGGAGGTGGTTTCACTCATCCGGCTCGATCCTGGGATCGCGGCGCGGGTGCTTCAGATCGGCAACAGCGCCTACTACAGCCAGGGTCTTCGCTGCTACACGGTTGATGAAGCCGTTAACCGGGTCGGATATGACCAGGTCTATGAGCTTGTCTCCAATGCCGTGGCTTCCCAGGTGCTCGTACGGCCTCTCGTCGCATACGGCATAGAGGCCGATGAGCTCTGGAGGCGGAGCGTAGCCTGCGCCCTTGGCGCTGAACTCATGGCTGAGCGGGTTGAAATCAGCAGGGACATCGCCTACACGGTCGGTCTCCTTCACGGTGTCGGCATGGTTGCGATCGACGAATGGGTATACCGGCAGCAGCTCGGTATGTTTTTTTCTGGCAGCGATCTCCCGCTTGAGACCTGTGAAGCCGAACGCGCCACACTGGGTTTCCACAACGCCGAGGCGGGAGCAGCGCTCCTACGGCTCTGGGAGTTCCCGCCCGTCATGTCCGAGCCCGTGCGCTGGCAATACCTGCCGCACGGCACCGGCGCCCATTTCCAGCTGTCCGGAGTCCTCCACATCGCCAAATGGCTGCGCGATGCCGCCTGCAGCGAGGGAGACCTCCCCAAGTTCCCGGAGGCCCTGCTTATGCGCGCCTTCAAAGTGTCCCGGGGGCAGCTCGAGAAGATGGCCGACGAAGTCCGACTCCTCCTTAAAGACGTGAGCTCGCTCCTCGATTCCAGTCTCCCCGACAAGTCGTGCCTTACCTTTCCAAATGGCGAGCGAGAGATAACAAGCCACGCCGTTACCCGCAGTTTCATCGATCGCTACGTCTGATCCAGGCAAGGTCCCCGGGGGGCTTAGGAATGGGATATGCCCTTCCAGCCCAACCACCGGCGCGGCAAGTACTCTTGCCCTACCTCGATCCCGGCGAATCCAGCGGAACGATCCGTGCGGCCTTGATGTAATCAAGGCTTGGAAACTGCTTCCCGAGATACGCATCCCCCTGCGAAAGGATGAGGTCCTGATCGGGAGCCTCGCCGTACCCGGAGAAGAGATTGTCCACATTTTCCATCCCCTTCACGACACGGCCGATCGGGACAAATCCCGCGCCGTCAAGGTTGCGGTTGTTGGCGAGGTTGATGAACATCTGGGTCGTCCTCGAGTTGGGATCCGAGGTCATGGCAAACACGAGGGATCCCCGTGTGTTGCTGTTTCCCGGCTTCAACGGGTCGTCCTTTATCGGAGCATTCCAGACGTTGGAAAGGGCCGGTTTCCCGGATAGGCCGAACTGAACGACAAACCCTGGGACAACCCTGAAGAAGCGGGCCCCATCAAGAAACCCGGCCTCGATCATGCTGTAGAAACGGTCGGCCCCTATCGGCGCAAAGGCCCTCGTGACATCGATCGTGACGGGGCCCCGGGAGGTATCCAGTTGCACTCTAAAGGCCTCAGGCGCCCTTACGTTCGGCGGGCCGGGATTGTCCGCCCTGCACGAGGACTGGAGTAGCGCCAGGGAAAACAAGACGGGAAGCAGGTGGGTCGATTTCAAAGGCTTTTTCGGATTGGAGGGGAGCGGCGAGGGTGCGATTTAGGCGTGGCCTTGTCGATTCTTGGATGCGGATGCCTTATGCTGCCCTAGATCGCGGGCTGCGCCGCGAAATGTCGCGCTTCGGGCTGCACCCGGCACTCTTCGCCAAGGCGGTGGCCCTCGACCCCGTGAACCCCCGGGCCCGCTCCCTCTAAGCTTAGCCTGATGATGCACCGCCGCTTCGCCGAGGCTGAGGTGGAATACCCAAAGGTGGTCGAATTGAACCCAGCAGCTCCGTGGGCACACTCAGGCTCGGGATTGTGCTACCTCTTGGAAGGGAGGTTTGAGGAGGCAGTCAAGGAAGCCCGCCAGGACTCCGCGGTGTGGGCACAGCTCCTCGTCCAATCGCTGGCCCGTTTGGGCAGAAACAGATGCCGGAATCTAACGTAGCCCTTTCCACCCAGATCAGGGACTTTGCGGACGTTTCCGCCTACCAAATCGCCGAGGTCTACGCTTATCGGGGAGACCCAGGGAACACCTTCAACTGGCTGGAGCGCGCGTACCGGCAGCGCGACGGCGGCCTGACCAGTATCCGCGTTGATCCCCTGTTTGCCCCCGTCAATTCGGATCCGAGATGGGGAGCTTTCATGAAGAAACTCGGTCTGGACGGGGCGCTGCCGCAATAAGGCGACCCGGCGGACATTGTACGCCCCTGTAGTGAAGGCCCGCGGACTGTTAAAATATAACATGCGTTATATTAATATCTTAACCAATGACGGGATGGACGGGACTCGAACCCGTGATTTTCGATATTCCCACTACTCTGAAGAATCTCCAAATGGCCCGTTTGCTGGTCAGCTGCTGGTCACATTTTCGCCGCTCGTTTGTATTCGCTATGGAATAGGGCCTGATTGATTCGCAGTGTCTGAAACTTGAACGCCGCGGGCATCGAACCTTTTCCTTGGTGCGTTTCAGGGGATCGCCCTCGGTTAACTCAAACAGCCAGAAGTAATAGCCTCTTGTTGTTTGGGAAAAACATTTTAAGTTGAATTATGTTATATCTTTTCTTGCTTTGTTAAACATCTTGTTTATTTTTCACGAGATAGATCAATTATGGCTTCAGGTATTCCACAACAATCAATCAAGCGGCTTGCCTCCCTTCCCAGAGGCGCGCCGCTCGATGTTGCAAGCCTACAGGCCATAGGGGTCTCACCTTCCCTTGCGTCGCACTACGTCCGCGCAGGCTGGCTCACAAGGCTCGGCCGGGGTTCCTTCATGTTTCCTGGTGATCGGCTGGATCCTGCGGCCTCGATCAAAACCCTATCTGGCCACCTCCCAGGACTGCATGTTGGCGGAAAGACAGCATTGGCCTGGCGGGGTATTCGCCACAATGTGGGTCCTAGCGAACTCTTGGTTCTCTGGGGGGAAAAAGTCGCCGGCTTACCCGAGTGGTTCACGAAAAGGTTTCCCGCTCGCTATATCTCTCGCCGATTATTTGACACCACATTGCCCGTCGACTTTGGGCTGCAGACGCTCCCAGAAACGCCAAATGGACCCTCGGTCTCAGTGCCGGAGCGAGCTCTACTCGAATTGCTCTCAGACGTCGGCGTCACACAAGGACTCGAGGAGGCTCGCAACATCATGGAGAGTGTTCGTTCGCTCCGGGGCGAGACGCTGGACACCCTGCTCACTCATTGCCCACGGGTAAAAGTGGTCCGACTTTGTCTGAACTTAGCCGACCAGCTGGGTCTTAGCTGGGCCGCAGAAGCCCGAAAGAGCTCGGGCCCGCGCGGCCGAGGGCGGTGGATCCGCAAGATGCCCGATGGAAGCACCCTTATCCTCAAACCGTAATGGACAAAATCTACGTTGATACTGTCCGACTGCTGCTCGACGTCGTACCCGATGTCTTCGTCTCGGGACGATTGGCGATGAAAGGGGGAACGGCACTAAACCTATTCGTGCAAGACATGCCACGATTGTCGGTCGACATAGACGTTGTCTTCGTTCCCTACCAAACACCACGGGAAGTTGCACTGGCCGAAATCGCGGCCGAACTATCCGCAATTCAGGGCCGGCTAAAAAATCGCGGCTCTATGGCGGAGATCGCCGTCAACAAAACGGGCAACGAATCGAAAATCTTCGCGCGTCGCGATCGCATCGGAGTGAAGATCGAAATCAATCACGTGTTTCGCGGCACGCTGCTGCCTGTGGAAATTCGAGCACTGTCAAAGGAAGCCTCCAATATCTTCACTACGGCAATCTCTGCGCCGATGCTCGCGGTCCCCGAGCTCTATGGAAGCAAGTTGGTTGCCGCCATGGATCGCCAACATCCGCGGGATCTCTTCGACGTTCACCATATGTTCATTGGATCGGGCCTCACCCCAGAAATCGTCGAGTGCTTTGTCAGCTATCTCGCCGGGCACAACCGCCCCGTACATGAGGTGTTATACTCCAACGACATCGACTTGACGCGTCCTTACGATAATGAATTTTCCGGTATGGCGCGGGCGCCCGTGACGCTTGCTGCACTAGAGGGTGCGCGCGCGCGGCTGCGCAGCGAGCTTTTCGGAATGCTTACCGAGAATCACAAGAAATTCTTGCTCGGACTCGTGAAAGGCGAACCTCAATGGGACTACATGCAATGTCCGCACTTGGCCGAACTCCCGGCGATCCAGTGGAAGCTCCAGAATCTCACACGACTAAGGAAAACGAACCCTGGCAAATTCGAGGCTCAATATGGCGAGCTGGATCGCCGTTTTGGGGCCTAGATTTTACAGCAAAGCAGAGGTCGTGTGCTTCGGATCCTCAATCGCCGACAGCAAGACCCGTTGCTAATCCCATGATGTGGATTCTATCGGGCGGCTAAAAATGAAGGCCTGTGCACAACGAGATCCGGTCCCACCACACGATCCACCGTTCGCCGTTTACCCATCGAGCAAAGGAAAAACCCACGATTTGTCGGCTATCTGCTGGTCAAATGCTGGTCACTTTTCGATGAATAGACAGGGGCTGTTACCTATCATATTATCGGACCGTAACTTATAATGGCGGGATGGACGGGACTCGAACCCGCGACCTTCTGCGTGACAGGCAGACGCTCTAACCAGCTGAGCTACCACCCCGTTGTTGGGAAGAATGATCACTTTCCCGACTACAATCGGATCGGTCAAGAGGGAATTCGACGGCTTTTCTAGGCAAATCTGGACGAGCGAACACCAGGCATGCCCCATTGCAAAAAAACCCTAACGGACGGCGCCCTTTGTAAACCACAAGGCCGAGTCCGTTGCCCGCTCAACCCAGAAGGATTCCCGGTACGGCTGGGCCAACGCGCCAAATCCCTGAGGCTAAATGCAATAAAAGCCGGATTGAAAGATGGAGGGAAGAAGCCAAAGTGGGAATAGGAGACCGTAGCTCAACTGGCTAGAGCAGTGACCTTCTAAGTCACAGGTTGTGGGTTCAAGTCCCGCCGGTCTCGCCAATTCCCATGGGAACGGAAACTCATATCTGGCACCTGAACCGGGGTGCTGGATGCGCTCAGGAAGCCCCAGGGGACAGCATGCTTTGAACGGCCTTGCTAAGCTGCTCAAACTCAAAGGGCTTCTGAATGAAGTGCGCCATGCCTTGCCCAGTGAATCGCGAGGTGGCCTCCAGCTCATTGTAGCCGCTCATCAGCAAGATGCCCAGGTCCGGTCGAACCCTCCGAATCTCCGTGAACGCTTGGTCGCCGCTCATCCGGGGCATCGTCAGGTCCATCAACACCAGCGCAAAACGGTCCGGTTCGGCGCGAAATGCGTCGACGGCTTGGCTTCCATCGGACCTCTCCACTACCTCGAAGCCCAGTTTACGCAGCATCAAGGTCGCTGTGCTGCGGACGGTCTCCTCGTCGTCGACGACGAGCACACAGCCCTGGCCATGCCATCGAACGCCGGCGCCGCCCGGGTGCGGTTCACTCTCCGCATCCCCATCCGTACTGGGGAACAGAATCCTGAACGTCGTTCCCCTCCCCAGCTCCGAGTCGATCTTAAGGGCACCCTTGTGCCCGCGCACGATGCCGAGCACCGCGGCAAGCCCAAGGCCGCGCCCAGCAAATTTTGTCGTGAAGAACGGGTCGAAGATTCTCGCGCGCGTCTCGGAGCTCATGCCGCTCCCGTTATCCGAGACTTCCAGGTAGACACAGTCGCCGTCGGGCATCTCCTGCGAGACGAACGCACCGCTCCCAACAAGATGCTCCCCTTTAAAGTTCGTTAGCCCGGTACTCAGGTTGATTATCCCACCCCTGTCACCGATCGCCTCCGAGGCATTTATCACCAGGTTCATGATCACCTGGCGAATCTGCGTCGCATCGGCCTCGAAAGCCGGCAGCGAAGGGTTCAACCTGAAATGCAAGACGGTCCCCTTGCTGATCGAGATCTTGAGCAGGTGCGCGGTGTCCCGCACCAGACGGTTGATCGAGAGCCTGCGCACCACGAAATTACCCTTGCCCGAGTAGGCCAGCATCTGACGGCAGAGATCCGCCGCGCGCTGGGAGCCCTCGGTAATGGCGCGCAGGTTCTCCACCGCCGAGGAGCCCTCCGGGAGGTCCAGACTAGCCAGGCTGGCATTGCCGAGGATCCCGGTGAGGATATTGTTGAAATCGTGCGCGATCCCGCCGGCAAGGACGCCCAAGCTCTCAAGCTTCTGTGTCTCCTGGAGCTTGCGCTCGAATTCCTGGCGCTCGGCCGCCGCGCGCTTGAGCCCGGAAATATCATGCGCGGTGATCTGCGTGGCCGCCATTCCGTCGTAGACGATTGGAGCACTCTGGGTCTCGACCTCAAAGGGGGATCCATCGATCCTTCGGTACCTCATCTCGGCAAGGAGCCCACCCATCCCCTGCTCCTTTATGTTTTTCCGCCGAGCCAGCGCGGTCGCGTGAAACTCGGGGCTAATGAGGTCAAGCATCGCCCTGCCGACCAGGTCTCCCGCTGACTGCGCCCCAAACATTTTGATGGCGGAGGGATTCGCGAAGGTGATCGTCCCGTCGACGTGGACAATGACGGACTCGGGGGATGTCTCGACGAGGACGCGGTAGCGGGCCTCGCTCTCCCGCAGCGCGGTCTCAGCCTTCTTACGGGCAATGATATCGTCCGTAAGGAGGAGTTCCTTGTCCTTGAGGTTTTTCGCGGCGCGCTGGAAGTTGAGGACAATCACGGCTATCGCCACGGAGAAGCTCAGCGCCGTGAGCACGGTCATGTAGATGGTCTGAATCGTCGAGGGGGCCCACATCTGGATCCGGTCGGGCTCGATCGCGAACATCAGGCTTAGGCGCGTGAGACCGAACAACACCATCAGGACAAATGTCCCCGATATCCATTGGCGTACGACCGGGTACCGGAAGGCCGGGTCCCTCCATACCACCCAGGCGCAATCGATGAAAAAGGGCATGATGACGACCTGCCCCGTGGCGACCCGCCAATTCAGACTCAGGTGGACCCCGGAGAAATAGTACGTCGTGACCAGGTCATAGGCAAACGCGAGGAAGATGGGCGTCATCGGAGCCCTGCGGCCCGCGAAAACGCGCAGGCCCCGGCTGTAGAACATCGGATAGATCGTGTAGAAGAGGTTCCCCAAGACCGACCCCACAAGCGGCGGGAGATCCTGCGAATACGCGAACAGCGTGAACGCGACGCCCTGCCCGAGCACGCCAATCGTCCAGTAGCGAAACCCCGGGTAGAGTCGGCCCGTGAGCTGCACGAGTACCATGCAGATGCCCGAAGCGACGGAGAGGCTGCTGCAGATCACGAACATCGTGTGCAGGTCGAAATGGATGCTCATGAGGTGCTCGGTGAGGTCGCGGGTCTCCCGGCCGGATATCGGGAAATCAGCTCTCCTCTATTCGGGGAAAACAGCGTGAGACTGAAGAACAATCTGCAAACCTAAAGAGTCAGGCCAAGGAGCGACAGAACGCCATGTCTTCCAAAGTGTTAGGCTCAACTTATCGGGGCATTATCTCAGGAGGGGCGGCCCTAGGGAATGAATTCGAGGCCGAGGCACCGAGAGGGATGCCCAATTTCACGACCCCATCGCCTCACCGGCCCGGTCCAAAACGCCGCGCCAGAGCCCGGCTTCACCGGGGATTCCGTGGCCCCTGAGGCGGTCTCCAATCTCGGCGATCGTGGGCTCCTCAATGCGGTGCCTCGGGTCGCCGGGCAGCTCCGGCATGACCTTTCTTGCCAGCGACCAGCAGGCCCACGCACGCCAGCGACGCTGCTCCCTACGGGGCTCGTTCATCCGGCCGGCGTAGTGCTGAAAATGCACACGCGGATTGCCGATGAAGACCCCATGCGGGGTATGCCTCATGAACCAGACCATTGCCTCATAGGGAATGGGCCAAACCGAAAGGACGGGTTCGTCCCCCTTTAGGTCGGCTCCCATGGCCCGGTCGAGGCAAAGCATCGCCCGGGCCGCATACTTCCGCTGCCAGAGCGCGTGGGAGTATTCGATGCAGGCGCCGTAAAAACGCTCCCCGCGGTCGTCCGGCCTAAATGCGTTGAGCGTGCGCCAGTCGAGTCCGGGCCTGGGGGTCGGCAGATGGGGGCAGGGGGCCAGCATTAAGGGTTCGGTGGACTCAAATGGGGGACTCGTCAATGCGGCTCGACAGGCATGCCCCATTTGCGAGACAAGAGCGGTCCTGAACACGCCCCCCGAAAGCCCAAAACCCGGCATCGCCCTTTGGCGTCGCGTCGCAATCTGGCCCGTCGCGGCATTTGTGAGGCTCTGGCTGATGACAATCCGCATCCGGATGAAGGAGTCCGACAGGGCCGTCATCACCTACCGCGGCCAGCCCACCGTGTTCATCCTCTGGCACAACCGGCTCTTCTTGACCTCGGAAATTTTCCGCCGGTTCCGGGAAGGACATCCTGTCTACGGGCTGGTGAGCGCGAGTAACGACGGCGCGTGGCTGGCGGCCTTCTTTTCAGCCGTCGGCATGCGCGCGGTGCGAGGCTCCTCGAGCCGCATGGGGCGTGAGGCGGCCTCCGCGCTCGTGGACGTCCTCCGCCGCGGCAACGACGTGGGCGTCACTCCCGACGGGCCCAGGGGCCCGGCCTACGAGATGAAGCCAGGGGCCCTCATCGTTGCACGCAGGGCCCAAACGCGGGTAGCCCTGGTCGGCATCGACTTTGAGTCCTCTTGGAGGGTTCGAAGCTGGGACGGGTTCTACCTGCCGCGCCCGTTCTCACGGGTGAACATGCGTTTCGAACTCGTCCCCCTGGAGGAGCTAAAGGACCGCGACGAGGCCGCGCACCGCATGGGCGCGCGGCTCGTTGAGATGAATCCCGACAGGATACCGGCCCCCGTTAGAACGAGGGGGTGACCGTCACCGTGTCCCCTGGGGACGCGATGAAATCGGCGCCCGTGCTCCAGGTTTCATCGTTGAGCAGGAACTTGAAAGTGAGGGGCTTTTCGACCCCCGAAATCACGGTCTTCCAGGTGCTGCCTGAAACGCAGTCGAGCAGAACGCCCTTCTCCCAGCTCAGGCCCGTGCCCCCGCCTCGGAGATAAAGGGAATTTCCAAAGCCGACGTCGATATTGGCGACGATCGTCACTCGGGAGCCCGTGGGTTTGGCCACGATTGCGGGCGCGACGGCCGGAGCGGCCGGCTTCTTCACTTTTGGCGCAACAGTGGATTTACGCGCCGGGGCGGGCGCAGTGAGCTTGGTCGCCGGGGCGGGCGTCTTGGTGGTCTTGGTGATCTTTTTCATGATGAGACGATAGTTTACCCTGGGTACAAACGGCCCCACGGACTCTCGGAATACATAGCATTTGCAACGCCAAACCAATGCGGTGTCCGAAATTTACAAGCCCGCCATCCATTTGCCATTCCACTGACACAACCTAACCCGATGGCGTCACCTTACCTGCAGCGTATTTCCCTCAAACTCCAGGCCAAGCGAAGGTATTGAAACCGCCTTGCGATTTCCATCCTTTCGGACGGTTCCGGCGATCCACGCGTCGTAGCCCGAGACGCGCGCCGCCTCAAGCGCCGGGTGCGCAGCCTCCTGGGAAACGTATACGGCGAAACCGATTCCCATGTTGAAGGTCGCATAGGCCTCACGCGGCGCGACCGGGCCCGCCTCCATGAGGAATCTAAAGAGCGAGGGATGGGGACGGGGCGCGGTGATCTCGTAGACGAACGGCTCCTCAAGGCGCATCAGCTTGCGCCAGCCGTGCCCGGTCACATGGGCCGCATAGTTGAGTCGCACACCGCGACGCTGACATTCCCGCACAAAGGCCACGTAGATCGTAGAGGGTGCCAGCAGCGCCTCTCCTAGCGTCATCCCTCCCCCGATGCGCGTGCCATAGCGGCCAGGCAGGCTTTCGGCGATCTTCCTGCAGAGCGTAAGGCCGTTCGTCTGGACGCCCGAGGATGCAAGGAAGATGATCGCGTCTCCCTCGCTCACGTCGCCCACGATGCGAAGCGACTTTGGGGAGATCGTCCCAACGGCCGAGCCGGCAAGGACGATAGCCGAGGGCTCGATGAGGCCCTTGAGCGCCGGGGTCTCTCCCCCGCCCCAAACGGCCCCCGCTGAGCGGCAGCCCTCCGCAAACCCGGCCACGAGCTCCTGGGCCCGGCGCTCGTCCGAGAACCAGTCCGAGCTTCCGACCGCGGCATGCATGGCGACCGCAATCGGAAGCGCCCCGCAGGTCACCAGGTCGTTTGCTATCGTCGCCACAGTGTCGATGCCGATCGCGCGGTAGAAACACTGGCCGCTCTCGTTCTGCACGGCATCGGCGACAAGGTTCTTCGTGCCGAGGCCCTCCTCCACATGCGCCAGGAAATGGTCGGCGGCCTCAATCAGGTAGGCGCTCTCGCCGCGCACAGTCGACGGCTCCTTGAACCCATGGCCGGCCAAAAGGTCGGTGGTTGTAAGCGCGGATTTCTGGCACGCGCGCTTAAACGCGTCCAAGGGGCCATAGCTCACACCGGAGGATTCGTAGGAAAGCGACATGGGCTGCATCAGTAGGACCTTCCCTCGTTCTTCTCGTAATAGTTCACATAGGCCTGGTTCACGACCCTGTAGCCGCCCTCGGTCGGGTAATGGCCCGAGAAATACCAGTCGCCGGTGTGGTTGGGGACGGCAGCCCTCAAGTTCTCGATGGTCTGGAAGATGATCTCGATCTCACCGTGCCAGTCTATCTTGGCGGGTCGGACGAGCTTCGTGATGCGCGCCGATATCTGCTCGGCCGTAAACGGCTCGTAGAGCCTGCGCACATGGTTGACGAGCCCCCTCTTTTCCACCTCCAGTCGGCAGTCCCTGTAGACTTCCGCCAGGAGCTCCGTGCGCCCGGTCTCCTTCAGGAGGTCTATGACGGCCTCAAACGCCACGAATTTCCCGATCTCCGACATGTCGATGCCGTAGCAGTCAGGGTATCGGATCTGCGGGGCCGTGGAGACGATGACGATCTTTTTCGGGTTTAGCCGCGCCAGGATACGGAGGATCGAGCGGCGCAGCGTCGTGCCCCTCACAATCGAGTCGTCGACGCACACCAGACTGTCCACCCCCGGCCGCAGGGACCCGTAGGTGATGTCGTAGACATGGCTCGCGAGCTGGTTGCGCATGGACTCCTGCCCGATGAAGGTGCGTATCTTGATGTCCTTGCTCACGACCTTCTCCCCGCGCGGCCAGTTCCGGAGAATGAGTTCGTCGAGCATCGGCTCGGTGAGCCGGCCCTCGGCGCTCGCCTAGAGA
>Ga0302186_10000873_pt1 | contig 26147 bp, 18 predicted proteins | sample II_Bog_E1_2_FD_198782 | JGI IMG/M metagenome (GOLD analysis project Ga0302186, IMG submission 198782) | Peat permafrost microbial communities from Stordalen Mire near Abisko, Sweden - II_Bog_E1_1 | ecosystem: Environmental > Terrestrial > Soil > Wetlands > Peat | place: Sweden: Abisko...
CCCTTCCTCATTTCAAAACATTCCCAAATTACTTCTCTCTCAAATTCTTGATTTTATGAAAGAAGCTATGATAGGCTTTTAAAGACTGTATGCCCGTTTTGGTACTTTTGACATTTGTGATAACATGATCGTAGTAAATAAATTTTCACAATGTAGGGTCTGGTTTAACTAAAATCTTGCTCTAAACTCTCCTGCTTCAAGACAAGCAAAAACTCAAAAGGTGATGCTGCTTCAGATAGTGAAAATATTTCAGGATAAATGTATAAAATCAGCTATTTCAACATAATTTTTTAGCAAGCTGTCTAAAATCAGCAAAATTGTTTCTGCAATCCAATTTTTAGATACCTTTTCTAAAAACAACAAACAAGCACTTCTGAATAAACTCTCGCCAATAAATGAATCTAAATCTATTAATTTTGATAAGGAGTCCTCTAAAAAAATACCTAAGTTTATTATGAAGACTAAGGAATAGAGGAAATAATTTTAGAATAAATAATATCTTGACTCTCCAACTAGTATAAAAAATTTGTGCCTCCCTGTTGATCTTACTCAAACCAACTTAAGCGTTCGAACAGCTACCCCTTCTAAAACTATTACAAGCAATAATTCTAATGAGATAAAACCAAATGATCAAAAATTTCTAGTTTGGTCAGTTAGACACTCCAAAAAGCTTACTAAACAAATTTCTCATGATCAATTTTAAGGGTTTGCATCAATGTAAATTTCCAAATTCAAAACTGAAAATTATTTAAAATAAAAAAAGGAAACGAATGAAATGCCTGAAGACCTGTATTTCACAAAAATGCCAACTCAGCAAAGTTCTAAAATTCGAAAATTTTCTACCGCTGACAAAAATATGATAATTTAGTGCGACTAGATAAACAATAAGCTTGCTTCGTATGAAGGTTAAAAGTGTAATCAGGGTTCACAGCAGACGAACACAACTGGATAATCTTGCAGAGAAGAAAAACAATTTTAAAATACAAATTAACCAGTTCCTCGAATTAATATTATAAAATTCATTGATCAAGGAGATAAAATCGATATTTTCAAAACAAATGGATGGGTTAAGAGACTAAAAACCTTGGGCAACGCACGATAAACCATTTGCTCCCATTGTGATGGAGATGAGATATTTTCTGAGGATCTTAAATATGAATCTTAACAGCTCCTTTTGCTGGGACAAATGGGGGGATAATTATAAAGAAGCATAATATCTCCAGACTGAACATCTTTCATGATATTTTACATTTTTTGAACCTAAGTATTTTGAAAAATTTAAATTAAAATTTTTGATAAATTATTTCATAAATTAAAAAGATTATTTTATAGATGATCAAATATCTGTAATCACATCTAGACAATCATCCAATTTCCATTAAATGAGATGATATTGTTCTCATTGACTTGAATTAAATCAAAATCATTGCATATTTCTCCCATATGTTATTTTGGTTTTTTATCAATAAGAGTCCAAACTCGATGCCTATTGAGTATGTTTCTGAAGAACTCAACATAATCTGGATTCGTCATCCAATTAAAGACGACTATTTTTGTTGTATCTGCTTTGTATATTTTAAAATAATCTCTGTTAAAGTAGTGAACTGATGTAAAGATAACATTAAAATTCAATGCATCATATAAGTTGCTGATCCTGAGACCATCTTCCATTTATATTTCTGTGTAGCTGATTAAGTTTTACAAGCTATTTATTTTCATGTTCTACAAAAATATTTACGGATTTACTCTAAGAGGAAAAATGCAATAGAGATGATTACTGTTTTGAATTTTTTTAGCAAGTGCCATCAGAATTAAATCATCATCATAAAATTCAGTTTGAAATAAAACAGTATCCTCAGCATTGATATTATCAATAATGAAATATAATAATTGAGGTGAAACTGCTCCTTGTTGTTTGTAAATTTGAGAACGAGAATTGGGAACAAGCAGTTTGAAATTAAGTAATGTTGACATGTATACACATTACTTAAAATTTAGTGGAACCAGCAATATTTGATAATTTTAAGGATTAATGCATTCGTGGCTGTTCAGTTGAAATGATCTCCTCTGTTAATTAATTATTTGATGATTATCAAGTCTTTATCCTATCTTACGAGTTTGAGCGACTTGCTCCAAATGAGTCACTTAATTTTTCTTGATAAGTAAGCATGTTAGACTTGTATCAATATAATTTTTGTCATTAGGGTTATTACTTCCACTATGATAAGTAATGATTTTATAATGTTTTTTATTTTATTGCGGACTAAATTAGATGGCCTTAACATAGTTGTTGTCTATTGACTAAACAATATGTTTCGCAACAAAATTTAATCCTTGAGGCATATATATTATAAAAATTGGAGATTTACTGGTTGAAGATATATACTCACTTGGTGAAAGAAAAACTGTTGTAAAAAGTTCTTGAGTAATAAAAATGTAATCGAATTATTTAAGTTCCTAAACAGATGTGGATTTTACAATTATTATCTTGTCTTAACACTCGTTTTAAATAAGGGAAAGTTTTATTGAATTCATTTATAGATTAGTCAATTTATTATTTTACAAAAGAACTACTTTATTCATATTTATGAACATTGACACTTCATATTTTTTTAATTTTTTTACTGCAAGAATAATGGAAAGAGAATAGTCCAAGCTTGCTTCGAACAAAATCTTTTAATTTCCTTTAATGGTGTCCAAAAGCCACTCTTAAAGTTATAGACTAATGGAACCATATAAAGATAATCGATTAGCAATGCATCCTTCAGAATAATAGCTGACACAGTCTCCATAAGTAAACTCTGCTTGATTCTTTTTAATAAATAACTGGGCTTATTTGGGTAAATATAGCTGTATTAAATTTTATGAATAGGCAAATGGAAATATTTTCTTGATGAAGCTACTAAAAGTGAGTTTATCTTTAAATAGAGGGTCAGCAATTTCAAACATACTTTTATTGTACCTGGTGTTGTAAACTGTGTACTATCCCATATCAAAGCTATTTGATTCAATCATCATATTTTTAATGATAATGCACAGTACAAACATTGTGATCAGCAAGATTTATTTGAATTTCATAAAATATAGATTATTATTACACCCTTTCCTATCAATAGTTATCTATTCATCTGAACTGTTGGGTGCATAAACCTAATAGCTAAGTTTTTAATCTTATGAAGGATTGGATTCTAAATTTGATTTCATTTAATTGTGGACAGTTTCACAAAGGCTATCAATCTCATCTGCTGGAATTTATTCAACGCTATCGTACTTTTAAAGTCTATTTTTGAGAGAGGTGAGGATAGTTTTTTTTTGTTGAAAAGATGAATCGAAATGATGACTTCCTCTATTTTAAATGTAGTTATTTTATGAGTTGATCTATTAGTCATATTTTTGCAATGAGTTTTGAGACATTTCGTACTTTAAAATTGAGTAGTTTGATAAAGTAGTTTATATTAATTTTTGTTCCAATATTAGATATAATGATAAAATAGCTTACATATTAAAGTTGGAAGTGATTATGGATTTTTCATTAATAGTTTATTAGAATATAAAATATTAATATTGCGAAAGTGACTACTTATTCATTCTTTAATCATCTTTATATTCGCTATAAAAAATATGGCGTTATATTCAATTTAAATAATACTAAAAATTAAATTATAAAGTTCACTACTTGAAATCAAACAACATAAAATTAGACAAAAAAGTCTGTGTAGTGATGTGAACTGATATATTTCAGTTGAATTGGTTTGGCATTAATTTTAAATTATTAATGATCAAAATATATCTCGAGAATAAAGAGACCAATAACTATTAATTGATCTTAATTTGGTGATTCAAAATGCTCTAATATTACTAAACCAAAGTTCATAGCTATCAGTTTGGTCATTTATCAATATTTTTGCCATCCTTGCTTGATAATATAACAATCATTATGAACACCAAATGACTTGCCTTGACATAAAAAATGTACTATTTAGACGAGCTCGTCAGTAAGATGTGAAATAATGGGCTATTTTGAATTTTTTCGACATTTTTATGCCAACGTAATATTATGATTCCCTTCAATTCATCAATAATTAATATCTAAAAAGATATGCAATTCAAAATATCTTTTGAGAATATTAGTTTATCTTTGAATAGATTCTTATTATTTCCGAATCATGATTTTTTCTATTCCCAAAAGATCTTTATTAGCGATGTAATTATTATACTAAATTATTAGTTGCAATTATATAAATTTTTTGACTTGAATTCGAGTTTATTTTGATCTAAACAAATTCATCCAAATTTATGAAGCAGTAAATATTCATTGTAATAAATTTAATATATGGGCTCAAAGCAATCAATTCAAATATAAACCCCTCCTTATAATTCCAACGAATGGTAATATTTGCCTGATAACGTCTAAATCCCTGAATAATATGGGCTAATGCGGACTCTGCAACATATCACTACTAAAGAAAAAATTGATTAATACTAATTTATATGGCCCAACTAAGACGAATATTTATACTATCTAAAATATTTTAACTGGCGTTGCAAAGAGCCAAAGATTGTCAATACAAAATATTTAGTAGAAAGAAATCAGGGAGAATTTTGTTCACATAACTATGTGGCAAGAGTCTATATCGAACATCCTAAAATAAGACTTAGTGAAATCAGTGACATTCCTTTTCCTGATAATTTATACGTTCTCATCGAGACGATGGATGGCTACAAACAACTATATGACCATTCCAAATATTTTGAGATTTAGGAAAACCAAATTTGCGTTGACTAACAAGGAAATATAAAAATATGGATAAATGGGGATTTATCTATTAACTACCCCAATAATTCAGGCACATTAGATTATCTTCAAAAAGGGCAGGGAGATATGGTGGATTGCTTGATTAATCTCATAGCTGATAATACAGATAAATAAACTGAGCCAAGACCTACTTTTAAGTAAGAATATTTCTATTCAGGGAATACTATTTATCAAACAAAGAAAAGATAAAACGATTTGAATAGGCAAAGTTACTTGTGATCAACTACGCCAGGCAATCATTTACTTATATAGACTTCATAATATCGAAATTCCTCAAAGATTCGAAGCAATACTAAACATGTAAGATTCGGAAGAATAAGATATTAGTAATTTTGATTAAAATGAATAACCTCCAAACCAAATTAGTAATGCAAATTACATGAACAGTGGGGTAAGGATTATTTAACCTGAATCACTATAATAATTGATGAAACCAAATAATAGTCCTAATGTTCCTCAGATTCAGAACATCAAAAGGTAAGGTGACTACTTTATGAAAGGATTTGGATAACAATTTAACCAATATAACTCACCAGGTCAACAGTTCCATCACCATCAAAATATAAACAGTCAAATGTCATATCCAATAAATCCTGTACCTCATCAGCAAGCGCCAGTTTATTATATTCCTCATTATACTAGAATCTAATATCCAGCCAAGCCAAATAACTGTAATTCTTATCAATCAATGCCAGTAAATAAGCCAAATTTGCTCATCAATAATGAACAAAAAGCCATTAATGAGTAGGTTGTGAATATATTGCCAATTAATTCAAATATTCACTATTTTTAGGGCAAATAAAGCACATGGCAAATACAAAATGGGAAGAGTGAACCTATTAAATTAAAATCAGGAGATCTCAATCAGGAAGTGAAATAGAAACATGTGATTTCTCAAAATATCTCACGATAAATTGTTGCCCCTCAGAATCATTTCGAATCTAATGCATCAGGAGCAATTAAAATTGAGTAGACTAAACAAGTCAAATACTTCTATACCTTAGATAAAGAATTATAAATTGATGCCGAAATAGTTGCTGATATGGAAAAATATCTTTGCTGATATCATTATTTTTAAAAATTCATTTATTAATCTTGTTTTATCAAAAATTAGCAATCAAAGAATGTTTAAATAATCCTCTGTGGGTTTTTTAATGAATTTCGGAGGAGAATTTTTTAGGCGTTGTATATCATGTACGGTTTTACTGGACTAATGATTATCTTAGAAACGAACTACCGCTGATGATTTCCTGAGTTTCATGCTCTGAAAGCTGAACTGTTTGCAATCATCGCTAAGACCGGCTGACAGTCCAAATTTTTACATTTTTAAAATTTAACTTTCGTTTTACTAGAGTCTGCTGATTAATACTTATGATTTAATTCTTTCTTTGTTCTATAATTCAGTCATTTCACGAAGTATAGAAATCAATGAAGACGAGTATTTTTGTTTACATTTATTCAGTAATTAATCCATGACCTATCTCTCAATAAAACACCAAAATCGATTCTATGAGTCATATATGTTTTAATTGCTCTCTAAGTTAGCCATCCACATCACTATAAGGCCAGCCTCATAAATATTTGAAGTATTAGCCTTCTTTTTGTTTTTCTCTTTATCTTCTAATTAGGATTAACTTTACAATTGAATATTGGCTAAACGTCAAAATGAGGAATGATTTATTTTGGAATAATTTTAATGCTTCCCTATTTATCTATAAGAATATTTTCAAGAGTCAATATCTAAATTGTATCGCGCTGCTTTTAGAAATATCGAATATATTTTGTTAGAACGTACAACAGGTACCAGAGTTAGATTTCAGTATAGTAATGTTTGCTGATTCTACGCTCATCTAATTCTTCAGATAGTGTGCGATTATATGAAATGAACGATAATTCAAGTTTGCTTGAACTTTCGCACAGATCATTTCTTTTTATAAACTTTTCACTCCGAGGAAGATACAAATAATTGTTTATTTATTGGCTGCAGCGAAGTTTATTTATTGATTTAGACCAGCCAACATATTCCTCTTCGCTCAATAAAGGCAAGATTAAGAGTAGATATTGTTAAGAAGGCCCTTATAATTCAAGTAATTCTCCCAAAGAATTATGAAACCGAGTATTTCTTATCTCAATTTCCAAGCATGGACCCATTGAATATGCAACTGCTTGATAATTTTAATAAAATTAATCATTGAAGGAGATTTATTGGATTTTTTATAATTCATTACCTTCATCATATTATGAGCGTCCTGCTAAACTCAAAATTAATTTGTTTGAAATGATATTGAAATTATATGTCAGTATGTTCTTATCTGTCATAACCAATATTCAAAGTAAAATCAAAAGATTAAAAAAATGATTTGCATATTGGCAAATATCTTATTCTCATATTTCTAATAATATGTTTCAATTTTGATTTATATATTTGCAGTTTCAATTCAAGAAAAATGTCGATTCAAAGACAAGATAGTTTTTTGATTTCAAACAAATCTCTCAAAATATAACTATTATCATCTAAACAATGAAACACTCTTACATTAAAATTATGCAATTAGTCTCCTTGGATAATTATTTTAATGATTCGAAAATACCACTTTAAAACTTAAATTAAAAATAATCTTCATTTTTTTCTTTCATTCATGCTCTTGGTTTAATTTATATTTTCTGTTTTTCGTGTCCACAAATATTTTTATCGAACATCCAATATTTAGATTCGTTTTTGAAAATAAACTCTAAAAAAAAATGTCTAAATTTATTAAATTCTCCACAAAAACAATAACCTTATGTTGAGATTGCCAGAACTTAAATTTGATATTATTTTGGATTGAGGCTATTTAATGCATTTAAATCTTAAGTATCACAGCCGATTGATAACATTTAAATAACGAGGTTTAGACTTATGAAAAGTAAATAATCAAGATCTATGAGCGAGCTTAGATAGAAGATTTTCTTTATCTGTAACTACAATAAAGATTATTATCTTAATAATGCTTACATAGTCACCTTATATAGCTTTATACAAATCATCCCTCTGAGTTTTATTCTTTAAAACTTATCACAAGTTCAATCAATGTCAAATTCTATTATTTTTTAAATTCTCATGAGTTTCAATAAAATATTTCAATTAATGGAGTTATCAATTACCTAACATTCTAATAGTCAATACATATTCTTCATAATATTACTAACAATAATATGTGGATTTATTTTATTAGTGTACGCTGCATATACCCTGAGGGTGAATAGAACAGCAAATCTCAGCAGGCCAACTCTTAGCAAGCTATGGATTATTCAAGTAATAAGCTCCATTATTATAATAATGAACCTACCCATTGGGATATTTATTGCAAACTATTTAACGATAGTTGTTAAAACAAGGACGTGGGTGCTAATTGTATTTCCCTTTGTAGTTGGTATTAGTATGATGGTTATTCTATTTCTCATTTAATAATTTTCCAATTAAAACAATTTTCGCAAAATAGAATCTTTTTCAAGAATACACATTAAATTTCATGGATTCATTGTCTTAGCAAAACTTTTGGTCAAAATAATAATAATTTTGCTGATATAAAACAGCAATTTGAGCTCAAGTTTATTAATTTCGTGAATACTATTGTTAATGATAATTGACTTCAGTGAAATTCGTAACTGTCTTCTTATTCAGATCAATTAATGACCAATGTACAGTATTTAGATTTGTTCACCAAAAGGGTAATGGAAGTCAAAGTATGTCTATCTGTTGTAGCTTAAGTATATTCAATTTTAGTTTTAATCACTGGATCTTCAATCATAATAGATAATTTTTATGCTTCCATTTTATCTACCACTATCTTGGGGGTTCTATCTATGAGGATCTACTCTATTTATAAAATACAATAATTACTTTTAACAGATATACGTTATATCAACAAGTAGAATGATGGCATCGTCGTCATGCTCGAATATATGAATTTTATCAATGTAAAAAATAAAACAGGAAAGATCTTTCTCCTAATGCTTCTTCATCTTCATAAAATTAATTGCTGCGATTAATTTTGCTTTTGTCACAAGGCAACTGAGTCAACGAAAGATATTGACGAAGGAAAATCTTTCAATCAGAAATTTATTCTGCTTACATTAGACGTTATTCGCTCTAAATTTTCTAGATCTCTTAAGGTGTTATCAATCTTTCAAAATTTCAAAATTCATTTCATGAAATCAATCAGTACGATTTACTTTTCTCTCAGTAAATATACTTCTCAGTTTTCGTCTGAGATGACTTGGAATGATGAGTTTGTAATATATCAGATGTAAATGGATGTATAACATAATACTGATGAATTGAATCAAAATACGACGACAGTAAACTTAGATATCATTTTTAAGGAATAAATTCTATAAAAACGGCTGTAAAAACTAATTGAAAATATTAATGAAAACAATCTTAAGAAATACTTAATGCTTCAGCAAGATTTTTGCAAATTAAACATAGTGGAAGATCTTTGCGGTTATCTCACTAGAGATTTTAGACTAATTTAAGAAGAGTGGCTATAATTTATTAATTAAAATTCTTATAATATGAAAATCTTCAACATATTTTTAGTTTATAATCATTCCATTATCATGTCTAAATTAGCTACATATTAAGTTAAAAAAAGAATGATGTCTAAATTACAGGCATTACGTAGTGTCAAAGTAGTTGCTGACAATAATATTTCAAAGTATATGCACAACAAAATGGCTTGTGTACTTTAATCCAAGTTCATGGAGGAGCATGTGGGACTCATCACCAATATTTCTGAAAATTGTGAAGGTATTTTTTAAAAGAAGAGATTTAAAATGATTGGCACCAATATACATGATCATATGGCCAATTTCTTGTCACTACCACACAAAAAAGTAATCGATGATTGGTTGCAATCCTAATCTATATCTGGTAGCCTAAAAAGTATAATGAATATATTTTTTGTTGATAATAATAGTAACTGCTTCGAAGGATATATCTCAATCAAGATTAAGTCACTAGGTTCCCTCATTACGTTTTATGCTATTATCATCAAACAAAACTCAGAGGATTATCTTATTCTTAATCATGATATGGCAATAGAGGGGATCGGGCACCGCCTCTTAAATTAAAAAATGTTTAATAACTCTAATATCAAAAGTAGTTTTGATAAATTCACCGATACTAGCTTTTTTTACGAAATTTTAGATAATCATCCAATAAAAAAAAAAATACTCCTCAAGGACATCAATTAGGTCATAAAATCAATAAACTGTCGTTTTAAAGGAAACAATAATAAGACACCTGAAAAAAGTGGCTCAGGAAGCAGTTCATCGTAAAATTTTTATTATAACTGTGAGGTGATTATCTGTAAGTAGCACATGGGCACCGATAAATATTATTCAATAAAATTTTTGGAAATAAATAAAATTTTACGCCGTTAAACTAAGATGAGCTGGGTGAGACCAGTTCGTGTACGCTCTAAAGCCATAACTGAGACAACAAGAAATAGCAAATAAGAGGGTAAAGAAGGTGTCGAGGATTTTTTAATCAATGATTACGCCTCGACAAATTTAATAGAACATAACAAGGGCCAAGAGATGATGGCAGAATGTTCATCAGTAGCTGAGAGTATCACTGGCGGATAACTCAATATTAAACTCATGAAAATATACAAAATAGTAAAAGACAAGATTTTATTTCCAGACACTATAAAAGATCAAACTATTCAGACAATAACCGTGTTGGTCATTATTCTTTGTCTTTTGATCACTATAGCTTCTGGATCTCTTACTCTAATTTTTAATGCAGGTTTGTAGACCTTTCGTTCTGTTTTAGAATCTAATGCGATAATCAGTGATAGTAACAATTTATTGTAGATAATTTTCAATGATGTAATGACTGCGAATAAATATTGTAATTAAAGCAGCAGCATCTTCTAAGAGTAGCGATGCCAATTTCTCCTAAATAGTTCTTTTCAAATAACTTAATAATTTTATAATGCGACAGTCACAGACTATCAATACTATTTTACCAATAATTCAAGACTTTCTAATTCATATTATTATTAAGTCTTAGAAATGCCTGTAAATTTTTCATTAGATGGGAGTAATATTATGTTGTCAGCAGGGTAATTTATCTAGCAGTTTTATTACTAACTATTGTAAGCTTCCTAATAAATGCAATCCTCTACCCCTTCCCAATTTATATCAGACAGCTTAAATATATTGTTGACTAATTGGTAGACTTTAAAATTAATAAATCATCATTCATTGTAATTCTATGATTCCCTAGGAGTAGCTTCGCTCGGCATTTTTTAGAAGTATATCTTTATTGTGCTGGGAGTAGTTTATTTATTCATTGTGATTCTTTTTATTGCTTGGAGATATTTCTAGAGGTATATTCATCTCAAAAAAGAAAATATTGCCAGACTGAATGGAATTTTTACTCCTCAAATGTGCTAATAACTTAAAAAACCAATACATATAGCATTTTAATAAACATAAATCTTTTAAGAACCAGTTCGACCTATTATAAAGCTCGGACATCCAAGCCCATTTGGTAGCAAAAAACGGTTTATTTATAAAGAACATAAATCTTAAATTTACATCATCATAATTCTGTTTATGATTCTTACTACTCTCAGCATAGTGATTCTCATCAATATGACTCAATTATTGTCTGATTTAAAGTTGTTGCTTCAAACTGTAACAGATTTATTGACTTCCGAAAAACAAGTACTGTAAAATTATCAATAACTCAAAAATATTTATCTGTTTGCAAATAAATAAGACAAAAACAGTCGTTTAGCCACTCTCAAAGCATCAATGAGCCAATAAGTATAGCCTCTTATTAATTCTGTGGCCAAAAGAACTATTTAAGTTCTTTCATTAAATCTCAATTTTGCTGAAAATCTCAACTAATTGTTTTATACGGATATCTGTTTGATTACTTAATCTATGGTATCAGAAGAGCAAGCACTAAATTGTGGCGAGTATTTGGCCTTTAACGTTTTAGCTCAAGGTCTTCTCGCTACAGCCACCTTTATGGATCGCCACACATCTTAAACTCTAAGAAAATTTTAATAAAATAGCACTTTCACTTAATCTACAATAGATTATTATTTTAATCAATCTATCTTCCAAAATTTAGACAATTTTCAGCTCTATCTTTCGAGAGTATATAAGCAAATGACATTAGATATTCTATCTAGTTTAGACTTAAAGATTAGTCAAACCAATAATAATATGCTGAGCATAATAATACCATAAATTATCATGCTAGTAATTTGTATCTTTAAATTGTTGATTACTATTCGTGAGAAGCGACTAGTATTAAGCAATTTATATGGTACTGTGTTGCAAATTCCTCAGCCCATCCTCCAAGACAATAGACTTCAGGTTCGGATTATAGAAAATAACTTATAATTTGATCTATGATTTCTAACTGCTAAAAAATATAAATATCAACAGCATCGCTATTTATTCTTTTTTCCATCATCTTTTTTTAACAAAAAACTATTGGGCTTTTCAATCATCGGGGCTCGATAAATGATCTCGCATAACTGGCGAAAACTTTCATTCACATTAATACCATTTTTAGCTGATGTTTTTATTAATCTTATACGATTTTATTTCGCCCAATTTTATGCTTCCCGATCGTTTGTTGTTGCCGCTAAATCGCTTTTGTTTCCAATCAAGATGAATTGAGCATTGGGACACTTTGATTTTGCCAATTAATACCATTTTGTTATCACATTTTTGCAGGTGACTGCTTTCGTCAGATCATACATTAGCATAACGCCATCACATCCATTAAAATAGGTAGAAACCACAGATCGATATTTTTATTGGCCTACAGTGTCCCATATGTAAACTTTAATGGGTGTACTATCTATTTTGATTTATTTAATCTTGAAGTCAATAATTGTAACGCTGGCAGATTTTTAGTCAGGAAATTATCCCTCTACATATTTAGAGAAAAGTGCAGTTTTTCCAACATTGATGTCACCAATCATGATTATTTTGTATCTGAGACCACTTTAAGAAGCAAAGTACCGCTATTAAATCATATTTTGGGGAAGATAATATATATGACGGATTAAATATCGTCACCGGACATAGAATAACGGAAATAATTGTTTATTGAATCTTTTTATACTAAGTTATATGATTAAAATCAGGGAAATATCATATTATCCTAGCAGATAATTATTACAATATTATTACATTTTAATCTGGAGTTGATGACTACCATAATAAAGAGTTTTTTTTCATAATTAATAATTTCATTTCTATAAAGCAACATCTTTAAACTTCGTTCTTTACTTTTTAATTTTATAGAAGTCATAACAATCTTCAAATCTTATAATCGAATGGCTGAGCTTTATAATATCCTCAAGCCCGAGAAGGCATACTTTGATCGCAAAAACTTCGAATCGCAATAGGCGTATAATGAAGCTCTTTCGACAACGACTACAGTTTATGTTGGCAATCTTTCTTTTGCCACAACTCAGGATAGTGTCCGCGAACTCTTTGGAATGGCTGGTAAGGTTAGTTAAATTATCATGGGAATCAATGATGAGGGATTGCCATGCGGTTTTTGTTTCGTCATGTATTTTATTTAATAGGTAGATTCGATAGTCATGATGAAGCGCGCTATGCTGTTGAATATATTTCAAAAACCAAACTTAGCGAAAGAATCATCAGAGTTGATTGGGATCCAGGATATAAAAAGGGCAGAGAAAAAGGTAGAGGAACTGGAGGCCAGCAAAGAAGAGAAGATTTTAGAGTCAAGGATGATTTAGATCGACCCAAGAAAAGAAATTTTAATACTTATGAAGGCGGCCAAGACAGAGGAGAAAGACGGGAAAGAGGTGATAGATATGAGAGATCAGGACCTCCATACAGAGGCGACAGGCACGATAGAGGTGGAGATAGAGAAGGAGATCGTGATCGACCATATAGAGGCGATAAAGGGGACCGAAATGATCGTTATGATAGAAGCAGAGATCGATAGGATAGAGGAAATCGAGGAGACAGAGGGGATAGAGGAGATAGAGGAGATCGAGGAGACAGAGGAGACAGAGGAGATAGAGGAGATAAAGGAGACAGAGGAGACAGAGGAGATAGAGGGGAAAGAGGAGATAGAGAGAAAGACAGAAACGAAAGAGGAAACGATTATTATGAAAAAAAAATAGAACGTCAAGTTCGCCCCGAAAATCAGTCCAAACCAATCTAATAAAAAAAATAAGAAAAGATGTAAGTAGAGTATTGATGTTGTATAGTGCCAAAATTATCGTGAAAGAAAAAGAATCATAAATTAGGTATCTAATTCCTGGCTTATTTTATATATTCATAACTCATCTTACGTTGGATACGAGTACTGGAGGTCGAACGATGTTCTCCTCCAATTTAAGCAAGTCCCTCTTTGCTTTTTTCTCTGCTTTTGTCGCGACTCTTATTGTCAGCCTCATGAAAACTGTTTCTCCTAATGGAAGGTAGTCGGACTCTTATGGCTTCTTTTTCTCCCTTTTCCTGATTTGCATTTGAATTTTTTCCTTTTGGAGGGAGTAGTAAACTTTTATTTTATACGCAGAAAATGTTACTCTTTTGAATGAACCCTTCTCCCCCTGTTTTTTATTTGCTGTCTCGACGCTCATTTGCCGGTGACTTTTTTACTGCTTTTGGAGGTAAAGGCACAAGATTCACCCATCTTTCTTCGCTTTCTGGAATTACAATTGTTTGAATGAGTTGATCATTGACAGGATGACTTTCTTCGAACTCCACTTTTAAATACTTGAGACAGGTGGCTTTTATTTTATCAGCCGATATTCTTTTCTTGGGGTTGATCTGTAACATTTCAAAGATTAATTCATTTAAAGCCGCAGAGTAAGTAGTTGGAATATTTTTCAATTTTGTTACTTTTTGTTTACGCATCAATTCCTAAATGCTTGTAGCCTCATAAGGGGCTTTCAGGCAGCATAACTCAAAAACAACCACTCCCAAAGACCAAACGTCACATTTTTAATTGTATCCATCTTCCTTAGTATTTAAAACCTCGGGACATGTATAGAGCGGTGACCCAGCCATAGTTTTAGCTAAATCTCCATGAGATATGATCTTTGAGACATTCATATCACCCAGTTTATAGAGGCCATTATCACTTTTAAATATATTGGCAGGTTTTATATCTCGATGAATTATGTTATTTTTGTGAAGAAACTCAAGGCCTAAGTAAAATTAATCTATACCTTCTGATATTTGTAGAAGAATATTCCAGACGAGGTTTTCAGGAATTCTTTTCTTTTTGTCTCGAGCTTGCTCGATAAGTTGTAATAAATCACCCTCATTGGCATATTACATAAAAATGTAGAGATCCTATTCATCATTATCAAACATAGCCGACACAAATTTGATAATATTTGGATGATCCAAAGACGCAAGAATTCGCACCTCATTCAAAGCGTTATTTCGTTGGTATGTGCACATCCCGAAGCAGTTGATCTAAATAAGACTAGTACTACCTTTTTTACAGCAAGTTACTGCTGAGTCTCACGATCAGTAACTAAAAATACCTTTCCAAATGATCCTTTTCCTAAGACTTTCTCCAGCCTATACTTAGGAAAACTAGTTTATATATCTTGTCTGTCAAATTCCAAATCGTCCATTCAAATATTATTATAGATTATTCAGCAAGGATAATTAGTTCAACTATTTAAGTTCATAATTGAAATTGTTTATAAATTATTTTAACATAAATTATCATTCAAATGAAAACTTTGTTCGTTATTGATAAAATCAAGACCAAATTATATAAAAAAAAAATTGGTTGATTAAATTACATTCTGCTTTCTTAACTCAATTTTATTATTTCTATGACTTAATCTTCAACTTGGATGTTATTCAATTTCTCAAAATCATACATTTTTGGTGGAACTTTTATAATTCTGCTGTTTTTACAATGATAATTCATTATCAATGCTCAACACTTTCCTTAATTTGAGAGTGAGGATGTTCTGGAAGAACAAAATTAAGAGCATTTAATTTAAAACACTATTAAAGAGACTCAATACTTTATTTTTAAAATTTCTGCTGCTAAAATTTCCTGTTTATTAACTCTATCGCAGTAAAATTATTAAAAAATAAAAAAATTACAACTATCAAATGTTTAAATATTGAATGCCTGAATTCATATTTTTATTTTATTTCATACAAGTTAAATGAATTTTTAATTTAGTTTTATTAATACCAAAATTTTGAATTCTTAAAACTTATTTTTTATTTCTGAGTAAATTTTTTCGCATTGAGAGAAAGTAATTTTATTATTGTTTGTTGAATTATTAACTATAATTTTTAATTAAAATAATAGATTAATTTAAAGTTTATAAAAGGTATTATAAATAATCATGACCTCAATTTTAGAAAGGATAAGAGCTTTAAGGAAAAGATCTGTGCATCAGATATAAAGTTACATTTTATCTTTGTTTCAGCCATTACCAAAATTTCATTAGGGTGTTCGCAGCACCTTGAATAATTTATTTGCGAATCAGACCTTTTGCATAAGAGCGGATAAGGTAATAAATGATAAATTCGTTAAAGTAAAGAGCAATATCTTGATTTTTCTTCGGAAATTGGTTTTCATCTATTTTTTGAATCTATTATAGATATTATTTCAATTTGTAAATGACTTCCCTCTCAATGGGATTCGAGCTATTAATGGGAGAATTTTCTTAATTAAGGTAGGCCTCTATGGTTTTCCACAGTTTAAATCGAGATCCATTCTCTGAAGATAAATTTTATTTTGATTTTGAACTTTGTAAATCTTAAATAACTTATAACTATGAATTCTATTAAGTTTTTTCCCGAATGAAATAAGTTATAATGGTTTTCCCTGTTGCTAGTTCGATTTTACAATTGGAAGTGGTTCTTTTCGTCGTAAGCTTGATATCGTGCTTGTTGCGAGCATGAAGGTATAACGCAGAAAAGGTAAGATAGTTTTTTCCACACTAACAGTAATAAATTTAATTTATTTATTATAATTTTTGGTTTTTATAGAGTTCTCTTCGATTTACAATCTATTGGGTCATTTAGAATTTTACTAATTGCTTTATAAATAGTTAAAAATAATTATTATTAAATATATTCCCTAAATCTACATTAATACAGATATTCATTTTTTGAATTATTACAAAGAAAATATGCAAAACCACCTTTTAAAAACTTACCAAAGACATAACCTCTCTTTTCAAGGACTAGAAGAGTTTCATTTGTTGCAAATATTTGATATTTTTGAGTTTTACAAAACATCTTTGGCTTGGATGCAATTTCGAAAGTTTCAATGTTAAAAAGAGTTGTTAATTTAAATAAAATCATTGCCTATTTAAAAACTGCCCCAAGGTCGAGCCAAACAACATGATTTCCGTTTTTTATACATAAAATTCATTTTTAATTGATCAACTGCAATTCTGTGATTTTCAGCTTTATTTTATTTTCTAAGTCAGTTTGAATCATTTCAAAAGAGAAGGAAATTAAAATTGGAATAAAAATGGCAACTGACATGTGACTCGTCTTATTTTTTATTTCTTCTGCGATTAAATATTAGTTTTGGTTAATAAAGTTTCAAATAAATAAGTTTTGTTTTCAATTTTAGTTAAATTAGTTTATAAAACAACTCAGAAAGCGGACATTTGTTATAAAAGACTTGAGTTATATCCCCACGGTCCTTTTTTAATAACATCAACTTAGAAGTTGTTTTAGTAAAATCATATTCTCAAGTATGATAATTTACATGTTAAAAATTAAAACATCAATATTCGGAATTAGAAAGATAAGATTCAAAAAAATAGAATAGTATTTAGAACCCAATAAGCTGTATGCTTCGTAACTTAAAAAAATAAAAAATGAATGAGATTATTTTATTGCTTTGCTTTTTTAATTTTACCACATAATTAGAGTTTCATGTTTATACGAACCACAAAATATCGATGATTTCTTTGACTAAAAACTGTAAAGATAGACTCCACCTTAATTCACCTTTAACATGATATTATTAGCTGTTGAATTAATATGCAATTTTTTTCATGATAGGATAAATGAAAAAGTGATGATATTTTCAATATAGGCTACGAAATAAAGATTGAACAAGATATTTTATAGTTCTGCAGCTATTTATCATTTTAAAAATAACATAACTATTATCAATTTTATATAAAATTAAATTCATTTGCTAAAACTATCAATAAAGAGGATAATAAATTTTACTTTATCCTGCTATTTCATTACCTCAGCCCTTATTATCTGACGTTATTTAAAATTTTATATATTTTTATATTATAGCTTGATAAAGTTATAGTATTTGAAAATACAAATGCCACTATCTTAAAAATCATATATTTTACTATTTGTATTCATGAGGATTCTTCTCAAGTTTCTCGCATTATTGCATAAAAAGTCAATATTTTAGAATGAGCTTTTTAGGCTGTAAAGCTGTTGTTTTATTTAAGTATTAGAGTTTTAAAGACCCTATCGAAAAATATATATTTTTAATTTCAATGGCTCTCAGTTGATATATATAAATTAATTCAATATCTATTGTTTAACATAAAATTGAACAATAAAGTTATTGCAATATATTGCAGCAAAATTAATGGTCTGTTTTTACATCATTCAATCCTCAAAATTAAATATAGTCATTCGAAAAATTTTTGTAATTGTTAGTATAATATTTCTAACTTCTTAAGTTTGAGGAAATGGATCCAAAAATTCTTCCTCTTGGAGATGATGAACAATACTTTGCTAATCGCGAAGACGTTCATGCCAACTTCGATGATCCTTCAGCTAATCATTTAAATGAAGAGGCTGAGGAAATTTCTGAAGAAAGATTAATAAGGATCAAGTACTATGAAGAATTTAAAAAAATATACTACACTTCCTATAAACTTTGGGCATAGTTCCATAAACAATTATAACTCAAAGAAAAAATTACTACTCGCATTCATCATCTTTAAGTACTTTTATCATATATTAGGCGCAACTAACAACTTTTCAAAAAACAAAACGCTATTAGGTCGAGGAAGAAGTGTAGGTCGATGGAGAAATTTCCTCGAAGCGGAAAGAAGGAAAGCGAATACGCAGAACTGCTGAGAAAATATAGCGCAGATATTACTGCACAGCTGATTTCTGTGATCGTTGTTATGGATCATAAGGTTCTCTCCAGCAACATCTAAAACTCAAGCATCCTAAACTGTATAAGCTGGAAGGAGTTGCATTTAATTTTGCAGACTGATCTAATAACCATTTAAAGTCTAACCATGACGTTACAAAAATACACTTAAAGATATCTTCTTAATAAATATTTAAATCCTAGATAAATGATAAGATATTTAAGTCTAATATGCAATCAACTCAAAAGGGAAGAAGTAGTATTAAATGAAGGTTCTTCAGGCCGGAAGCATTCATAGCAATCATAGTGAGCCACGCTAATGCCCTGTGTTGGCTACTCGATCTTCACTCCTTCTTCTAATGACCACTCTTGCAACTACTAGCACCAAGTCACTCGCATCTACTCATTACAATAAAAGCAGTAAAATCTTTTGACGCCGCGATCTCGTTCTGGTAGGCCGTTGATTGATACCTTCGTAATAGTAAAATTACTTGAAAATGGGCCTGATATTATTTACTGAGAGAGTCAGTGGTCCACTCCTAAATCAATATATCACTACCTTTACATCACATAATTTGTCAAAGCCATCAGACTTATATTTTTGTTTTTGGCTTCCATTTGTATGATTCAGCAACTGAATTTCTTTTAACTGGAATTTGCGTTGGGCCTCAAAAAAATGTTATTTTTGGTGTTTTTAAAGATTTTATCTCGATTGAAAAAGCAATCCACATCGCTTACACTCAGACATTCCCTTCTTCAAATTTTCAATAATTATTTTATATTGTTCACGATCTTGCTTTTGAAAAGATCCATTAGATCGATTTTCAGAAAGGAGAGTAGAAGGCTCAGAAAACTAATTATTATTATATTTTTTAGGATATTCTGCTTCACAATTAGAAGGATAGTTATTTGTGTATTAGTTATAAGGAACGGAAGATGGACCTGTAGGTATCTTATTCATTCTTTGTTGATTTTGATTCAGATATTATTTGCCAGATCTTGGCTATTAATATACATATTGGGAAGGTTTTTGCTAGGGGTAGTAGCTTTGAGGAATTTGAACTGGCTGTCTTGATTGCATAGGCTGATAGGGCATATTTGGATGCATGGGAGGGAGTTGGCTCACATTTAGAGGAGGGGGAGGAAATGTTCTCCCATATTTATTATAACCCAAAGGAGGCTGATTTAGGCCTCCCATAATATTAGGATTATTGATCTGATACTGAGGAGGATTTATAGTTGGATTTATATTTGGATATTGAACTCCTGGAATCATGGGATAATTATTTGGGGGATAATTACTCGGATAATTGTAAGGTTCATTGGGGATTTGCTGAGGATTCATCCTTGATAAATATCGAGGTACATCATATTTCCATAATATGGATTCATGGGCTGATACATAGGATCGATTTTGACCATTTTTCTCTTCATATCATCCATTTATTGATTGGATGGCGATCTACGAAAGTTTCTTTCACCTGAAGGGGAAGGAGTTACTCTTTTACTTTAAATGCGATTTGTATCTAAATATCTCATTATTTAATCTTCTGATATGCCCTTTTTGATAAAGCTTTTTTTGATAGTATCCATGTGATCAGGGGTAAATCCTCTATTCAGATCAAAATTTCTAGATTTGAGGATTGCTGATCTTAAATAAAATAATAATTACCTCAGGGCATCGAAAGCCTCATCTGTGATATATTTGACCCAGAGCATGCGATAGACCTTACAATCGACAATCAAATCGAGAGTTCTATATTCAAAAATAAGTGAGAAAATAAAAGTATAATATTCAACAATCGTCTCTGACAGGTAAGCACGATATCCATTCTCAATATTTTTTTTCCAGTCCATTTAGAGCAAGTCATCGATGAGAGTGAGAAACCTCTTGCATGTGGTGACGAAAGTATCCTTTTTTATGTTTTTTTTAAATATTGCGAAGATTAAATGCACGTAGTTTTTGTGATAACCCTATCTGCCATAGATTTAGGCTATCTTTACTAGTTTTTGCTGCTATTATCTTGATGCCTTCTCTGCCTTTTTAAAGAAATTCTAGATTAGCTCCATCACGGCTTAGTCATCGCTATTTCGCATGTTTAAAATTATAATATCCAATAAAACAATGCAGTTATACTCCTAATTATATACTGACAAAAGTTTTCAATATTTAAACACAATGCATGAAAAAGAAGGAACAAATCAAATTTAAAGTATCTAATATTTATGCTCTCAGTTAAGTTTGAGTTTAAACTCTGCTGGTATTCTCCGCAGTTGGTTGATGATGTTTAATTATTTCCTCAAGTAGATAATTCTTTCTTTTGAGCTAAAATTTGGTTTAATTAATTTGTTACCTTTTCTTTCTATTTTTTATCTTTTGACAGCCTATTATTGACTATTTGTGGTTTAATTGCAAATATTTATCCCTAAAGTGCATTCATTTTGATAATTTGCAAGGGACATGTTTTTCCTCAGGATAAAGCCAGGTTTTCTTTTACTATGATTTCTTTGTTCTTGTGATAACTAATTGAGATCCATTAGACTATTAAATTTCCTGATTCTGGGAATTCGTTTTACATTATCATAATAACAATTAGCTTCTTGAGTATATGATGGCTAATGGCTATTACCTTTATAGCTGCAAATTTTAATTGTTTTTTTGAAGCTATCATTTTTTCTAAAGCTAAATTAGCCATTTTTAATATCGGGCGATTTGGGCTCATCGTTCTTCAAAGATGTTAGCAAAGGCTATAATTTTCTATTTCTAGTTGCCATCTAAAATTTGGTCTGCTAATAATGAACGACACAGCTTTTGCTAAAATTATTAAAGAAATCTTGTATTTTGTGTTTTTCCTCCCCGGGCGTTTGATTCTCTTTCATTTTTTCCTTTGACGAGATATCACGATAACTTTTCCTATTTCGAGTATAAGTTTGTTATGGAGTTTATGTGTCTTGATTATAAGGTGATGATGGTAACTGAGAAGTTGAAGACTAACTTCTATTAATTCTATTGATTATCTGTAATTTCATCTTAAAAATGACAGTTATTTTATGGCAAGATAATTATAAGCAAGTAAATAGGCAAAAATTATCATTTATAAAATATTTTATCAATAAACCTACTGGTGGTTATATCCAAGCAATATCACGAAATTATCAAAGAACATATACTCAATTCACATATTCTTTGGGCAAATAAAATATTTCATAATTATATGATTCAATTTGCTAATAATCTTTTAAAAGGGAGATCATTATACTCCAGCAAGACCAAGTGCTCGCATTATATTCGCCAAGGGTAAGGCTGGGCATTTAGATCAAAAAATATGTTTTACTCTTCAAGTCTTAAATTTAGTACTTTCAGTGATTACATGGGTTTGACTCAATAGTTTAAATAATTCTGCCAAAATGAAGAAAAAGTGGAAAAAAGTGAAATTCGCAACTATTCCATATTAATAATAATGTGCATTACTGTCATTGGATACGGAAGTCTTTTCTTATTTTACGATAAACTGTTGAACTAAAAGATAAAACTCATGAAATTAAAATTAAAAATGACTCTTAATTCCAAAGGGTCAAGGAAGCATGAGCTGCATTCTTAGTACTTAAAAAATATATCATAATTTCTTAAATCAAATCCATATGAGTATGCAGAAATTATATAAAAGATATATGATATTTTGACAGAGGCTGGAAGTAGAAATCAGTAAGCCCTTTGGATAACTGAGCAGGTTAAATAAATCTATAAAACTATCCTTCAGCACAATTTTAAAGCAGCAAATAATAAGAAAGTAATTGAAGGATTAGCAAAATTGGTAGAATACTCGATTTTAAACGGTACCACCATTGATAACGATTTAATAATGGCAATAGTTTTGAATGGATAAGTAAAGTAAATATTTTTAGGAATATTGTATCTTTAAAAACATAAAAAAATAGAAGAGCTAAAAAGTAATACAAAAATTAAAGAAGATATTTCCAACAATCTAAAAAAGCAAATACATGCTATCAATCAATACTTCGATCATTTAGATAAATCAAGGGATTTGTCGGAACTTCCGCAGCTAGAATTTAAACAGCAGCAATAACAAAAATGGCAAAGATACATTCAGGCTCAACTTGATATCTAGCAATGAAGTTTCTTCAGTTATTTATTAGCAAAATTATTTTCAGATAAAATTATTGGATGAATTTGCTATTTAAATAGTAATACCAAATCACTGGCCATTATGGTAACTTTTTGCAGTAGCTATCAACATTTTTTTACGATAAAACTATATTTTTGTGAAAAGATCGCTGCTTGGATTACCATTAAAACCCCCATAAATCATTGACAGCGTATCGAAGGCCCTGAATAAGAACAAATGTATCTATTGGCTAGACGATAGCTGATATTTTCAGGTGGTGAATGTGCCCATGCATTTCTGATGTACTTTAGTTCATACAGCCATGATTTAACAAATGGTTTGTTTGTCTTGGGATCTTATTTTATAAAATCTTAGTGTTGAAGCAGGTACTGTCTAGAATTTTTTCACAACGAGATGGGTCGAGTATGTAATTAATCAAGACAGTAAAGTCGTTTTTCTGGTTTAGTGTGCTAATACTTGATTTGTGAACGGCAGTTCAAAATGATTGATGTTGCAGTAGACATCGATAAGTTCTCGCATCATGAGGGCAGCGAGATCGAGACATTCGCCAATGAGTTGCTTTGGGGAAATCATTTCGATATCGATACTAATATTGGCTTAGCTCCAGGCAGGCAGCATTCGTATATTGACTATTTGATTATTATTATACAATTTTTGGATTATTTATTTGAAAACTAAATATCAGGCCTGAGAAAGAAATATTGAGGTGAAAGATTGATGAATAAAAAATTAAAATATGCTTGATGAATAAAATAACATGGTCCTAATTATCTATGGTAAATTTAGTATTAATCAAGCCACAATATCTGTAGTCTAAAATTTATTATCTTTCTTCATATGAACTATAGTGAATATGTATAATTATCTCTCATTAAAAATTAAAACAGCAGAGTTTTAATTTCGTAACTGACAACAAAACTAATTATCACATTTTGCTCAGGCGGCAGTTAGAACAATTAAATCATCTTATCAATATTTTAATCATCAGTACTCTCGTCAATCTAAACTATTTGACAACATATTATCAATTGTTTTCGCCAAATATTCAACTGCTATAACAAGACAAGTCCTAATTAATTGGTAGCATTTTGTACAATTTAACCATCAACAGATTTCATTAGGCGCTAAACGATATTTCACAATAGAGATGATCGTTTGGTTCAAATACCATTATATTTCAAGCATGAATTCAGAAGCCAAAAAAAGTGAGGATGGCAAAACAGTGGATGAAAAACTCACAGATACTGATTCTCCTGCTCATAAAAGTGAAAGCAACGAGCCTATATCAAAGTATAGGTGTCATCTCTCTAAGAAAAAAGTGGGCCAATATAGCTATCATCTGAAGGACGTTATTGGCTGTGGATTCAGTAGTTTAGTGTATAAGGGAATAAAGAATGGCAACAAGGATTCTGTTGTGGCATTAAAAGTAATAAAATTAAAAAACTTAACCAAACACCTTAAATTTCTCTTGGATAACTAAATACGAATTTTAAAAATGCTGTAGCATCCTTATATAATGAAATTTTTAGACGTATACTTCACAGCCAATAACTGTTATATTGTGACGGAATATTGCGATGGCGGTACTTTGCAAGCCGCTATCGATGACAGAGTGGCTATTGACTGGGGTATGGTTATTTATCAGGTCGGGCAGGCCTGTCAATACTTGGCTAATCAAAACATCATGCATAGAGACATTAAACCGGCCAATGTTTTATTGAAAGAAGGAGTATGGAAATTAAGTGATTTTGGGTTTGCACAGGAGCTATCAAATATGAATAGTATAGTTAAAGAAGACTATCTTATTGGCAGCCCTCTTTATATGCCTCTAGAGTCCTTATCCACTAACTTATACTCCAGTAAAAGTGATTCTTTTGCTTTGGGAGTTTTCATATATTATCTCCTGTTTCATCATTACCCATGGTAGGGTCAAGACAAAGAATAACTTATTCATCGATTAAAAAATGAGGGACCAAATTCATAATTTATAGATCACCTTCCTGTGGAGGCAAAATAAACACTACTTTCTTTGCTGCATTCCGAGTACTAGCATCGAATTCACCTCTCCCATTGCAATTTTGAAGTATTTTCTTATTTGAGTATGTCAAAAAATATAAATGATCAGCTATCTAAATTAAAAAGGTGCTACTTCGAACAATTAACATTGTGCCAATTTTTACATTTTCTTACCACAAATTATCAACAATATTAAGATGCAAATTCTACTTTATTAGCAATGATGAGTAAACATTTGTGGAAACTAGTGCAAGTCTTTGAGTGGAACAAACAGAAATAAATGAATAAACTCAAGGAGACATATATCCTTCCAATAGACTAAACTATTTTTGAAAATGAAGAAATGCGTCAACTAAAGAACTGCTTAAAAGATATCATTCATTTGCTAGTTCCTCGAATGTAGAACTAATATCAAGTGCTTCTTGAAAAGCTTCTTTTCTATCATCAAGTGGTTTAAACCACTCTCAACGGTTCACTTTAATAAATGCTATAATCCATCAAGTGTCTAACTTTGCATTAAAGTTTCAATCTACTTCGAGCCAATCCAGAACTGATTAATGTGATGATGTCCAAAATTGATTTTTACTCGTTTTGATTTTACTATGATCATTGATAAATTTATTATTACAAAAAAAGTAAGGACAATACTGATGAAATCAGATGAAGAAGTATGAAAATACTATATTTTTTCTTTTTCTATGTTTGGATATGCGAGATGACAGATTTTGAGAAACTAGCTGTAGACTATGGCATCAGTATTTGGAAGCTTTATCATTGAAATTATAATGTGGCGCAGTGCTATTGGAGGATGGTGGTGGTTATAATTCATTTAATTAGATGGTAAAGAAACATAAGTGTTCAACCTGCTCTTCAGGATGGTGCAAAAATCATTTACTAGAACTGATACCGATGAAGCACGCTGACTGCTATTACCGAAAGAAGATGCATCTTCGTTTATGCCCTAAATTCAATCAGTTCTACTCTTACTATTTAGATCTACCAACTTGTTTCAGAAGACACT
>Ga0302186_10000877_pt1 | contig 26113 bp, 17 predicted proteins | sample II_Bog_E1_2_FD_198782 | JGI IMG/M metagenome (GOLD analysis project Ga0302186, IMG submission 198782) | Peat permafrost microbial communities from Stordalen Mire near Abisko, Sweden - II_Bog_E1_1 | ecosystem: Environmental > Terrestrial > Soil > Wetlands > Peat | place: Sweden: Abisko...
GTTACATAAGGAAGAGACCAAGTTTGTGGAAGCTCGACCTTTGGCTCAGTCAATTGATAGTAAGAAACAATTGAAGTATAAAGACTGCTGCTGATATTGGGACTGACAACTTAGTCGAAAGTGTTCAAGACTGTTGCCTTCATTGGCTGTTGAAAAAAGTTGTTGGGTACTGCTAAGTTGGTGAACATGACCCTTCGAATAGTAATTGATTGATCACACATTAAGGTATTGTCCCATTTTGTTGGCTGGGTAGCTGATACACAGTGGTTCTGTTCAAAAGCAGCAATATGCTGATAATTGCTGACGATTGTCCCTGATGTACGGTTAATACCATCAAACACTGGGGCCATGGACGCATCTGCATCAAAAATCATATCTCGATTGAGACCCAGCATGTTCAAATAGCTGCCATTGACCTGATTGAAGGTAAGTTGCTGGACAAAGATTTATGTGCCAATATTTGTAAAGAGCAAAACAGCATCACACTGAGAACATGTGATAAATGCTATACTTCCTGCAGGATAATTATAGAAGCGAATGTTACTGAAACTACTCGCTCCAGTTCGAGGAGTAATTAGTCCTGCCATCCCCAGCGTGTAATTTGTAGGATCACTAGCTGCATTCGTTTGAGACTTCCCAATGATAACAGAATTAACTACCATCACGTTTTTTTGAGTAAAATTGGCCATGTAGAATTCAACGCCAGCGTGATAATTCTCAGCAATGACGAATTGATCAAAGACAACATCACCTGCTTGTTCAGCCAAAGCTCCATCTTGCATATTTTTGTAAAGTGTAAAGTTTGTAAAATTTGAAGTTATGGAGGGATTAAAAGCCCAAGGGTTAGCATTGGAGTCATTCCGTATATTTTGACAGGGATATTGTCTGGAATAAAGTTTAAAGATTCTGAGTCCGAACCGAATATTGGAGTGAGCTGTATTGTTATATACTTTGCCAAGAGGATTACCTATAGGGCACACATCATTGGTGGCTGAGGGACCATCAGGATTTGCTTTTATTTCATACCAAATACCATAAAAGTCACCGCCTGCAGCATGATTACCATAAAAGTCGTTAGTTGGGTTGGTTACCCAGAAGGAAGCCACCGAGATATCAGTTTGAAGCATGTTGGTCACTGTTAGTGAGCTGATTGCCAAATTGTAGCGAATAACATTCTTAGTTTCGATACCGTCCTCCACAAAATAATTGTGTCCATTTACTCTGTATCCCACGTTAAACTCAACAGTCAAGAAATACACAGCATGGATAGTAACCACTCGAGCAAAAGATTCATGAACAGAGTTACCTCTCACATAGGAGGTAGGAACCTCACCGTTCATGTGGAAGTGGATGCAGTAACGGCCAAGAATCTGAGGTTGCCCACAGTAATAAAATTAGGTATAGGCAACATGTCCTTCCAACCCATTGATAGCTTGTCCAGCCAGCATAAGATGAGCCCCATATTTTCCGATTGGCGATGTGGCAGTATCGCCCATTACTTTAATGTTTCTAGTCAATAGTCCGACTTCTGCCTGCATTACCAAGTGATCTGATGCTCCATAATTTTCTATAACGCAAACGTGCTTATAAAGAAAAGGTGTATTGACTGTGATTGTACGATTATTGATTGCAGTGATTGTCATCTGTTCAGCCTAGTAATGTAAGAAACTTGTGGAAGCAATTACAATTTGTTCTCCCACTTGCCAATCAACATCTTGACTGACTGTGAAAGTAGTATCGCTTGGATTAATGGTAGCTGCAATAGTAGTCCAAGTTGGGTTGCGGGGAATTCCGTACATGGAAAATTGGCATTCAAGACAACCGATTCCCTTATTACCGAACATGGGCTGCTGCGTACCATAATAATTTCCATACAATATAAAAGTAAGCTGCCGATGATAAGGACTAGCTTCAGTTCCAGCCAAGAAGCGCCCACCAACGACTGTAATAAAGCCTGCTTGTACTACGAGATCAGTATCATTGGAGAAGATGATTGTTCCATTCTGCGCAGCAATACCGGCCAGCACTGGAGTATTTTGGTCTATCAGCAGCGTCATGCCTTGAGGCACATAGACCAAGTCTCCATCGACGGGAGGTAGGTCAACTCCCCATGTATAACTATCGCTCCATCTTAAAACATATAAAAATCCATTTTGGATAATGGCCAATTTAGAACCTATTGAAACATTGAAAGTATTGGATGTAGGTAGCTTTGGTCTAGCACCAACCGTACATAAGATGAAATTAGATCCATAATTGACTATAGAGCACTGGATACCATCTATGAGCACATTAGGCATATCAAAGCCGAGATTTGTTCCATTAATAGTAATATTGTAGTCTCCAAGAATGGTACCATAAGGAGGAGTCACTGATTGAACTGTTGGAGTATGATCTGACCTATATTCAATACCATTTGTAATTGTATAACTATTGTAACCATCTTGATAGTTAACATTGGACATTTGAGATATGAGACTAACATTCGTGTTGCTATAGATAATACCGTAGAGCTATATCTCAGCGATATTACACAACGAAGTAGAGTTATGTCTAAAGCGAATGTACCGGAAGGGATTCGATGACAGACTCATTATTGTGTTGAATCCGCTATGAACTGTTTGATCTATTATTCCGAGGGTAGTCCAAGTACTCTGATCATTAGAACCCTAGAATGTAGCATAGAGAATGTAATTAGCAGTGTTGCTCCATTGAAGTGAGGGGAAAAATCGAATTCTTTGAATATAAGCATATAGACCATTACCAATATCCATGCCAATCCAGCATTGAACATTTGGTGAGCCGTAGATAGTATTTATGAGTCCGTCGAAGGCTGCACTTACATTTGAAATGGATGCATTTTGATCACTAAAGTAGGTCAGTTGTCCCATGTTTATAAGAGATACACCAGCTAAACCAAATGCCGCATTAGAGTTGACTGTGACTAGAGGAGGAATTTGATAAGTAGTTGCACTAGAATTGTAGCTGACAATATTTCCCTTTAAATTGTTAACAAGAATAAAGCTAGATGGAGAGAGGTTACCGGAAATGGTATAAATACCTCCCGCAAATGAAGCAACTTGTGAACTGCCATTAATACCAGACGGTATCTGAACATTAAGAGTATCATTGCATTGATAATAGCCATATGCCGAGTTTATCAATATTTGATATGGTCCTGCGGCCAAAGTCGCATTAAATAAAGTTAATGTTCCATTTGTTGTCCAGTTACTAATTGTAGTCACCATCGCTGGATTGGTAGTAGATACTAAAGTTATTCCAGTAATAGGACTTGTAGCTGTACTGGTCCTGTTCACTTGAATTGTACTCAGACCCATAGGAATTATCTTTGCAGAAACGATAGAAATAATGGGAGTTTTTGAAAGATAAGAAGTGTATGTTTTGGTCGGCGGGCTTGAAGGGTTGGCTGGGCTTTTAAATGTAATAGTTATGGTTGTAGTATTAGGAGCCGGGGGAATCAACATTGTTAGGTTATTTCCTACACAACATGATAATATATTAGTTACATAAGTTGTTGTGGGAGAAGTAACAACTATATAGAAAGGATTTGCAATTGAAGAAGGGTAGCCTGAACCACCAGTGAAGGTTACTATTGAACCAGCAACTGACCCTCCGTAACTATAGCTGGGATTTCCAGGTACCCAGTTTATCACCAATGATTTAGAATTACTTTCTCCTATATCATTAAGAAGTTGAACTTGATAATTTCCCGCAATGACAGTACTAAGCACGGCGAATACAGCACTCGTATCGGAGCATGATATGGTTGGCAGGATAGTGACTACCTTCGAATCAGTGTTTGTCAGACTGACTTTGCAGACACTAAAAGTTCCTCCACTAGTGAAGTTAGTGCCAGTCAAAGTTATATTTTGAACTGTAGCAGTACTGGCTGATATGTTGGTTATATTAGGGCTGCTTCCAGCATTCAAATATGTGAAATTACAGTTTCCATTACAAGTATTCAGTACTATTAATTTCGTCGATATCACAACCCTTTGGGCGACACCTGGAGAGTATATTCCAATGGCTGGGGTTCTGCATTGAATTTGAGTCGTAGTTATGTTTAGAATTGTACAAAACCAATTAAGTGTATCTCCTATGTAAACAAGGGTATCTGAAGTTGCTGGTGAAAAGTTTTGTCCAGTGATAGTGATGAGAGTACCGCCACTGATGGAGCCTATTTGAGGAGAAATAGAGTTGATACTGACCATGTAAGAGAATAAATTTGATCCCGATGTTGCAGCAATTGAATCACCAACAGTTGATGGTAAACCAACTTGAAGAATAAAGTTTCCAGGCAATCCTCCTGAAAGACCTGCTGTAATATAAGTATTGTTGAAGGAAAGTATGCTTAGTTGATATACTTTACCTGAAGAATTGGAAAGGAAAACATTTACAAGCGAAATGTCCGTTCCAAAGTTATTTCCAGTTATTTTAATTACTGCTTTGAGGCCAGGGTTAGAAGTTGTCGGACTGAGAGAAATAATGGTAGGAGTTGTGGCGGATAAGCTACTGTTGGTGTATGCAAATGACAGATTAGTATTAGTCAAGCTTCCAACTGTTAAATTAACAGTTTGGACGCCAATGCTGCTGCAAGAAGGCATGTAAAAAATAATTTGAGTATTAGTAATTGATTTGATTGTTGCTATATTTGAGCAAACTAAAATAGACGCTTGAGATGCTTGTAAAGGAAATCCTTGACCGTTGAGTGTGACTAGATATCCACCATTATTGCCTCCTGTAGTTGTGGAAAGCGAAGTTGCAATCAAAGGAATTAGGATGGGGTTGACTCCGTTTGCTAGCTGTATAAAACCAATGAGTTTAATGTAAATCAGAGGAATTAAATTTCCAGCGAGAAGGATGGGAGTAGTACTGCCATTATTCAGTTGAAGGGTACAAGTCAGAGAGGAAAGAGGCGCTGAAGGGTTTAGAGTACAAGTAAATCCGTTCACTGTGATTGTGATATCTGTCGCACTCACGTTTACCAATGCACTACTATTCAGGGATAAATGAAGAGTTGATGAGTTTAGAGATAATGTATTTACTTGGGAAGCATCGATGAAAGAGTAGCTGCAGTTTGTCAAACAGATTGATGGCACTCCGTTGACTGTCACCATAATGTTGGGAAGAGAGCTAAAAGTATTTAGAAAACGATAGTCAACTTAAAATGTTATTGCACTCGAATAGGGATGAAGCACTGTGATAACCACGGATGGAGAGGTCGCACCCCCAGTTAATCCTGCCCCATTTGCAGTCATATTAGGCACAGCTGCATTGTAGCCAATAAATTTGATAAGCCACGTACTGCCATAACCATATCCGTATGCATTGGGAAAATATTGTTCGACTTGAACTTGTTCAAATCCCACAATCGATCGCAAACCTGATTGAATATAACTGGGATCAACATTAAAAGGAAGAAGATTATTGTTAGTATAAGGATCAATGGTAACTCCCCCAACAGTTAAGGTCCACGTTCCATTAATAAGAGGAGAGTGCTGAGTTGTAGGAGTTGCAACGAAGATTCCTGTATAGTTATGGTAACTAATAATAAATGTTTGAGCTTGGACACTTGGTGGTCTTAGCAAATATATAGATACTACATAATCTATCCTAACAGCTGAGGTTATATTAGTGGTTGTTTGATTGCTGCTATTATAAATGTTGCGTTGGACGGATATTTGATAGCTGGAAAAGGAGTCAAATGAGTTTAGAGCAGACTGGAATACTGATGCTGTACACCCGTAGGAAACATTTTGATTGACATCATATAAAACTTGTCCATTGCTGGCGTTTACGCGATACATGTGTACATTTATGTAGCCTGAAGAACCACCCACCATTGAATATGTTATAACTTCAGGCTGCACAGTAGTATTGGTCATAATGGTGCAAACCTCATAAGACTGAAAGGGTAAAGTAGTATCTGAATTTGGCACATCTATCGTAAAAATAAAATATCCACCCCCTCCATAATTAATATGATATACTTCAATAAAGTAACTTTTTCCTCCTTGTAATGTTGTTGCTCCTTCAGCAGTCGAGCGATAACCATAATAAAAGTCATAAAAAAATTGGTAGGTATTTGAGTAAATCAGGGGAGAAGAGGCTGGGTCAGTTGAACCATAATTGCTGGATATGTAGACGGCAAATACATCATCTGCTAAACCTCTAAAATTATAACTACCTGTTACAGGTGGAGTGAAATAGCCCCTCCAAACCTGCCCATAGTACGAGCCATGGATATCAGGCTCCCTAATTTCCGCTCTGATTCCTGTTTAAAGTGGAGTTCCTAAAAAAGTTGTATTATTGCCTCGCACAGCAGTTACGAATTGACTTATCGATCCAGATGTTGAGTAGCGAGCATAATTTAGACCGACTCCTGAAAAATATGAATTTGTCTGATTTGTTGAGTTTGTCACAAGTTTGGAACTAAGAGAAGTATTTCTGGCTCCTAAAGTGCAGGAAATTTGTGTTGCTGAAGAACTTGTGATTTGACAAACATTGCTATCAACTGTTACCGAGACATTGGCTGGATTAACTGAGAACCCTGTACCTTGAATCGTAATCTTTTGTCCCCCTAAATTTCCAGATGATGGTGAAACTGAGGTTATGGTGGGTAGTGCCGTAAACTAAAAATATTATCCTTTTATTAAGGAGCTTCTTCTCATTATTTGATTATTTTCAGCAAATCCTGGTGTTAATTGCTCTGAAACATTATACTTACCTGCTTCTTGTGAACTGGATTATATGCAAGTAATCATTTGTAATGACCAAGGATTAATAGCTGACTGAACCACGTCAAACCTACTACAGATATCTTTTCCTAATTTGATTGCCACCACATCTCCCATGTCTCTACCATCTCCTAAGTTGCTAATCTTGTGTGTTCCATCCAAGTTGACAGTAAAATTAGCAAAGCCTGCAGAAGGAAAAATATAAGTGAGATAAGGTGTATTACCTTGAGTATAGTGCACTACATTGGGATAATAAGTGCTGAAGAACATTCCATAAGCAATTAGGCTTACCTGCAGATTGTAAATATCTGTCTATGATCCAGAGTCAGTCGTTTGACAAGTGATGAAGGTATTAGTTACTCCATCTGAAGGAATTATGCAAGGAAAATTGCCCACATAAATCAAGTTATTGCCTGCTATTGGGTCATGGCCGATGGCTTTGATATAAATCAAGGCTCCTCCTCGTAGACTTGAGTAAGCTGGATTAACGACTGAGCTGGGAGAACTTGATATATATAGAATTTGAGGGCCATTGGTCTGAGCTAGCAAAGAAACGCTTGCTAGTAGGATAACTAAAAGCTTGAGCATTAATAAATAATTGCAAATTTAAACGCCATATCTGGTTTAAATAGATATATTTAATTTTTCAGACTAACCTTTTCACCCAGTCGAGAAAAATATTCATCACTAAAGAAATACAACAGTATTTCCTCTAAACTAAGCTTTTAACTAGAACTCTAAAATATCATAAAAATATGATTTGTAAAATTGATACTAAAATTTCTCATACATGGTCCAAATATGTTGCGTTAGTGTGAAACCTTAATGATTTTGATCCTAATAGAAATATGAATATGATCAATTTAATGATGAGGAACTAAATATATAATTGATATGGGTGAAAGCATAGGTCCACTAGAAAGGTCTAATGCTTAATGGTTAAAAAACGCAGGTAATGATTATAAAAAAATATAATAACTACAATATTAGGTTTAATAATGGTAATAATGTAAATTTTAGTAATGAATTATTATATTTTTAAATACGAGTTTTATTTAGAATTGAAACAAAACATCATTTATTTTATTGCTGTTTGAAATTGTTTATATTAAAAACTACTTTTGTTTCATCATAAATTAAGCGGCAATCTTAAGTATCATATTTTTTCAGAAATAAACAGCTTTAAAGTTACTTATTGAAAAGAAACCATTCTATTTTATTATAGTTTTAATTACAATCTTAATAATACTTCTTCAAATCATTGCGTCTTCTTGTTTTCTCCATTAACATCTCCGATTTTAATTCTTTCAATACTTTCATTTAAATATTATTCATATTCTTTTTCTCCTCGTTATTTCATTTCTCTTAGAAGCTACTCCAAAATTGTTGTATCTCCGATTTCTTAACTGTCCATACAGAGAACCTTTAACGCTTCAAATCGAGTTTTAGCTGAGGCTTCTGAATTCTTACAAATTTATTGGAAATCATTCATAGCTATTTCCTTCAAACCATTTTTTTGATTCGCCTTGGCCTTTGTTAACTTTTCCATTGCTTCCAGCTTTTTTAAATCTGACTTCAACTGGCAAACTTCATGAGCCCTGTAAAAGGATTGTATGATAGCATGACTTAACTGCGTGTTAACTTAAAGTTATAAGCTGGAAGGGTGAAGCTTATCTCTACGATTGAGTAGCACTTTGAATAAATAAATGAGCCGTTTTTTAACTTCATTTATGACCTCAGAAGAAGCAATGGCCAATCGCTGTTCCATCTCTTGATATAAAATCAACGTTTCCTTCCCTGAGCCAGCTAATTGACTAATAGCCATCAATAATCGCTCACTTTATTTGGCAGGTGTCAACTTTTTTTCTTCTCGTGAAATTGAAGAATTCTAAAAGATATCGTGAAAATTATTTTGATTCTATGTGGCTGAATGAGACTTAGGATAATATCTGAAGATCTCTGTACGATTTATAAATTATTAGACATATTCTTTATCACTCATGATGGAAGGAGATTATCTTTTGCCTAGCAAAGGAGCAAAAATCCTCACTTGCTTCTTATAAAGAGAACGTGGCGAATTTTTCAGGAAATATTGCATGAATATAGCTCCTTTTTTTCCTCTCATTATAATTATATATTATCATAGTGGTAGCTCTACATTTCACACCTCTAATCAAATATTCTTATATTCGATGCTGACTCAACATTTTAAATAAATGCTAAATGAGAATAATATAAAATGATTAACGAAAAAGGGGTATATGGAATGATGAGTGGAGTGGCCACTACCCTGCTACTGCAGCCCTTCTAGAATATTAAAATGGCGCTGATGATTCCTCCTCGCTAACTCAAATCACAATACTCACATAGCAGCGTGTTTGCAAATATCAACACTTCTTGCAAGTACATTTACTCGAATGATGGAACCAAAGGATTTTATAAGGGTATGGTCGCCGCTACACTTAAAGCTGCCTTTGGTTGCTATCTATATTTTGCGGGGCTCAGATAGTTTGAATAACCAAACATGTCACCAGGGCGAAATTTTCTCGTATCTTCTATTTCTAGGCTTATTAGTACCTTCCTGACAAATCCTCTTAACGTTATATAAACCCGCTTCTAAATAGCATACTTTCATGGTTACAGTAGCATCTGGTCTGCAGTCAAGGACATTTATCAGCGAGAGGGAATGAAAGCTTTTTTCAGTGGTGGATTATCTAGCTGTTTAAAGGAAGGTACTTTCGGAGGGTTTCATTATATGTTCTACGAAGAGCTCAAAGCTCTTGGTTACAATAAATTTTTATCAGGCGTTACTTCGGGCATGATGGCAACGGCTATTACTCATCCTTTTGAAATTATTAGAGCTAAATTGCAGACGATTGGTCTCTACGAAAAGCATGAGTTTTCTGAGCATCTGATTATCGTTTAATTAAAAAAACTCAGGAGCAAAGGAGGATGGACAAACGGTTTAGCCCCACGATTAATAAAGAAACCAATTGCTAACACTCTGACCTTCCTAATGTTCGAAATCCTGGAGGATTTCAAGGGTGGACGTGTGGAGTGATAATACTTATGTAATATTTTAAACTGCAAGTTTTTTCAGAAGATATAAGATTTTTTAAACAAAATATTAAGTATTGTTAATTGTATAGAAAAGGTTCTTGTGCATAAAAATTAATGATTAGTGAGTGGATTGCAAATTTTGTTATAATTCCACGACTTGATTTTTTATTGTAAGAGAAAAGTCTTCATTTATTCATTAAAATATCTTTACAGATAAATGTGCCAAAATAAAGATGAACATAAATAATAACAGATATCATGACTATTATAACATTATGTCATATCTTTTTAACATAATAAAGCCTCATCCCTCGAAAATTCAAATCTTAAATTAAATGGTTAACCAATCAATTGTCAAAAATATCAGATTTCACAAATCAATATTCTTAATCTTCCCGATAAATTAAGAATCAGCTGAAGTTATATTATTGCAATCTAAGAAAATATGATTGGCATTATATTTCAGATGTATAGACTAATTAAATACAATTACAGTTATCTAAAATTGAAAGGTGTTTGGAGGAGAAGATCTTGTTATGCTCATATAAAATATCATGCTGAGTCGAGAAAAATATACAATTCAAAATTAAGATCGTTTAATAGTATAAACAAACAAAAAAAAGAACTAAATCGGATTAATTGTATTTATTAATGAGAAATGTTCTAAAATAAATCAGCAATCTCCTTAAAAAAGCATATTGGAATTTTTTAATTTACAAAAAATAACAGCATATGGAAGTTAGTCAAGATTTATTTTTTAATTTGTCTACTATTTACATTGAAAATTATATTTAAGTTAATTGAAACGCCTTTAATTCCTTCTTCTGAAGCTGTAAATAGCTTGGATTATATTTTACGAGCCTAGATGATGGTCAATCTGCTTCATTACAATAAAATTATCTTTATTAATTTAGGATTTTATAATGACCTTGAGAATATCAAAATGTTCTCTAATAATATTTGTAAATGAAAAAATTAATGTTATAGTTTAGTCAGCCTTTTTATTTTATTAATCCTTTTAATATTTATGATTTTACAACAATTCTATTTAATGTTGAAGTTTTGCCAGCTTCAAACAGATTCTATCATCCAAATTATTCTTCACTATATTACCATTAACATCGTGATTAAATAAATTAAATCAAATTATGGGGCTGACCATGAAGAAGATTATCAAAACAAATTTATTGCCTTCTAAAATAGAATTAATCATTCATTTCAATTGTTAACATGTTTTTCTGAATTTTCATATCCTTGAGTGCTATTTTTAGAAAAAGAACTTCTGTATTGGCAATAAAAATTATAGGATAGTTTGAGTATATTCTCTCAAAATTTTTTAATCTAATATTTTAGCTCAAAGCATTGAATTTTTCATCATTTTTTCAGGAAAATAAGGAGAGTTAATTCATTGATATTTTAGATTCAATTTAATTTCCCTATGTTTTGAAACAAATAATTAATAAATTTCAATTAATTGAAATTGATCTAAAATAAATAACAATCAATATAACGAACTAGTTTTATAAACTAAAAGTATAGTAATACTTTCCAGCGATAAAATTCTACTTCTCAGTGCTTTTTGCCCTTGAAGAGTTTAATTTTAAATTAACTATGACTATTAAAGATAATTAAGTTTGAAAACAATCAAGAGTTTTATTTCTTCTTTGGAACAACCTACAAAATTTCATTAAATATCTCTCGAATACTCTGATAGTTAGACGTCATCGAATCCTTTTTTATTTTTCTTGATGTATGATAACATATTATCGATTCTCTATTCAGGAAATCTTTAAATAAGATCCTGAGAACTTTAGAGTAAACGCTAGTATTTTTAGTTCCAATGAACATTTTCTTGATTGTAGGCACTCTAATATAATTCCTAAAGTCGATCTTACTACTTTTTAGCCACTCAATGAACTCCTTTGGGGTAATGGAAAGTTAGTATTTTTAAAATACAGTATATAATATAGAACACTACTTTTCCAGTTCCAGTTCAAGTCTTCTAAAAAACATCCTTAGGAGGTTAGAATTTGCATTTCTACCTTCTTTTTGTTGTCCTAACTAGCTCAGCTGCGTCTCATCCACTTTATTGATTTTTGAGCCAAAAGAAATTTTCGATGTTGGGGCTTTGATTTTGTTTTCATTGCTATTCTTTATTGAATGTGAGGAATAATTTTAAGTTGACTCAATAATTAAGGTATCTTTACTGTAATTTTCAAATAATTTGACATTGTCGTATATGTTTTCTCCACCATTATACAGTATTTGTTGGGAAGATTAAATTGGCAAAAAATAATAGAACTGCTGAGGGACATATGAATTGAGAGGCAATGATTGATAGTTGACAAAGGGAGATAGTGAACAGTCATAAGTAAACATGTTTCTGTTTTTTTGTTTAGTAATAGATATACAATTTAATTATATTGAAGCTCCTCAACCATAACGATTAATAATCGTTAAGGATTTACTGACTTTGCAAATTTTTATACAAGTTATAGTTGAGTTTATCATGCCGTTTTGTCTTTTTGTTATTGAATACCGATGAAAAGAATTTTGCGGATGTTTCAAAAAAAAGTTTTAAACTAAAAATGAATCTAGATGATAAGAAAAATGAATTTTAGGACTTTATTCAGTATTTGCACCATTAGATTTCATGGGAAAATGATTTTTACTAAAATATTGGGCATTGGTACTATTATTTATATGTTCACTGGAACTGGCTATGAATTTTGAACTATGTTGAATGATGATAATGATAAAAAAATCTCCTTATTGGAAGCATAAAAAGTGAAAATTGAGTCAGTTATTAAAAAACTGACTAATAAGCAGTCGAATATTTGGTTATCAATTAAAAATCTTTTAAAAATCCTTATGAACACTTCAGTTACCCATTTTATTCTTCAATCGCAATAATCAATAATAAATTATCGCCCGTGCTTAAAAACAAATGATATTACACTTTTATAGACTTTAGATGATGAAAAATGCGAATTAAACTATTTTAAATTTTAGAAAAACTCTCATTATTATTTATTATTTTGTTTTGCTTTTTCAAAGATTTCAATTGATTAACATAACACAATATTATTTCTGGTTCTCTTTCAACTTTTCAAGAATAACTTTAACCAAATTTAGCAGTTTAGGTTGTTTCAAGATTAATTGCATTTAACAAGAATTCTTCCGCAAAAAAAAGTAAAAAATTATCAGAGATATAAAAGAATGAGTATAGATCTCAAAAAGATTACTCTCTTTTGCAAAAATAAGTTGTTTGTACCATTTTAAAAAAATTATTGAAAGTTAATCAAATGGAAAAGAAATTTTAATGGCTGAATGACTGAATAACTGAATAATTCACACGAAATAGAGTTCTATCGACTCTGTTATCGAGCCGGCATGTCATATAAATATAGAATCGAGAATATTAAAGCGTAATGCTTCTTTATACTATAAAATAATTTTCATTCATTAAAGCATAAGCAATATGAACAAAAAGGAGTTGATCATCTGTTTTATTTATTATATTTATTAAGAAGATTTCGATTTCGATTTTACCAATTTATTAATATCGTAATACTCATTAGTCTATATAGCTATACTCTCCAAATATAGCGGTTAAGATTAATAGTATTTTTTGGAGTTATAGATTAAAAATAATTTATAATTTTGAACAACTATTTTTGCTGATAAATAATTCCAACTTTTTGTAATATTTTATTTTCAAATTAACAGAAATAGCAAAAAATTTTTAATACTGATCTCATAATATATCATCAACTTATTGATTGTTATAAATAGTAAATTGAAAAAATCAATCATAGAGACAACAGCAAAATTAGTTAACAATCCATATATTTAAAAGATATTTTTTAATTCGCATTTACAAGTTCAAAATTATACCAATATTCATTGTATATATTGGTCATGTAATGTTCAAATCAGTATAAAAAAATAGTCAAGGATAGGTTAGATAATTACCAAACAACACAAATATACTAATCCTTAATTTTTAAAACATTCACATGGTCGCCCTTGTTCATGGATACAAATTAATTACTAAACTGATGATCTAAAGATAGTATTACTCTTTAATAAGCAACCAATAATATCTTCCATCATTTCTTTTTGAGTTATCGTTAAAAAATGTAAGAATATTCAGAATTTGTTTATCATTACCATCAATATTTTAAGATAATTAAGAAAATTAGCCAGCCTCACTTTGCGAGAGAATTCTCAAAAAATATATAGCAAATTTACAGGAGTTTACTTTGGATAAATATCATTGAAAGGAAATGTATTGATATTCAAAAAAAAAAATAGATAAATTATAAAATTCTTCTTATATCTAAATATGAAATTCAATAACTATAAAAGAGCAAAATAATAAAAAAGAAATCTGTGATGAATGTGATAAAAGAAAAATCTTAAAGATAATATTAAATGACTAAACCACACAATAGAAGGATGGTTTTTAAAAGTAAATCGCTATTTTGAATTATTTAAGTTCGATACTATTATCTTTACTTGCAACATCATTAGAGCTTCTTCAAAAAAATACATTTTGGTATTTAAATTTAATGATCTGTATATATATTTGCTAAATTAATCTTTTGCCCTATATCCCCTTAATGAAGAATTATGTATACTATAAAATCATCTATATTATCAACCCATCAAATTAATATAAATTTTAATGATGAATGGTTTAAAAAGAATATTGAACTAATCCCAACATCTTAAAAATACAATTTCTAATATTTAATGTCTTTCATTAATTATCTTTATACATGTTACAAACAGCAAAGTATTAAATTAATATTCCCAAAAGTTAATATTTAAGGATTAATTAAAGTTTAACACTAAGTGTTCTAATCTAATAAAAAATTAACATTTCAATAAAGATATTATTTTAATTAGGTTATTGGCTGTGATTATGGTCAAAGAAAGTTCATCAATAGCGTTTTACATAATCTTAGCTCTTATTCTTTGCCTCAGTGTTTCACAATACAATAGCATTAATTGTCTGTACACTCGTACTTTGAGCCTAAAATAGAAAAAATAACATTATGGTCGATAAATTCTACAAATAAATTCTATAGCCCAACTGGATATAATTTCTCTTTCTCATGGGGGCAATCAATGAATACAATTGTAAATTTAGGCATTGCTTTTGCAGGCTATCAGTATATGAGTAGTAGTAATGGAATGAGTTTTGATGCCTAACTTACCAACGTAACCTCTTATGGTGGCATCATAGACTTTAGACCAGATGTAAATTCCAGCATAGTATATTCAGATTTTGTGGCGTTGCTGGTGGGAGGTGATTGTAACAACAATGTTGACACTATAAATGACAGTAATTATCTTACTATTCAGAGTATTTAATGCCTTTAGCATTTTCCGGTCCTGTGAACATGTATTACAACAACATTTTATTTCATTCAAATTTTATATTTTCAAATCCTCAGGATTTTATCTTCGTAATTCAGTTTACTTCGATTCAAAGTTAAATAAATTCATCTCTTTCCTGTTATAATTGCTAATTGGTCAACACATACTTACAGCAATTAAATATAGGAACAAATACAGGAAATATCTCTTTTATAAGTACTATTTATTATCCCTTAATTAGTGCAAGAGTTTTAATTACATTATTCAATAAAACATCATTTTTGCCTTCACTCTCATATACTTATTTGTACGCAGATTCATCACTTCCTAATTTTAATATCAATACTAATATTTTTGGCTTAAACTATCAACATAATTGCCTCATTGGACTCAACTATTTTTGGTTATAATGGGCAAATAATAATATATCATATTCCTATTTTATTTATTATCAACTTAATGGAAGCTTACATAGCTCTCGTCCAATAGCTAACAATTATCTTTACAGTGGGATATGCTTCAAGCAGTGCATTTAGCATTTCATGGTTGATTATTCAATAAACTCATCTCTTTGCTCTCCATGCGTACCTTCAGTATAAAATTGTTATGTTTGTTCCTCTCCTTAAAATTGCACTGCTTGTATGCCTATGTACTTTCTTCTACAACCAAATTTATGCAAGTTGTGCATGAACGCCTTTTTTAATTGTCATAATTGCAACTTGACTCAATGCACACTATGCTATTTAGGAGATTTAGTTCAAGGAGGGTGTACATTACAAGCTGGGTGCAGAGTTGTTTAGCAGATTATGCCCTATACCTCTGATCATTTAGCCACATGTACGGCCTGCTATTCCCCTGAATTCTCTTATTAGAATGGAGAATGTATTTGTGTAACCAACATTGTTACTGGGGTCTGTATCATGGTCAACGGCTGCATTATGGCAACCAGAATCAACCGCCTTCCCATATGTTTGGGATGTCACATAGAACTAAACTTCATGTTGGTCAATTAGACATGTGTTTGTATTGATGGCTTTGTACTCTCTGGCCTAACTTGTGTTGAAGTATGTGGTGATAGTCGCGTTTTCACAAGCCAGTGCGATGATGGAAATACAGTGAGTGGAGATGGATGTACTTCTACATGCACAATTGAGTCTGGTTTTCACTGCCTTGGCGGTAGCAAAACTCATGAATCGACATGTTATTATGTGCTCAATGACATTACTCTTACAGTTGTGGACATGGATAAAATTGATTTTCTCAACGAGGGTAAATTCATCTTCCAAATTACTCCGGCCATAGGATTGTTTGATAAGATGAACTTTTCGTCTCTTCTTCATTTTAATTGCAACGCTAATTTCTCCTTTAAAAGCATTAGCTACTTCAATGGTCTCCTCTAGTTAATTATTCCATACAGCACTGATCTAGAGAACAAAATGGCAAATTTAACAATTGACTTGGATCCAACTTTGTTTGTAAAGCAATCTTCAATAAATTTGACATTTCAAATCAAGTCCAGAGGAGTATTGCTTATTATTTAAAATATGAGCCAATACCACAAGGAAATTGCTTTAGTTTTTTAGATCGCCTCTTTCATAATGCTTGGAGTTTTTATAGTGGGAATTTGGTTTGGAAAGATGATAAGCATTGAGATTGCGAATATGTATCAGATGATATTCCTGACTCACGTTCTCACTGAATATTACTCTGAATCCCTGATGGTTTTTCGTGAGTTAACATTATCAATGCTGAATTTTCAATACTAAATGGATAAAAAGAGTAATGTTTATCTTTTTAATTATAACAAAATTTCTTATGAAAAAGATAATAATTTAATTTCCTTTGCTGTATTGTTCGGAGTTATAATCTTAGCATATTTATCAATCGCTGCCAGTGAACTCATCGTAAAAATGATAACAGTTGAGCCAAAAGTTCAATAATATTCTTCAGTATTAAAAAAGCCGGTTTTTTCCTAATTCATAGAAAAAGGACAAACAAAAGAGAAACTTATTTAACAATTAAATGTGAAACATCAAAAATATTGCACTTTCATCAATTTCAATAAAGTAAAATATTTCATTTATAATCGCATAATCTTCGTATTCACAATAGGATTTTTTTATTTGATAGTTCTCACCACCAATATAGTAAACATAAGGGAGCTCAGTCCCTTCAATTTTATACATAGTGTATATGCCCCTTCTGTTCTTATGCTATTAACGTTTTTTTCAACTGCTATAATCTTTTTTAAAGAGTGGAGAATCATAGTGAAATCTGAACTCAAGGCAATATCCTTTGGAGTCAATAGAAAAAAATATCTTAGCAAATATGTTTCAGCCTATCTCACCTATTCTTTCTGTATGATAATGACTCTGACTATCATATATTCAAGCAGCATCAGCATTGGAAAGGAAATACTACTTATTATTTCGACTATCTTTGTAGTTTGGCTCGCTTTTTACCCTCCCTATATGAAGATCTGCAGCAATATCAGCGTGCTTTTAAATCAAACACTAGTTGCCCTTTTTATTTTTTGGATAATCTTAAGGGATTTTGTCGATTCCTTAAGGAATGAGAAAGTGGAATTGATAATTATGATAGTCATTACCTCACTCATGGTAATTTGTTTGGGCTTGACTATTTTTCGAATTTTAGTAATAATTTATCAGAGTCTATTTGGTAAAAGAAAGTAATTGTAGGATGGATAATTCAAAGATATTTTAAACAAAACTAAAGATAATAATACTGACCTTAAATAAAATTAACCACTATAAAAATTTAAATCAATAAACCCTTTTCGTTTGTAGACGATGATCTTCAAAGAAAAAGTTTAACAGTTATTAGCTGAAAATCGTCAAAGAGAATTTGACAGTAATTATCCCATTTATGATAAGAAAGATATCAATTAACTTAAATAAAAGATAACAAAATATTAAAATAAACAACTGAGGACATAATTATAAAAGATCAATTCAATAGAATCAAAAAATTTGAAAAAAATAGGGGCTTGAAAAAGGATAAATGATTTGCATTTACTTGCTATAATATATTCATTCATTACTTAATTTGGATAATGGAACTGTAATATTCGCCAATAATGGTAATTACAAAGCAGTTTTCTAAAAGGAAATCAGTCAGAATATTTAATACTGTCATTTAAAGGAATAAATTGTATAGGAAACGCATATATGCAATTATTTATAATTAACAATAATAAATTGCTTGTATTTCAAAAATAATTCTTTAAACTCTTATATAATGGTCGATAGACAACACAGAGCAGGCGCAAGAATTGGGAGCGTAGGAGTATCCAGCTACGAGGACGCAAATGTTTAACGACGATAACGCCTCAGGAAGTTGTGCATGGAAACCATTGACATCTCTAAAGATCCTTACTTTATGAGAAATCATATTGGCACATATTAATGCAGATTGTGTCTTACATTGCACTCCAACGAGGGAAGCTACTTGGCACATACGCAGGGCAAAAAACATCAAACAAATTTGGCAAGAAGGGCTGCAAGGGAAGCTAGAGACACTGCCATCCAGCCAGTGACGAAGACAGTAGCCCCGAAAATGAGAACCATCAAGATTGGGAAGCCCGTTTATCGCTTTAAGAAACAGGTTAGTGAAGAGGGGCAGAAACAGATAATGTTTGAGATAGAGTTTCCACAGATTGATCCATCAATCCAGCCACAATATCGCTTTATGTCAGCCTATGAACAGAAGATAGAAAGTCCAGATAAGGATTTCAGATTTATTCTCTTCGCTGCGTAACCCTATGTTACAATTGCTTTTAAGATACCTGCTCTAGAACTGGACCAAACGGAAGAGAAGTTCGTGGAGAGTTGGGATGCTGAAAGAAAATTATACATCATGCTACTGACCTTCAAAGAGTGATACAGGAAACATCTTAATTAATTATGCATCATAAATGGTTCAAATATGGTGAATCATGAATCCTCTTCGTTTTTAGATGAAAATCCATACTCTTTCTTCTCTTTTTTCTCCTTTTTGGGAGGCAGAGCAGCCTTAGGGTTTTCCTCAATGATGTCATCATCGTCTCCTCCATCCATTCGCGGAGCTTCACGACCCTTCTTATTGATAACCCGCTTTTCTTCTTTGTTTTCCTTCTCTTTGGCCTCTTAATGACCTGTATTAATTAATCTGACAATTTATTTATGCTTAAGCTGATTTAACCTCAGCTCCTTCTCTTTCTCATCGAGTATAAGTTTTTTCCTTTCCAATTAGTTCTTAAGTTACTTTCTCTCGCGCTCCAAAGATCTAATTTTCTAATTTCCTTCTTTTTCAATTTAAGTTCTTTGCTGCTCAAGCTGTTTAACTTCTTCCTCTAGGTGTGCAATAGTTTGCTAATTGATCTCCTCGTTGTTTGGCTTTTTTTCCTTGAGTTTATTTTAAATTTCCTTAACCTTTTCTTCTTTGATGATGTAGGCTTCGTGAAGTTTACGAATCTGCTTCTCCTTATCGTTGATGGCTTCAACCTGTTTCTTTGTCTTTTGTGTCAGTTGCTTGAGTTACTCCTCCATTCGACTGATCTTATTTGCTGTCTATTTGTCCTCATTGCTTTTTAAAGCCTTTTCTTGTGTTTTCCTAATTTTTTCTAATGAATCTTTTTCTTCCTCCAGTGCCTTGAGTTGTCCCTTCAAGTGTTTCAGTTAATTTTCCTTCTCCACGATTTTATTGATATCATATTTGCTGTCCAGATTTCTCCTCAATTTAGCGATTTCAGCTTTATTCTTCTGTATCTTGAGCTCTTGGTCCTTTAACTCTTTTTTGAGTTCTAAAACTCGCTCATCCTCCTAAATCTGTCCTGTGACCTGCTTCTTTTTTTTACGATCACGCTCCTTTTCGACGATTTCATCCATCTTGGATGCCAATTCCTTGAGTTGACCTTTTAATTTAATGTGCTGTTCGATAAGTTTAGATTTGCTGCATAGTAAATGGTTTACGCACTGTTTTCTGCCATCAGTTACTGCAAATTTGATTAATTAAAAATATAACTTTATCAAAGTCATGGACTAATCAAAATTATCTTAATTGACAAAATATTTATATCTGAAACACAGATAAAGGAAAGAAATATTTCTTTCTTTATAAAATGCAAAGTTTTCATCATTGTTTTTTATTTAATGGCAATTAGCAAATTTATTCAACTCACTCACTTAAATCGTCTCTGGGCAATATATCTTTAGATCTCTCTAATTAGAGTTCTTAAGTTGTTCATGTTAAATACCCGTCGGCATAAATATTCTGAATAAACCATCCATCTGAAGGTTCAACTTGGACAAAATGTTCACATCAGTCATCTTTAAATTGTTTGATATCTTCATAAATGACATTTTTTTGAAATTAACAAAGAATTTTAGTTCAATTGATCTCCATGACTTTAATTATCTTTTTGCTTGTTTCTGAAAAATTAAATTGTTTCTTTGGCAACTGAATTGATATTTTTTTAGTTTTAGCGATGACTTTTATTGTTTTTGAAATGTTTTATTCATCATTTCTTTCCATAAAATATAACATCAGGGCCTTTTATCAAAATGATCTTCTTTTCAATTTATAATATTTCTGTAAGACTGGCATCAATACTCGAAAACATGTCTAATATTTAACAAATTGATCGATATAGCAATCCTCCCATTCCTTCTAAAGTTGACACCGTCTTTAAAAATTATAACAGTTTTTCTTCTCGCCTGAGAATAACGAATGAAGACGATTTCGTATATATTGACAATCTCAACCCCAAAGACTATCCTACAAAAGCAGACTATTCTCGCTTCCCAGTGATGATCAATTGCTAAAAGTGCAATTTTTTAGGAATGACTGAAATTTAATACCTTCATGGAGTTGCTTCTAAATTTTGGTGCTTGATGCTGTTGCCTTTTATGTGTACTGGTTCCTGCTGTTTATGCCTAAACTCCTGCAAAGATGTCGAACACAAGTGCAGTAAATGTCATGCTTCTGTGGGAATTTGTAAATCATCTATTTGCTGAAGTTATTTCTAAATTTAATATGATCAGGTTGATTTAAAAATATTATGAACTATGTATTTAGTTATCTAAAGTGACAAAGATTTTAAGGCTTATGTGTAAGTTTTAATTTATGGTTTATCCATTGTCATTATGACGATATAAAAAAACTAGTGATAAAAAATCTATCACTCTTGAAGACTAAATATCCATAAGAGATAAATGCTCAATTTATTTTCAAACAAAAGAAAAGCATTTAAGATATTTTCAAGGTAGATCATTGATTGTTGACATGTGTTTCGATAGCAGTCATAAGGTTGAGGCCAACTCTATCAACAATGCTCACGTTCGAAAGACATTTTTGGTTGACAGCGCAGGTGGCAACATTAGCTGCTGCTCCGGGAAGTCCGAGGCATAGGGTCCAGCAGGAAACGGCAACTTGTTCTCCGCATTTCTCTGCACATTTTTTGAGTTTGGCCTCACATCCGCTGGTAGACTTGCATTTCTTGTATTGGTCAGGGCATCTCTCTTCAATGCACTTGATTAAGGCTTCAGATTGGGCAGCCAAAAGAACAATGAGGGTCAAGAGAACAATGAAAACTTTCATTCTGATCAATAATAATTATAAAATTTAATCAAGCTCGTGGTTATAAATAGTGCAAAGCCAAAGTAGTTTTAAAAAATTATTCATAAAGGAATATTAGTTCGGAAAAAGTCATATTACTTTAAATTGATATCTTAAATAATATTATAATCCTAACGTCTGTTTTAAAGTTTGATGATTTCTCAAATTAGATTAAAAGGAAAAGCAAACACAACTGCTCCTGCTGCTAAAACCAGTAAACCCTTCAGTCTTTTGGAGATGGAGTTGACCAAATTTAAAAAATAACAAATGATTCCCAAAGCAAGAGAGATTCACAATCTCAAAATAAATATTAGATCTAGCATATCTGACAAAAAAATAGAGAAAAATAGTCTTATAGATAATAATTCATCTCTATGCTGGGACCACAGCTCCCAAACAAATACTTTCTCTCGGGCTCAGTTATATTAAAACAACGAAAATATTGTCAGGCAGTCAACTCGATCATAAAACGAAGGCATTTTCTAATTCATTCAGAAAAAATAGGCTCTTCCTGAAATAACTAGCATTGAGACAAGCATGAATATTGAGACAAGAATTCTTGATGAAAACATTAATAATGAGCCCACTTTTTTAACTCTGGAAAATATTACCAATCGAGAAGAGCATGTTAGCAAAATAGAAAGCAAACAACATCTTACGAGCCTTAACTACATCTTTATGGAAGATATTAACAATGAAAAATAAAAGGATGACAAACTAAAGAAGGGAAACATATATATCGATATGAAGAAGAAGATAAAAAAAATATCAAAGACTTAAAAACTATCAAGTCGGCAAAAAGGATGTGAAATACGATCATTTAAAAGTCATAGCAATAGATATTTGGAAGAAAAGAAAGATTAATTAACCATTATTCACAACTAAATGTTAAAAAAAGCCTATCAAGATACAGATGTCATCATAGATGGATGCATTTATAGAAACAAAATAGTACCGCAGAGGATAGACAACGACGTAGACACTGATGATTAGCAAATTAACTCTGGCATAAGAAGACTTCATAAATCATTATCCTAAGTTGCCTTACAATATGCTTCGACAGAAAAAGTCAATATAGTTTCGTTCAGAGCCTTTCGATAAACTGAATAAGATCATTTGAATTACTCAATGAAAAGTGAATAAAATAATGAAGAATGATATATATGATTTTGCACTAAAAAATAAGGTCTGTAAAATAAATGTTATTTCTTAATAAATCGGAAGAGTATAGTTTAATGGAATTGCTGATGAAGTCATTGATCAAGACAATTTAACGAATTATCTGAAAGATAAAATAAACTCTAATATCATGTATATTTTTAAACAATTTATCTTTAAATCTTTAGATAAACCGTACAATATGGAGGATTATTCTATTTGATATTTCCTTTAATTGTCTCAGATTATTCTTTGCGTGCTTTATTAGTAATTATGGTTTAAATAAGAGATTATGTATCAATCCTTGGGTTTCTTCTTGAGTCTAAGCTGATTGCTGTGACCGCACTTTCTCTTTCTGCAGTTGGTTGCTTTCAGGGGAAGGGTCGCATAGCATTTTCTGCATATTTTCTTATCGCAGTTGAATTTCTTGGCAATGGCGGCAATGGTGGGGTCCATAACACCTCCTCTCAGTCTCAACACCAAATGAAGAGTGGACTCTTTCTGGATGTTGTAATCGGACAAGCTTCTTCCGTCTGAAATAAATCAAAGGATACCTTCAAGTTGTTTGCCAGCGAAGATGAGTCTCTGCTGATCTGGGGGAATGCCCTCCTTATCCTGGATTTTGCCCTTCACCGTTTCGATGGAATCCGAAGGTTCCACATCCAAGGTGATGGTTTTTCCCGTGAGTGTTTTCACGAAAATTTGCATGGTAAAAAATATATATATTAATCCTTTTATATTCAGCAAATAATAATATTTTAAGGAAATCAAAACTTATAGGACTTGAGAAAATTAAATATCATTAATTGGGAGAAATAACTTGGCATTCATGCTTTGCGCTTGAAAGGGTTCACTAATTTTGTTGAGGTACACTTCGCAAGGGGTTTGCTCGACACATGAGAGGGTTTTATTAGTCTTTTTAAATTTTCCTACCTTGTGTTTATCAGCTATTGTGATTTCTATAGTTTATGCTTTGATTTTTAAGAACTATTAATTGATTTACCTTTCAGAGAAATGGTTGAATGATTTGAGACCATTGAATGATTGCGAATAATTCCACGAGAAACCTTAGAATTAGATATTTTTGCTTGAGACATCGCTTTTTTCTTTTGATGATACTATTCAGCTTCATTTTTCTTGACTTTGCCATTTGTCTTGAGGAAGGGAGGACTTTTTTTATAAAAGGCTCCGTATACATTTTGAGGAGAATGTAATTATAGTTATCTTTTTCCATTTCTTTTGTCTTGACTACTTTTAGGAATCTTTTTCACTGAGGTTTGCCTTTCAACCCTCTTTTAGATAGGATTTTATATTTTGGCAGGTATCTTTTCATTATTAGGAATAGTCTTCATTTATTTTGACTGCTAAGCTACTTTCCTAAAGATGTTAATTGGTTCATTTGTACTGTAGCTTTGTTATTCACTCTTTCTTTGGTTAGTAACTTCTACTTTTAATTATTAGTGAGCCATTGATGCTGGATGGAGATAGTGATGCTTATTGATGGATACGAAATCACTTTATTTGGTTGACTTTTCTTTAAAATTGGCATTATTTTGATGCTCCGAATTGCAAAATTATTGATTTATAGTAATGTGTGACGATTGATCAGTCTCATTCGCACATCCACTTTTATTGCTGGACCGATCAGCAAATTTTTAGAGCTCCTCAACCAACCTACGATAATGATCTATTCCAGAATGGTTATTATTTCTTTCCTCGGATTGAGGACATTTGTTGATGATTGATAAATCCATTAATTTGGTGCTGTAATTTTTGTATTCTTATAAATTTTTATCCATTAACTTTATTTAGTTAAAGTATTCATGCTACAAAGCAAGGTCTGCTGTTATTCTTTGAGATGGGTCAAATTTTAATAAATTCATGATGAGATCGATTTATTAACTGCATCCTTCACTCAGAGACTATTGAAGACAACGAAATTTACTCTTTTTACTAAAAGTAAAATTTCGAAGCACATATTGAGCTTATTAGGAAGAAAGTCTCTCGATTTATTTAGCAGAAGGCATGCCGATACATCGGAGGATAAGTTAAAGTTGATTTAAAGTGCTTTTTCCTTGAAAAAGCGGTTATTTGAGAATCAACTCAGCGAGAACGCATCCCACACTCCAAAGGTCGATGGCGTCCTGGCACGTGGTTACACCCAACAGAGCTTAAGGAGGTCTATACCATCTAGAAGCCACATATTAAGTTAATACTCCCTCGTTGTTGGATTAATTAGTGATTTTCATCCTAGCCATTCCGAAATCACAAATTTTGATTGACAAAGAGTTGCAATCAAGAAGTATATTGGATGGCTTAATATCCCGATGGACAAGACCTGACCTATGCATATAGGCTATTCCATGTAGAAGTTGATAAGCAATATATTTTCTCTGTATTGATTGAAATTTCGGGTATTTCTGCAGGGCACAGGAAAGGTCGGTTTCGACAAACTAAAATACTGCATAAACATGTCTTTATTGAGAATACGCTTTGCGAAATAGTTTGTCAGTGTTTGAGCCACATTTTTCTTGGACAAATGGGGGAACGGCCAATCTTGTGGTACTTGTTTCTCTAAGAGGCCCCTTTCGATTGAGGTGTAGAATACTTTAAAGTTTAACTATGCAAGGGTGGTCCATTTGTAGAAGATAGTTGAGTTCGCGGTAGGTGCGTTTGGCATCGATGAGATTTTGGAAGGCGTCGATGATCTTCTTGATGGCGACGATGCGGTGAGTTTTCTTGTGGCTGGCCTTGTAGACGACGCCGTAGGTGCCCTTGCCAACCTTGCTGAGGTACTGATAGTTTTTGAGGATGTGATATTCGAGTTATTCGGCCTATTCCATAAATAACAATATGCTTTCAAATATTCTTACGCCCAACTTCAATTTCTACAACTAAAGGAAAACAGCGAAGAGAAGTATTGATATTTGAGTATTATTTATTATAGATAAATGTTTCTATTATTATGTACGTGCTTTCCATTTATTATAATGCCAATCAAATACAAATCATTAGATCTTCGGTCCTGTGACAATGGAAGTTGCATTTTTTCCCTCTTCCGCCACTAAATAGCATTAAGATGTTGATGATGGAGTAGGAGATGAAAAATACGACCAAACATCTAATTAAGAAAT
>Ga0302186_10000878_pt1 | contig 26100 bp, 15 predicted proteins | sample II_Bog_E1_2_FD_198782 | JGI IMG/M metagenome (GOLD analysis project Ga0302186, IMG submission 198782) | Peat permafrost microbial communities from Stordalen Mire near Abisko, Sweden - II_Bog_E1_1 | ecosystem: Environmental > Terrestrial > Soil > Wetlands > Peat | place: Sweden: Abisko...
TTTTAATTTTCAATTCATATAGAAACAAAATTAATCATATCAAGTCAATGAGTATTGCTTGAGTATGATATGAATCAAAACTCGTTCGCCTGAATCTCGGTACATCTCATTTTTGGCAACCAGTACTCTGAACCCTGGGCGAATAAATCTCAGAGGAACACATTCCTTAAGTTTTTAACCAATTTTGAACATCAAAAATCCTTAGTTTTAATCTTTCACGTTAAAAGTAAAGGTGGAATATTGGTTCAGTTTCATATCGAAGTCAGTCCCATAAAATTTGATGGACACGTCCTAAAAACGGGTCATTATCCTTATTTGATATTATTTCATTGTCATTATTCTAGGATTATTGGACCTGAGATGAAGAGGCTTTTCAATATAACCGATATTTTCAGTAATATTCTGTCTTCCAGCTGTAAAATAACTTCTCATAAGCCAAGCATAGTCATCCTTAGTTTGAGTATTCAGAGCGATTATCTGTGCGCCCAATTTCAATGCAGGCACTGGGTTGTAGTTACGACTCCCAATTTAGCTCCCAAGAGGATATACTCTCAGCCAACTTCTTTTGGAGTACTGAACTATCTTTTCATAATTTGATTTTTATACTTTTTCATTGGTCAAACTCGTGCTCTCGTAACCTGTTGAATCATCACTATTAATACCATGCGAAGATTTAAACATGCTTGTTACTTTTGACATTTATTATAAGGGCAAGTAAAATGTTTTCGGAATGGTTGCTTCAAAAAGGTGTTTTCTGGTCTATAACCTCCGCGATAGTTTTTAGAAATTGTTGTATCTGTTCTGGAAGTGAGAGAGGGGAAATTTAGGGGCCTCTAAGTACACAGGCAAAATCATGCTATTTAACTCCGGAAGCTTATTTTTCTTTTTAAATGCCAAGATTTCACTTATTTTTGAATCGGTCTTTAAAATTATTTTCCCCTTAAGCTCATGAAGAGTCTTGCAAATTTTTGACTACTAATACTCAAGCTGGGTATGAATTGAAAAGAGTTTGTTCTTCATGTGTCTCATGAGAATATCGAGCATTTTGTATCTGTTCTCCTCTTTCGCGTGGTTTTAAAGTGAAATTATAATCGGGTAGTGATTAGGATGCTTTGAGCAAAATAAACTCATCTATTTAATAGTCTATTAAAAATCTATAGGTTTGCATAAGGATTTGTCGTGAAATGCATGAGTAATGATTGGAACATTTCCATCATTGTGAACATCGATTTCGACACATTTCAATCCATTTTCCAGATCCTCAATATATCTCTCAATTTTAGAGTCGCTGGTAAGTTGATTGCCAGAAAGGTATGTATTATGCGAAGAAAAACAAAAATAGTCTGTTAGGGGTAAGTGTTCGTTGACCTCCTCACATAAGGTTACGTAATTTGATTTTTAGCTCTCAAGGTAGAAGCAGAAATCATAAAAACTTATGGATTGCTTAGTTTCTTTTAAAATTTAAGAAATGAACTCCTATTTTTATCCTTGCTAGTTTTGTAAAAACAGTCCGAATGCTTCCTTTTTCATGACGGGCAAAAGGTATTCAAGCTAATTGTTGAATTTATGCTCTGAATAATGTTAAAACAGACTCTTCAAACCATTAATACAGTTGATTATCTTGAAGTAATCACTGACTTCCATCGGATTCAACAGAGAATTTTCAGTAGTGATCTCATATTTACTTTTCTAAAAAATTAACTTCAGAACTTTCCATATTTATTGTCTGTCTTTGAGGCCTATATTCTCGGATACCTTTATGATATCATTAATTGAATTTTTATTATCATTAGTTTTGGAATTTACCATTTTATACAGTTTCAATATTCTAGAAAAATAGGGGGGATAAGCGTTCTTCATATTATTGTAGAGAATATAGTTGCGAAACAACTAAAAGTATTTATGGGTATCTTTACTCTTATCGTCGCGAAATAGAAGAGCTATCTCCTATTAAAAATAGTGCATGATGATGTAATCCTTGATTCTTGAGACCTTCTAGAGCTAATAGTTGTAGCGACTCACTGTAGTGTAAGTTAAATCAAATAGGAAAGCTTTGGTTTTAGAGGAAATCCATATAAAATTAGGTCTATTATGATCGATGAAGATAATAACTGGTTTGATTCTGCCTTTTCTCCAAATCTCCATCTCGACTCCAAACATAAAATGGTCTTGGAACTCTTTTTATACTTAAAAATTAGTATTGATCAATTGCTCGAGCATTGTTAACATCCCATTTTAATTTTGCGTATTCTGCTGTGATAAAACTGAGCTAGCCCGCGAGCGGTGTCCTGTTGAAGGATTGAGCCAATCAGCAAATAATTTATTTTCTAGTAGATTGGTATTGCGCATTTCCTGTCCCAGCATGTACTCAATCTGTGGTAGCTAAAGGATAACCAATAAATATATTAATTTTGCAAGAGTTAATTGATAAATCAATATCAGTAAATTTTCGATGTATTGACTTAACCCTCATTAATTTATTCAACATAATAATCAAGTAAATTAATTAAAGCAGGAGAAATCAGAAAAAAATTAATAAAAATAAGACTGATCTCAATTTGCATGATATAGCCGAAATACGGCAACTTTGTGGAAAATAAAGAGGAGGATTTGCTTATTAAAAAGTCAAACTCATCAGATAAGAAATTGATAAGATTTGCAACTTTGGCAACGAGAGCAACGGGATAAAAGTTAGTTTTCACCTTGGAGGTAGCCATATCTTTTATCTTAAAAAGTATGCGATATATTGGACCCATGTAGTGATTTGTTTACGTTTGTATTTATGCGATTATCAAAATAGTTAAATCCTTATCTCGATATTGGTGTATAATAAATTAATATGTGGAGTCTTAATTTATAATTGAAATTTATCAACTTAATCATCAACTTAAATTATCATAGGTATGGAAAACTAGTAAGAGTTGGAAAGAAAGAAGATAGTACAAGCTGTGATAGCAAATTTTACATTGAAGCATCAGAACACTCCATAATCTTAGAAGAATAGTCCCTAATATTTGGAGGAAGCTCGAGCTATTTAATTATCTACAGGTATGCTTATGAACCTAGCATTGGAAAAATCAGAGGCTCAGTCGTAAAAAGTAGACGTTAGTCAGTAGCCATTATCAGTTCAAAAATGCTTTAAAGAGATGCTAGATCAATATTATAGTCAGTATTAGGAACTAAAGGGAAGAGTTAAAAGCAATGTTTTAGGGTAAATACCACCAAAAGAGGGAACAAGATGGACATGCGAATCAAAAAAATGGCAAAATCAGTTAATCAAAAATTTTTATAAACTTGATATATATGATGACAGTGGATATGGCCATCGTGTTGGCTTTTGTGGTCAAATAAAGGACAATAAGAGAACGTATTGCTGTTAGTCTTGCAGCAAGATCTTTAAGAACTATTTGAAAGAGCTCAAATGATAAATAAATAAATAAATAAAGAGAATATTCATATGAGAATTAAAAGAATTATATCTGCATTTGTTGTTAATAGATTTAGATTTAAATTCTGTTAATTTTGAATTTTATTATAACTAGTATCAATTTTAATTTTTCACGTTGATAATATATATGAGTTAAAATGATCACCGCTCTGATGCAAATGATTAAATTTTATCTGAGATAAGTACCTTAAAGAAGAAATAGGAGGAAATAAAAGAAAAAGGACCAATGGAGATACTTAATCCAACAAAGAATTAGCTTGAAATCATGACAGTCCTTTACAAAAATCAAAAGATAAGGAAATAGTTTCTCGGACCATAAATATTATAAGTATCAAATTAAAAAATTAAAGTGACTCGCTACCATTCGATCGACAGCTCGAAGATATAAAAACATTTTTCAAATTTCTCTTTTCCGCAATTGATTCAATGTATAATTGATCTTCTGCTTGGCAATTGTGAGATTAGCGCTCTTTATATTCAACATATGGATCACGATTTTCCAAACATGGTTTATTCTATGGAGTCGACAATTAGAAGATACAAGATAATAGACTTTGATATTAGTCTTTTTTGGGGATTGACCTAATTTAAATAGTTGTTAAAATTCACAAAGGATTAGATTACCAAATTCTTCAGAGAGCGGCATTTAGAAGGTGAAGACAAACAATTCACAAAGGAATAATAACTATGGTAATTTATCAGTCATCTTTAAAAAATTCAATAGAAGCCGAGCTAAAACGATTTTTTTTATCACAAAAATAAACTATAGCATATCCTGAGAGTTCAAGATTTTCGTAGTTGTTATCAGTATGACCTTTTGAAAAAATTGGATAATTAGTAGCAAACTTTGAAGAATAATTAAAAAATATAAATTCATTTCTGGATGAGGCGCATGTTCTTTCAAGAGCATGATTTTCAGGAATTACTGAGGCTAATTTTGAAAGTTATTTCGATTGTTAGATTATAAGATTCGATAATATATCAGGGTAATAAATATTCACAAAACCAGAATGCTCGAAAAGATCAAACATAGGAAAATTAGGTATTCACACAAATAATGAAATTGGCAGCTTCTGATGATAAAATATAAGATAGATAACAACAAATTGCTAAGAAAATTTGGTAGTATTACTCCTTACCTAATCAAAAGTAATTTAATATCAAGTTTGCTAAGACTCTTGGCGCATATTATGGACAAAGAAATCCTATGCTAAGATAATTTTCGGAAATTACTATCATAAAACTACTGCAGTTATTCAAAGGGATGTTCGGTAACAGCAATTAGATCATAGTATAGCCATTTATGCTCGATATTCTTTAAAGATCTTATATTTCGAGAATGTAAACTATGGAGACGGGGGTGGGGAAAATGCGAGACTTCAACCTCAACAGACAAAAAATATAATAAATTTAAAATCATATCCGGTAAACGAAATAGCAATTTAAGAGCCTTCTTGATGAATATAAATTAACTGGAGATATAGCGCAGTCTGTAAAACCATTCGTAGAATAAGACAAATAGAATTATAGGTAATTTTCTCGTTTATTTAAATAAAATGCAGTTATTCAATCATAAATATTTGCTTATCATAGCCAAAATTAAATAATAAACTAGGAAGTTCGCTAAGAAAAACTACCAGAAAAATAAAAAAAAGCGAAGTTAAAGATTTAGCAACAATCTAATCTTGAAGTGCTAACAGAGCAGGATAAATGCACTTCCGAAATTAAAAATACAAACTTAATGAGTAAACTTGAAATATAATAATAATAGAGAAATAAAAAAATAAAATAGAGAACTAAAAGAAACAATTAGATCAAGGCCTTTTTCGAAATAATATATAGTATAGTGGAAGAATCAAAGTTAAAAGCCATTATTCAAAGGACTTGTTATAAACATAGTTATATGCAAAGCTAATTATGTAAATACTTTATAATAAATCCTTCCTTAATCAAAGTAAAAAGTGAATTGCATACCGATAGATATCTGTGTTAAAAATGTTTATAATAATTCCATTAACAATTAGGGTAGCACTGCAAAATAATCAATCTCAGTAGTTTATCAATAAAAATCCTCCCTTCTCAAATAAATTATCTAAAAAATAAAAATACGCTCTCGCAATAGGGGCTATAACAATTTAACAAATCAATTGAATATTAAACTTAATAGTTTTGTAATTTTACGAAGCACATCTTATAAAAACCCTCTCATTTTCATCATGGACTCTAAATATAATTTCCTGCTTTGGTGACGGTCAATTGTAAGAATGAAATAAAATAATTATTGGACGTCTTCCCCAGTTCACCAATATAATTAATCTTTACTTTGCTAAATTAAATATTAAATTTCAGGAATAAATTAACTGTTTAAAAGATGTTTAAATTTGTATAATGGCTGAAAACTGCTAATTCTAGATATCAATATAATTTACAATAATACCCAGCATTGCTCTTGCATGTACTTGAGATTTTGACCAATGTTGATACAGTAAAATAAATATTCTCTCCTTTAATAGAACAATATCGCAACTATATCGAAAGGATAGCAGGCAGTATTTAGTTGAAGCCAATTTAAGAAGAAATGTGTCGATAAAATATTATTACATTTTAAAATTAACAAGATTAAGGCATATGGGCCAATCAATCTTAGGAAATATTTTAGAATACACAATAATTGCAGATCCATTCAAATAAGTTATAATCAAAAGAAACAAACATCTACAACAATAAGAAAAGCAAACAAATCTCTAATCAAATAAAAGGAAATGACTATCAAACAGAAAATCAATTAAATTTGTCCAATAAATTACATTTTAAATAAAAAGTACTCTAGTTTGTGAGTTAAAACTAATTTAACTTGAGAGTTACCTTTGGATATGCCCAAAAACTACAAAATACAATCCTTGAAGTACCTTTTTTGCTAATTAGATGCAAGAATAATTTAAACAAAAATATACCAAACTGTGGGAAATCATTAACTCAATGGTAAAAGTGATTAATATGAATCCGAAACGCTCTTAACTTAAGTAATTTTTGTGGAAGTTTGTTACACCAAATTAGGTTATTTAAAATGAAAAGAAAATGTTTCTCCTTATTAATTATTATTTTTATAGAGAGCAATAAGCAGAAAAAAATTAAAAAAACATTTATAAAAAAAACATTTATATGGAAATGATTCAAAAAAAAATAAACGACATAGAAGACACATAAAAAGCATCTATTAATGCATTAACCACTTTTAATCGTAATCGTCTTTAAAAAATTATTTAAGCTTAGGTGATAGGTAAATCATATTCTTGTTCTCATGCGATAATCAATAACGGAAAGATCCAATTTAAAGATATCTAAGATTTTTAGATGTCATTGTAAGAATTTGTACAATGCAAAAATGCTTCAAATAAAGTAATAACATTATAAATCACTAACAGCAATGCAACTTTGTCTTAGAAAGATATTTAGAAAATCAAAGTATTCAATAATTTAAAGTCGTTAAAATGTGAAGATTAAACATTTAACTCCAATCATTATATTCATATTTTTATTGAAAATTTTCAATATTTACATCATTTTTAATTGGGGTAAAATTCATTTTGCACAGCCCATGCTTAAAAGATGATTAAGAAATGGATCAACATTCCTTAACATTTGCCTGTGATCTTAGATATCTTTAATCTCAGTAAATTAACAGTGAAAGGCTTTTAATCAGCCCGTTTTCACCCAAAATCCTTTCCTCCGAAAACTTCTGAGTAATCAAAAATTTATAAATTTATTTTCAACAACACAGGATAAAAAGACGTTGAAGTAAATTTATAATTTGTTAAAATACATCCGGGAGTCATGCTGAGGGTTCTTGCAACTAATCCTATGCATTTTACTTTCATTGTACACAATGGAGGCACGTCAACCTACTTTCGACAGTTATTTGTTTTATAGAAGTACATAAAGGAAGTATTCGGTGGCGAACAGTATTCTATCAGCAAATACAACTCAGATACAGTACTTTACTTGTACATGATCAACTATTTGCGTCTAAAACTGCCATACATATAAACCTTGGATATCTATTTTGATAATTATTCTAAAAATCTCATAAACTATAACAATTTTATCTTCCAATCAATTTTAACACTTCCAATCACTAATCTACGAACTTTAATTTTAAATCGTATCTATCTCTTAAAGAAGATATTTAGATTCCAAAACAACGATTCAACAGCCTTCTAACCAATAATCGTCTTCTCTTTCACCTATAAATCAGTCAATATTATTATATTTAGATCACTGTAAAAACATCAGCAATAGCTTTTTCAAATACATCCCCTAAAATGTGCAACATTTAATCCTAAAAGTCAATGATGATTTCTTTGGGCACTCTTGGTCGACTTTAACAGAAAAATAATATTCCAAATTAACCTATGAAATAAATGTTAAAAAGCTCACATAACTTGTTATAACAAATGAAAAACCTTACCTTTCTACTCACTTCAATTTCGTCAATGCATTATCTACTTTTCATCATTTAGAAGTGCTAATCTTACGTATTGATGCTGGTATTTAGACGGTTGGTCTTGGATTGACCAGTCTTTAATAATACAAGTTAGCAAAATGCAATCATTACAATTAGTAAGTATTTAATCAAAATTCAATGCAAACAAAATTAAAATTAATCCACTTTTGACTCTTCCTAATCTATAAACTCTCTCATTAGCATCATTAGATAATTAATACTAAATTTTAAACAATGATGGCCCTTTTTTTTAAAGTCCAAAATTAGCAAAACTTTATTTTAGATTCATCACATTTAAACACAAATAAGGCAAGTCCGCTTTTATAAAATAACTTGGTGAAATGCCAAATTTAACCCACATAATTATTAAAGGCATTAGATAATCATTTAGTCAAAAAATAGAATTGTAATATCAATCATCCGAAAAGAATACATTTAAAAGCCTCCGTGTATTCGAATTAAATGGAAAGAATATTGCTTGCATCTCGATGCCAAATTCAATTAACAGGGAAGAACCCTCTTGAATTATTTATAATAATCTTGATTTTTTTTGTTCCTTCGATTTGAGTTGATAAATTAATCTATTTTATTAAAAATGATAGCGTCATCATAGCTTGTACCCTTAATTCCTTTGTAGATAACTTTTTGAAATCAATTTGATCTTGATAGTTTAAGAGTATAAAATACAATTCTTATATTTCGATTTTGCCAACAAAATTGAAAAAGATCTTTATATTATTTGACCACAAATGATAAGTATCAAGAATAAGTTATGAGAAGATATTCATTTTATGAAATCATGCAATTTTACAATCTATATTATTTATGGTTTTATTAAATTTAACTATAAACTTTAAAAATATCATTTTGATCGAAACAACCTATTTTTCTATTTGTTATAAATTATTTATTTGCCTATTTAATTCTAATTTAAAGTGTCATTACTTTCATCAACTAACCACTCGTTTTGACTCTAAAGGTATACATCTGTTAGGTCGTAGGCTAAGATAACTATAATGATAAACATTATTATTGAAATTATTATTGTATTTACTCCAGGATTTAAACAAAGGAACAGAAGAACATACACTCCCACATATACTAAATACTCACAAATCAAGTAGCATATCTCCAGTTTTCTTTCAGGCCTTTAGATAAAATATCGGAGGACGGCGAAGACAGTTTCAGCAATAATAAGAGGAGCCAAAAAATCAAAGTTCATATAAGCAGCAGCAAGTATTGTGGCAATCAAAATTCGTTTGGTCATATATAATCCTCCTATCAGACTGAAAAACCATCTGACTCCAGCATAAAAGATTATTAGGACAATAAAAAATATCGATAAACTTTTGCTTTTGGTATAGAAGTCTTAGTTTGTCGAATTAGATCCTGAAATGTAAAGTAAATTGGCCACAGACCAATAGAAAATAGTCATGCTGATGAATTACAGTCCTCCCACCAAGGAGTTCTTTACTATTCTCGGGTACCATATTTAAGGCTTTTTGAGTACTAAATGAATAATCCAACAGCTTATTGTAATTAAACAAAAACATCCGAGGAACACAATTAGCAAACTGAAAGCAAATCCTGCGTTTCTTATAACATTAGCATCGAGAGTAGCCAATTTGTAGGCATTAGGAGCTGCCAATTCGACATAATTAGAAGGAATTAAGCTTTAAAAGAAATTAGGGAAAAATCCAAAATGAGCAAAAATCCATCCATAATAAAATTGGGCCAACAAATTTCCAACTAGAAGTTGCACGAACGAGAAATAATATATTGTTTGTGCTAGAATAAGGGTGTTATCAACTTTGTAGAGGAGATCATTACCGATGAAAACCGCATGTAGCAATACTATGGCTATGCTCATCACCTCACCAATGAATGAAAGCCATGTCTTCATGAACTGCGGATGGCTTAACTGAGTATTGGCTCCGTAGATGAGATTAGGAAATATCTAATTGGAGGTACTGACCATTTGCTGAATTGAGTTAGTGAGATTGAGAATGTAAAATTAATTACCTGGATTCGAATCATAGAGAGAGATATAGTTACCCGATTGAAGTTAAGCAATCTAAATATTAGAAGAATTTGTTCCATTTGCATCACCAACATAAGGAATTAATGATTTTTTAATGATTGGAACAGTGATATTATTTCCATTTTTGATGGTTTGATCAAAAATAAAAAACACGTGATTCGTCCCGTCTGATGCTGTAAAAATTCCACAATCTATCTTGATATATTGTTGCCCTGGAACCAAACTTGATAATGAACAGTAGAGGATCCCGTTTTGAATATTAGGGATAGATGATTCACTACTACAATTTTACAAGCAAAGACCTGTTATTTCTTCAATGTAATACAAACATGTCAAGTTTAGTATTATTGGATTTAGGCAAGAATTGTTGTTAGCGAAGTAACATGAGGAACAACCAGTCGGGCAAGGTAAGCAGGTCTGAAAATCACTGCTTAATCCAAAACCATCAATACACTTGAGGCAAGTCCATACCGGATTATAAAACTCAGAATCCCTAAACTAACCATCATCTTTTCTTTGGGTAAGTTATTGATAACTGGGAATATATCCAACAGGATCATTGGCAGGTTACAGGCCATTATCAGTGTAGTATGTATATGGCACACTTGCTGAAATCATATTATAGTTCTCAACAAATGCGACATAATATATCTTTAAATATGGAGTCGCACAATTCTGTATTTCAGTTAAGATGCAGGTCTGTTCATTATAGGGTATTGTACCATTCGGGCAGGCAGTTATGCAAGTGTTGTTAATGTTGTAAAACCCAGGATTACAGAGAATGCAAATATCACTCCTTTGAGGATAACAAGCTATACAATTTGCAATAATGGAGTAGCACTGATTCATTCCAAGTGTAGAATCATTATAATTTAAAACCAGACATGTTTTTTGAATCCATCCGTATTGCTGATCACAAGTAAACAATGGACTTTTTCTTCTGCATCTGATTGCTTGAGGGGATATATAAAGGAAGTATCCTGGATTACAAGATGTGCATGCAGAATTAAAGCAAGTCAAACATCCAAAAGGGCACGAGAGACAACTATTCGAAGTCAGATCCCATCCCATTTAAATGGGACATACACTAATTTACAGGCATTGATTATTAACTGTTAGGGTAGATGAGTTACTACAATAGCAATAATTTTGAGAATTAGCAATAAAGCCCTCAGGACAGCTAGCTACACAATCGCTGACGTAAAGATAAAGAGAAGCATTATAGCATGATATGCATTTTAGAAATGGATTGTTTCCATAATGCGAATCTAAATATGAATTACAAGTCGGTGTTTCCGATAGACATACAGATTAAAGACTACTTATGGACACTAGCAAGGATGAGTTGGAGCAAGATTCTAAGTAGGTTAATTCTTACGATTGCAAGCACCAGATTACAGTGTATATAAAAGATTACAGACACTGCAAACATTAATATCTTGGGAGCAGTTGAGACAATTTGGATCAGTACATGGCTGGCAACCTCCATTGATCATAGACTCTGCTAATCCAGGACTGCAAGATCTGATACAAAACCCATTTATAAGAGTAAATTCTGCTGTGCAAACCAAACACTCGAAGTAGTTTCTGTAAATTTGATCTATTTGACAAGTAATGCAATCATTTGGGCAATCCATGCACAACCCGTTGATTCCAAACGTTCCATTAGGGCAGTCTTTATCAATGAATATTTACTGGAAACACAAGACATAGAAATAGATCGATCGAAATACATGCCAGTGCTTTTGCAATAACAACCGTAAGGATATTAAAGAGCATTACTTGGACATGTTTGAATAATATTAATTGGGATAGCTGAAATTTAGTATTAATCGTAGCAGGAACAAATTCGCGTGGTTTAATTCTTTGGAGTATATTCCTAGCAAGTGAGGATGCAGTAGCCAAACTGTCCTCTAATTTCATGATAATATGGTTCTGGGCAAGTAGTAATACAATTTCCGTTGAATTCAAAGGTGTAAGGAGGACATACACTTTGCTCAGAACGAGTAAATAATCGATACGAATTTTGATATGCTGTGGCCTAAAACACATGAGAAAAACTTACCTCCAAGATTTTATATCTTCCTTGTTCATATAGTCTAAAAATTGGCCAGTAAGGGTCAGCAACAAAGACAAAAGGCGGTTTAAAATCCAGATATAATCTCGGTTACATGCATCTGGGGATAAAGGTAATATTAGGAAATATAGCAGAGGGAAAGGTGTTACCATTGAAATCAGTTATCTAGGAATTATTGACAATGAACAAAGCATAGGAGTAGCTAACTGTCATTCCACTGTTGCCGGATAGACTGATATCAAGCTGACCATATTGTGCCATAAACGACCAATTCCTCAAATTGATCAGGGCTGGAAACATGTCATTGAAATTTACACTTAATTGAGAGGCTGGGTAGAAATATGTGCTGTTTTTCAAGAATTATGATATATTAACTTCATTTGAAATTTGATTCTCGTAATTGGGAAGTTGATATGTGCCGATAAGTCGAATTACTCCCCAATCGTCGATTGTTAAAATGGTCGAAAGATTATAGCCCGATCCTACATGGATGTATGATTAATTCGTATCAGTGATAACCTCTCCATCAACAATGGTTAAGAATTGACAACTATTACTGACATTTGGCGAGGTGTAGTTGCCTACTGCTACATAGGTGCTGTTGTCAGTGAAACTTTAAATCTCTAAAGTGCAATTATTAGATATGAGTGTGGCTTTGAAATATCCAAGCGTACTGATGAGTGTATCTCCACTTTTCATGGTGATGACTTCATTGGTATTAAGCCTAAAATTGGTAGTTTGTATTGCAAATTGAATGAGAAATAGGAAGAAGATGTATTTCATTTAATTATAAATATTAAATAATGACTTATCTGAAGATTAATCACCCTTACACACCAGCCGCAGCAAAATTATAGTTTTAATTTATGCGCAACTTGCAACAGAGATACTTTTTATTGGTCAACCAGTTGAAGAAGTGCTCGATTAGTTTGGCCACGTTGGCGTTGCAAAACAGTGGCACCTTGTCTAACTCGAACTCTTTCCGATATTTAGGGATCAGTTTGGCCATAAATGGGTTAATTATTGAAAGTATGCTTTTGATTGATTCCTTCTCTACTCTAGTGTGCTTTATCTTTTGCTCTGAATCTGAGTTCTACTCCTCGATCTCCTACAGCTCTTAATCCTCATTTTTTACACTTTTCTCACTTTTGTCGGGTTTATCATTTTATTCATCAATTGCCCTTGCCAGCATCATGAAGAAAGTGAAGAGGATGTCGAAGTAGTAGGGCTCATTCAAACGCTTATTGATTTCAGCCAAAAATTAACAAAATACATTTGCACATGTCTCTTCATAGAGTTCTTCAGCCTCATCAAATTTAGGCTCCTGCTCCTGAGAGTTAAAGTTAACGTAAAGCTCATAGAAATCGCTTTTCATATATATTTCCTTGAGAGTACCATCATCATCCCACTTCTCAGTATCCGTCACAAAATCACAAAGTCGATCGATACAATTAGCAGCAATGTCCTCGGTATCGCTGTCGCTGTCGTAAACTTCTTTCTGGGTAAGATGAAAAATACTGCTTTTGGGCGTCCTCGTCGATTTGCGTATTCTGAGCGTGGCTTGATGACCTGTCCTGGAGCCTTGATGGTAAAATAAATACTCGTCCATTATGTTTGATTTTGATATGAGTGAAGAGAGCAGGATAACTGAGATAGGATTTTCCGCATGGACAAATATAATCTCTGTTGTTAGGCTAATTTCTTCCTCTTCTGCGGCCACGACTTTGCTGGAAGGGGTGCTCCAGACTGGTTGGAAACATCGATAATAATAATTAATCAAACAACAGATATTCCCGCCTATAAATGTCTTGACCTATTTTGCAAAGCAAATGGTCTTGTCTAAAATAGCAAACAAAAATAGAATGGTGGTGACACCGTTCAAAGGGTATAGGATATAGGCTGGTGTGGTTCAGAGTAAGAGTTATATTCATGTGTCATAAACACGGACTTACAAGATCATCATTACTTCAACAATTAGATTTAATTATAATGTCAGCTTACGATTGAAATTAATAGATGATCAATATCTATTATTTTATTAAAAATGATCTGCAGACACATATTGAAAATACATTTGTTTCAAAGATATAATTATAAATTAGATTCTTGAATAGGGATGGCACTAGAACACTCACGCCTAACTTCTAATAATCAAAAGCACAATGCTGTCCTTAGTAAAATAATACTTAGGCTGTTTTTCATTTATGAAGCAGCAACAAGTAGTAGTAATTTATACTTTGATGTTTGACGAAGGGGGAATACCTAATACAGGCTAATCTAAACAAAGGTTTCCAAAGATGGCTTCAGTACGGATATTCTACATCTAAGGCTTTATTATTCATGTTTTGTAAAAGAAAAGAGGAGTACTTTACTGTTGTGTACTCATCATTCAGGCTAAAAATCTCGAAAATTAAAAATTCTGAAGCGAAGCATAAAATGGAAATATTTAGGAGAAGACAATTAACTAATTAAAAAAAATCATTCTTAAACGATCTCTTTGAAACTACCCAAAAACCCGAAGCCAACTTCAAAATTGTTGGAATGAATTGTAAAAGGCTCGGCAGTAATATTATAATCTTTATAAAACTTTAGGATAGTCTTATACCATCATCGAAACTGGTGTAACTTTGGAGAATCGAATTGTTCAACTTGGAGAATACCAGAAACAATGATCAAAGAAGAAAAAAGAACAATTGATGAATGAGTGCATCTATTTTGTTCTTTTATGATTAATTATGATCGATATTCGATAGCTATACTTTGATTAGAATATGACTTGTTTTGACATATTTTGTGAAACAAATGGTCTTGCCTAAAATGGCAGGCAAAAATAGAATGGTGGTGAATGGTGGGGATACAGGGCAAGGGATATAGGCTGGTGTGGTTCAGAGTAAGAGTTATATTCATGTGTCATAAACACGGACTTACAAGATCATCATGACTTCAACAATTAGATTTAATTATAATCTCAATCCATTATTTAATTATAAACCACATCAAATACGGGTTATTTAAAGTTCACCGACTCTTCTCATAATTATATAGAAAAAATAATTTGACTCCTTTACACAAAACCAAACACATTTAGATGATATTAATTATGATTATTTTACTATTTATATGCCATCATACACCATAAGTTAAAAGGACGATAGCAATTAGCACCACCAGTCCGCAAGCTATTTGAAACTGTCTGTTTTTGAGAATGGTCGTTTAACTTCCAACAGTCCCTGAATTATCCCACTCCTTCCAACGTTCCCACGCTGTCTTGTTCAAATCTTCATTTTTCTCCACTGTTTAATTGGTAATTTATGTGGGTTCTTGCTTAGTTTTTATCTTTTCCTTCTATAACCTAAGTCTTTATTTTTACTTTTCCTTCAATTCATGCTTAAGCCTTTTTTATTCGTTCTTCTTCTCCTCTTTAATTGCCTCGTGATCAGGATACTCCTTCATATAATCGTTGAGTTTGCTTGTAACTTGTTTGGATAGTTTTTAATGTGCTAATTTCTAGTTAACTAGCTCATCTCCCTTCGCCTTCGTCTCTTTTACGAGTCTTAAACCGTCATCCTCCATCTGTTTTGTTGATTTTTTCAAAAAATCGATCCTAGATTTAAGACTCTGATTTTCTTTCAAAATTCTGTCCTTTTTAGTTTCTTCAGTTGCTAATGAAGGTCTATTGGTAATTTGATGTCTCTCTAGTTATTTTTGTAAAATCTGTAGGCTCTCATTGCTAGTATAGGTTTTCTTTAATTGAGATAACTCAGTGAGTTTATCTTTTTCCCGTTGCAGTTCCTTGTTAAAAACATCATGCAGGGTATGGGCTTCACTGTTTTATTGTTTAAAATTGCGAGGTTTATCCTTCTTTTTGTTTTTCTCTTAGTTTCTCCTCTTCTATTCTTCAGCTCTCTTCTCGCCAATTTATCTTTTGAGGGATTATATATCTTTGACCTTCTTTTATTCATCCTCCTCTAATAGCTTTTTCTCTCTTTACAATTGGAGGGATTTATTGTTAGTATTTGCATCTAAATTTGCCAGTTCCTCCTCATACTTCTTTTTGCAATTGGTAAGTTGAGAGTTGTGATGTTTCAAGCAATTCAACTCATTCTCCTGCTCTCTTTTGATTGCTTATTCTGCCTGTTGCTTGGACAACTGCTTCTCTCTTACAATCCGAGTGCCTTCTTCAAGTTATCTGAACTCTTTCTCAAGCTGTGCAATTTCATCCTATAAAACCTGAAACTCTTGTGAGCTGCCAACCACTGCGGAATGAATGCTCATATTGCTTTCGAGTTGCGAAATCTATCTTTATAATTAGGTTAGTTCCCTTTCCTCTTTGGAGAGATCTTGATGAAGCAATGTAATCTCAAACTGTTGCTATTTATTCTTGCTGTGTAATTAATGGCGTACTTTTGTAATTCAATGAGGATGGCAGTACTGTCGCCAAGTTGTTTCACCTATGTGCCTATCGCTAGATCTTCCAAATTCAATTTGAGAGCAGAATTAACCTAAGTTTGCATGTTGATCTCCGCAATGATTGGAATTGGTTGTTGATTGTGCTCTTCCTCTTTTTTGAGTTGTTCCGTTAGTTCTTGGATTTGCTGTGTGATCTCACTGATTTTTATTGTTTGTTCTTCATTGATGATAGGCTTATTTTAGACTGGAACAATGGTAATTTTGTTCAGTTCTCGCTCTAAATTGTCGATTGCCTGATTGATTTCTTTCTGACATTTTTCTTAATTTTCATTTTCGCTCCTCTTCCTGCTATACTGAGCCAGCAATTCATCATATTCCTTCTTCCTGAATAATGAGGTGTGTACATGTGATCTTAGCCTTCCATAAATATTATAATGCCAATATTAATAATCAACGTGGAAAGTAAGTTTAACTATTTATTAGCATAGTATAATGAGGCGCATAAAAAAGATGGTCTTCTGTACAATTGCTTATAAATCATTGCTCACTTTCACTTTCATCACTCTCTTTTTTGGTTTTGCTGTCCTTGGAAGTCAAATACTCTTTCAAGAAGCTCATCACCGGTTATAGCTTTTGACTTGACTTTACGATCACCACTTTAAATCCTTTTTTGGCCATCAGATAAGCACATATATTAATAATCTTATAATTGACATTGTTAGCTGAAAGGATGATAAATTTCGGTTGTTCAACTCCTTCCTCTTTGATTTCAATGGCAGCCCCGTGACTTTCATGCTCGATCTTCTGTTATTGCACAAAATTAAGGAGTTCCTCATTGAAGCTAAACTCTTTGATGACTTCCTTCACCTTTTCATAACCTGTATTAGAACTAATGTACTTCCACACACACCTTTTACAACTTTGGTTAGGATCTCATCTGTCAGCATTTAATTATTGAAATACAAATCCTTAGGATCGATAGCGCACTCTTTGTCAAAGAAAACAAATGTTTTCCAAACCTACAACTTGATATATTTGGGCAAATTCCTGTCTTCAATTTTCAATTCATCCTATCTAATTTGAGGAATGAGTCCTTACTTAATTATGTATGCTTTTTAGTTGGCGAGTTCGACATCTTTAAAGTGAATGCTCTGATTTAACTCGTAATTCATTCCATCATAAAAGTCAAAGTTGTTGAATATTTTAATTCGTTGGTAGATGCGCTGACAGATATACATGCACTTGAAGTCCGTTAGAGATGTCTAAGGTTTTGGTATTTCGAAGCGAATGTTTAAATCGCCATTCATAATGATTGTCTTATAAACCTCCATCTTTGAAAAATATTCATTCATTTCTCTGTTAGTGAGGGTTTCTCCCCTTAGACGTTTTTTGATTTCGACTTCATCGTATTTGCCCTCATAATATCTCAGCAAAGAATGATTATAATATTAAAAGGACCTCAATTCCTTTTAATATGAGTAGGGTTCAAGTTGAAATGCTGTGAACTTGATGGGCTCAATAATTTTCTGTATGGAAGTACTTAGGAAGGAGGGGTCACCCAATATATACATTAAATCAAGCATATCATCATTGCTGAAGTTACTAATCTTTTTAAAGAGCATGATCTGCAATACCTTGAAACAGTCCTTCCTCTTTACTGACTTAAATTTTTTCTTGTTGTTTAATACAAGTCGGCATATCTTTTAGTAGAAGGGTAAATATCGGTGGTTGAGATAAAAAACGCTGGTTGATTTGGAGTTGCGCTCTCCGATGTAAATTATAAAGGTGGACAGATTGTACATGAGTTTCTAGTATATCGATGGTCTTAACCCCTCTATTTTGAGACTCATAACTAATACCTCATATACTTCAAGATACTGGAGCGAGTTGATCATATAGAATAGTTTCTAGTTGATAAAAAGCTCCAAGTTAGTTTAGTTTACGACTATTTCAAAATTCATTATCTTTGCGGTACACAATGCCAGCCAGATCACGTTATGACCCAGCGAATTGATAATTCCTGTGGTAGTTTTTCGTCCCATCTCTTACATTATTTCTTTTTCGATAATTGAAGTATTTATCGCCGATATCAGTTGTTTGAACTTTTATTGTTAATTGTTTCTTTACAAAAGAGTCAGGCATAAATAGAAAATTTACAGATATTCGTTTGATATCGAACCAGCATTTTTATTTTTAAGCAGCTATTAGAGCAGAGTAGAGTAGATGGTTTGAGGCAGCACAAATGTACCTATCTCTCTGTATTATACCATAAATCTAAGCAGTTTTAAAGTAAAATTAACATCGTTTAACCAAGTTATAGAAATTCGATCGGCCACCATTTTTGTAAATACTTAAGTGAAGGTGTTCAGCAGAGGATTGATGGTGCTGGAAGGTGGAAATAGTTCATTAGCAGCATTATTAACTTAAAAAATGACTTATGGCCAGTGATGGATGTACTTGGGCAAAAACTATTTGAGAAATAGCAAGGTGTCATTAGTGTACTCCTTATTGAGGAGGTCCCTCCTTTCGTATTTAAGTTTCTTTTCAATGTTTTTAAGTACACTCTGAAGTAGTTTTTGATAGAGTGGAAAATTAGCTTTATCAATCTTAAAATGAATTCTACGGGCCATAAAGGTGATTTCATTCAACAGAATTTCTCCAGTGGAGTTGCTGACTTCGAAACCGAGGTAGATTTCCACCATTTGAGAAAGAGCTATGTTTTGCTTATCATAGTTTTGATTCTTCGCGATGTTGATAAAGTTATTTAGATTGAACTCAACAATTCCTCTGCTAATATCAGATTGAACAAAAAAGCTTTATGAATGCAGCATTTTAATCATCTTATTGAAGGTGTTGTGTTAGAGAGGGTTTGACCCTTCCTGAAAGGTGGACATGACTTTGCCGAAGATGGATTCCTGACCAGGGCTGAACTATCCTCGAATGGACTCGATAAACAGAAGTTTAAAGTAGGACTGATTAATATCATTCATTTCGAAGAAGAACTAATTTTTATGAATCTAGTCTAAGAGTTTATAGTTATATGTATAGTTATAACGCCATTTCTCATAGAGAAGAATCAGTATCTATGCACTCTTGAAATATTGAACCCAGGGCACTATTCTAAATTATCTAACGTATACTTTGAGAGATAGACTGCTCTCGCAGACTCTTACATGTACGACAGCAGACACACCGCTCTAATCTTTTGCTGAAAAGGCGTAGTGGGCAACCAGAGTGAGTTTGCAAAGTCATTGACGACTTTTCGATGGTCAGGCGTCTGCATGAATATATTAAGTTGACGGTAGACTGCTTAGATTTGCTTTTGTTCACTTAAATATGTAAAGGTCATATTTTTAATAATTTCGATGTAGTTGATCAGATGTTCTGCAGTCAAAGGCTGGCATGATTTGATTATCCTGGTAGTATGCCGACTAATGATATCGGATAGTTGCTGACTCTTATTTTCTGAGTTAGGGGAAGCGTACATGACTGGTTGGCGGAAGTAAATATGAAGATCACTTCTCTACCAACTTCGAACAGCACATCCTGAAACTTGATGGCTTATTCTTGAATTAATTTTTGATGAGCAATTTTCAAATCTTCAGTTTTAGGAGCCACCATTTTCTTCATCTAATATATTTTCCTTGTCTTCTCGTATATGGCCTTGATGTCGCTCATCATAAATCTTATCCTTTGGATTCCACTGCAATTCCGGAGTAGCAGCGACAACATTTTATATAATATTAATATTAAGTTGTGACTAACCCCAACATCTGTTCAATCACTTCTATTTCATCCAATACTCGGATATGTATGGATTGTTTTTATGAGGGGATGGCGGAAGAAAAGATATCCGACTTTTTATAATCTTGGTGGCAGGCAACTGCTATCGGGAAGACTACTTTTCATCATGTAGAATTGAAGTATGATAGATCAGTGCGGGAAACTCAATTTAAAAAAGAGCTCACACGCTTCCATCGTCCTACTGCTATCTCGGGCATCTCCTTCATAACCCAAAGTCGTATGGTTCTAGCTCTCCCCTTGTTTTCCAGATTGTGGTGGGCTGAGTGGATGCACTCGCATTGTTCTCCCAACATACAGTATCCTTTAAGGGAGAAATCCTAGCAGATCTGCTCTTCTGCGATGTTGGAATGGCAGCTGTGGGATCTCACCGAAAGACAGTCATTGTCGCTTATGTCATCGGAAAACGATTCGCGTCTGTGTGAATCTTCCTAACACGTTTCTGCGAGGCTTATTTGGCTCTTGAAAAAAATGTCCTGATTATCCTCCATGAATTTTGGCGAGGTGGATTGTGGTCTAAGGGTTTGGTTTGTGATGAATCCAAATCTGGACTGATTTTAAAGCTGATCGATGAGCCCAGTGGTCATGAATGCAAAATAAAAATAATATAAAAATGATTCAATTTGTAGAATATTAATATTTGAGATGTAATTATTATATGGACAAAGGATTATTGTAGGAACTTTTAGCCAAGGATATTTTAGACAATAATTCAGATAATTAATAGAGGAACCAATATTCAGCGAGATTATGGAATAATCAAGATAAATATGTCAATCATCATTGCTTAAGTTTTCCCTTCAGGAGCGGCTTCATACTTTCTTTGGCAAGCTTAGGACTGCTCTTGGAGGGACCTTTGCTGACGTTTTTAGCGATATAAGGATATATCAACAACCCAGCACAGTTAAAGAAGACAACAAGGATAAGGATCAAGAATGCAATAGATTTTACGCTTAGAGTATTATGTTCCTTTTTTATTTCAGCTGGTCTTTCTTGTGAGCCATAAGTATCTGCGTCTTATTAGGGCGAGACTATGCTATTTATGATCACTCGCTCAGGTGACTTCTGAAACTAGTTGACCTATGGATCATTTCCTTCGTGTGATTATTCCTCATGTTCTCCTGGCTGTTCTGGTGTTTTTAGTAACTACAGAGTGTTTGTCCTCCTTATTACGTGACTTTAAAGTTGCTCAGGCTCAATGTTTAATGTTGTCTTCTTCTGAAATAGCAGTTTGCCACGTGAAGCCCCTTATTCAGATATTTCCTGAGGCTTTATTTCTGTCCTGTCCACGCTGGTGATAAAACTGATGGATCCCTCATTGCTTTTTTCGATTATATCACTCAAAATCATTCGTCTTAATCCTCCACTGTTATTTGCATGAAGATAAGGAGTTGATGGCTGCCGATCGGATGTATTTTAAACATAGGGAGCAAATTTTGGTGAAAGAGCAGGAGGAGGCAAAGATTATTCAGCGGGTTCATCCCAAGCTAACACTTGGATATGAGTCGTATCATCTGGCTCACCTTTTATTAAATTATTACAGTTGATTAGTTCCTCATATTTAACCTCCGTTAAGGTCACCTTTTTGGCAACTATGTTTGGTTCATTTTTGGACAAATTGTTGCTGACTTCGGAATCGCCTGATCCCTTTGATGTCAGTTTACTTTTTATTGGTTATCTTTCACAAAAATAATCCAACTAACCCTTGATTTCCAGTGTGTATTTTAGCTTAAAATTACCATATTCATTGACACCTTCCCTGGTGAAACTAGAGTTTTTTAAGTGGGCTTTCATTTTCTTCCAGCTCTGTTGGATAGCATGTCCTGTAATACGATCATGCAGTATCTTGTTGTACTATAAGCCAGACTATCTAATCTCTTGCGTGTATGCGAGATAAAAGTCATTGAGGTTGAATTTGATAGAGCCAAGGCATTCCATAGTCTATTCGTTCATCCTGTATAAAACCCACGAGTAATCTGCATGTTTAGGATTAAATAGCTTCACCCATATTTATTATGCGCTTTTGAAAAGATAATTTTTGGGCATTTGGGACGATGAGAAGAAAACGGTCTCTTAAAGAGTTTTCACATGTTGTGGACCTGTCTCAATGATGAATTACCTTTTTCCAGTTACAGTTTGTATTGACCATTTGGCAGGTCGGTTGCAGTAACGCTCAGTGGTCTAAGTATAAAATCATAGGTGACGGGATTGAGTTCAATCTGAGTATCTTTACTTTTCATAATAATTTTTACAATAATTTTTTAATCAGTTAATTCTATAGTTTCAATCTCAATCATAGCTTCAGACGGCACCCTAACTCATGTTTCAGCAGATCGTATTGCATGTCTAAGGGGTACTTCATTTGATTTAACTATTGCCCTCGACGAATCATGTATGGGATCATCACTTCTGTCTCCGCCCAAGGCAGGTATTTGTACACTGTGTAATTTTATTCCTTCAGTTTCCAAGTTAGGTGATCGGCAAGACCTAATAGCTGTGCGAAACTAACAGTGGGGCAATTCGGATATTTTTATTTGATGACTATGGCGTCGTGAATAGTTTGCTGATTATGACTTGCTACTATAACTTCTCCTTCAGTGAAACTGCTTATTATTGATTAGTAGTTCTGAAGAAAGTTTGTCGTCGTCTTGTCAAAACAATCAACGACTGGATTCTCATAACCATTTTGTCTGGCAAGACGAGTCTCCTCCACGAGATAAGCTCCCCGAACTAATTTAGCTCCAAACTTGAATTTTCTTTGTTTAGCCAGCAGTATTTAATACTGCGCCCGTTCAATCGATCTCTTAAGGTAATTCTGGATGGTGGGAATGATATAAGCTCGATTGTTGTTGTACTATTACTGAAGTTGCTCTGAAATGGACTCGATGCCTTTTTGAACGTAAGACTGCTCAGCATCCACTAAAATCCGGAAGTTGTTCTTATTCTAAGTCAATAAACATTTACATCAACTTGAGGCGCACATATGGAAATGACTCTCCTCGTAAAACTATTTAATTTTTTTTAATCTTCACTTTCTAGAGGCATGAAGAGTCTCACTATACTATTCTCGTTTTTGACTTGATCAAATATGTAGTAAGGATGATGATTGATTTTAAAGGTCCATTCATTGATAGTGAACTGTTATGGCTACCCATTGTAGCCATGAATGAGTTTTAAATATTGTTTTACTGATTATTAATTTACTCCAGGGTTTATTTTTCGTAGCCCTGTTAATAGACTATTGAAGGTGATATTTCCAGATTAGATGGTTTCCTTACAGAAGCGATCTCGAAGGTCAATTGCCTAATTCCATTTCCTTAGCACTCTTAGGTCCAGTAGTCCTGTAATTTTGATTGAAATCATCTCATGAGCTTGGTGCTGAATCTGTTGAGCTGATTAAGCAAACAAGGCTGCATTTTAATCCAATGCACTCTCCAGGTCGGGGCTATGGATGTCCCCTTCAGCACAGTAGTCGAGGATAACCGGAATCCCTACATATATAGCACATTACCTTGGCTACGAAAATATTCAGAGGTCTGGTCTGCTTCGTTGATTGTGTTTCCTGCAGTAAACACCTTGCAGTAGGTGGAGTTAATGCACCAGTTTACAAAATTTTTACCGAACACCTTGCACGAGTACTTGTATATAACCTGGGCTTTGTCGACAAAAAACGAGAGTTTCATGATCCTATTACAGAGCATGTCGTTGATGATAAGGGGCAAGGTCAATCTTTTGTAGACTCTCAAATGTTTGAAAAGTTCAGAAGATGCATATCTGGACATGACAGATTTCTTAATTTTATTATTTGCAGTAAAATAGATATATCCATCAGTATTCATAATCGCAAATAACCCCGTGGAATAAAACTGGTATTTTATCAATGGGAAGACATTTCTTTGATAATTATTAGCAGAATCGATTAATGAGTTTGATAGCGTTATATTTAATTTTGTTTCACTATTAATTTTGACTGGCTTGAGCAAGAATAGTTCATCACCTGCACCATAATTATTATGCTGCAATTCATTAGAGACAAACTGTTTGGAAGATTACGCCCAAAAACGACTAGTCTTGAAAGCAGGCCAAAACAGTAACTGCAGGCAAATCAAAGGATGCATTCCATTGACAGCAAGCAAAAATAAATTAAATAAAAGGAAATTCAAAGCAAAATTAGCAAAAAAGACATTTCAGAAGGAATGATGTGCGATATAGAAGAGGTTAAAACAATAAAATATCGATCTTATCTTAGGAATCAAACTTAAAATCTAGATTTTGTTTCAGATATCGCTCAAGATGAACAACTCAATTAGCTTTATCCCAATCTTATGGATTAGGTTCATTAATAATATCCCTAAGATACAGATCGACCTCCCACTGCCTTTTGTTCTTCTATTCACGCGAACGAACGTTTATAATAATCAGGGAGATCAAATCTCATAAAAAGCCATTTAATTTCACAATCAAATAAAATGTTTGTCAGACCTCATCCTTCTCTAAAGCTTATTCAGAAGATCAAATAATAGTGTTCAGTGTGTCATTTACCACTTAAAATTTCCGACTCTTTGCAGTTAGCCTGTACTCATCGTTATCATCGTAACTGTGCTATAAAAATGCGATCACATAACCGCTATCATTGTGACATATGTGACATCAGCAAAGACTAAAAGAGAACATTTTTCCTGCTTCAAAAAAAATCAAGACTGATGAAATTGCAGTAGAAAGAAATTGAGGATGAGGATAACCTTTGATTTGTTTATTTATATTAAGACAATAAATTCATGTATTCCAAATTTACTCCAATTGATGATCGATGCTCATTAACACAAACTAATACTAATAGGAATGATGTTGAATTTATGGATTGTATCATAGCTCCTATCCAGCCAAAGACATCAGTAAGGCAGCACCTCGCTTAGCCCAGAAATCTTGGTCGCTGGAAGGAGTGTTATTGACTCCTGGCTTAATCGGTAGCATGACTGTAAACATGTAGGATGGTCTTTCCTTCACTCCTGTTCGGATAGGATACATGTAGGTTGGACAAGTATAGAGATTCTGTCCCTTCTTAGGCTTTTGCTTACCCTCCACAAAAGTCGGCTTGAACTGAATCACGGGCATGCGATAGAATAATTTCATAGGCTCAGGTTCAGTAATACAATTTTTATCTGCATCCCACTTCGCTCCCTCTAAGAAAAGTCCACTGATAAAAGCCCCTTCCTTCGCAGGTGAAAGAATACTAGTATCCAGTTTTTAGAATGAAAATTCCCAAATAAATTGGTCAATGGGAACATTGGCCTTCCTGGAGGCTTGCTGTTGAAGTGCTGTAGTGAAACCAGTGGGGAAAGAAAAGCCAGAAATCCAAAAGACGTTAGGTTGCCCTTTATGCACCCAGGTTCTGAGTTGATCGACTCTCTTGTTGAGATCTAGCACCCATAGAGACAGTGGTTTAAGAGAATAGTAGGCAAATTTCCATTTATCAGGAACTTTGTTTTCAAAGAGGCAAAGCATGACTTTTTCTAGCTATTCACTAATGAGCACGAGTCCATTGATGCCTTTCTCCAAATCTTGTAAGTTCTTTCTCACCAGTCTCAGGACCTTGTTGTATCGACTTATCTCTTGAATCAAAACAATCTTTAACGGATTCTGATCTTGAGGTTTAACTTTATCATATACCTCCTCTTCGTTAAAAGCCTCATCTAATTGGCCTAAAAGTTCAGTTATAATCTCCTTCACTTTATTTTCAGCACCATCATCACCACTCAACGAACTGAAAGCTTATAGGAATTCAAGTGATTCGATCAGAATATTCGTATCTGCAATTT